>ENA-OQCF01000513-OQCF01000513.1-human-gut-metagenome-genome-assembly--contig:-NODE-513-length-14991-cov-5.072524_pt1 | contig 14991 bp, 17 predicted proteins | sample MGYA00242756_ERZ504573 | MGnify/ENA primary metagenome ERZ504573 (study PRJEB26092, sample SAMD00036240) | human gut metagenome | host: Homo sapiens | study: EMG produced TPA metagenomics assembly of... | reverse complement strand
TCCGGCTCGGGCAGCGTGTCGTCGTCCATGATCCAGACGGCCTCACACCCCAGCTCCGCCGCGGCGCGGATGCCGTAGGCAAAGCCGCCCGCACCGCCGAGGTTTTCCCCCGGATTGCGGCAGACCAGCCCAGGCATTGCCAGCGTCTTTATATAGTCCGCCGTGCCGTCAGTGGACGCATTGTCCACCAGCACCACCGTAAAACCCTGCACGGTCTGGGCACGCAGGGCGGCCAGGCATTGCTTCAGCAGCGGCAGACGGTTGTAGGTCACGACGATGGCCGTGACATTTCTTGCGTCAAGCATCTTTTTTCGGGAAGAATTTGCGCTTGAGGAAGGCTGTGCCCTTGCGCAGCCAGTTCTGGTGCTCCATGTAAACGATGCTCAGTTCCTCAAAGCTGATGTTGTTCGTGGTGAGCCAGGCGTCCAGCAGACGCTCGCTCACAAAGCCAAAGACCCGGCGGTCATTGACCGTGTAGCCCGTCATGTCCAGCTCCCGCTCAAGCTCAAACAGAATGTCGAACAGCCAGGTGCAGTAGTGCTGCAAAAGTTCCTTCTTCATGACGAACATGTTGAAGTGGTGGCCGTGGGTCTTGGACATATACAGGTCATACGCGGGCAGGTACTCGGGGCATTTGCGCGCAATGATGGCGCGGGTCACCTCCAGATCCTGCTTGTGATGGGCGTGGATATACTGGGTGTAGTTCGTCTCAATAAAATAGTGGCGCTCCTTCGGCAGGACGACGTTCGTCGTAGCCAGAATGCTGCAGAGCTCCTCACGGCTGATGACACGTGACTTCTTGTCCGCAAAGCGGCTTTTGCGGCGGCTGGCAAAATAGCGGCGGTAATGCACGATGCCGATATAATCGGAATCGATGTTGTGCGCCGCCCAGTACAGGCCCGTCAGCTCGCAGAAATTTGCGTTGCGCTCCGAGATATTGTCGCCGGTATCATCGCCGATATAGCCGCAGGCCGGGTGGACGGCATGGCCCATCTGTACCGGAAGGTACATCGGGTCATCCGGCACCCAGTACGGTTTATGCGTTGCTACGATAATGGTGGTCTGCAATGTGTTCTACCCGCCTTACATACTTTCCTGTACTCTTTTTCCTAGTGAGCTTGCTAAACCTATAGTATAGCGCTTTTTGGCAGGAATACAAGTTACAGAACGGTAAAAAGGTCATTCGCCCTCGTTTTCAAAGGTTTCCTGCTCCTCGGCCAGCTTTTCCCACTCGTCGTAGAGCTCCTGCTGGTGGAAGCGAGCGTCGTCAAGCTCGTCGCATTTGTCGCGCAGCAGCAGATGGTCGCGCAGGACCTCGGGGTCGTTGATCTCATTTTCCAGCTCGACAATATGCGCACCCAGCTCCTCGATCTCGCTCTCCACCTTTTTCAGGCGGGCGCGGACCTCGGCGCGGCGCTTGCGCTGCTCCTTGCCGTATGCCTGCTTTTTGGCAGTGTCCTCGGTCTTTTGCTGCTCCTGGGTTTTACCGGCGTCACGGTTTTGCAGGGCGGCAAAGTTCGGGTAAAACGTCGCTTTGCCGTCCTCCAGGTACATGATCGGGCAGCCCAGCGTCTGCATCAGGTAGCGGTCATGGGTGACGAGCAGCAGTGTGCCGGTGTAGGCCGCCAGCGCCTGGGTCAGGCTCTCGCGCATGTAGATGTCCAGGTGGTTCGTCGGCTCGTCCAGGAACATCAGGTTCGGGCGCTCGAGCGCCAGCTCGGCAAAGCGCAGGCGGGCCAGCTCACCGCCGGACAGCGACGCACAGTCCTTAAAGACCTCCTCGCCGCGGTAGCCGAAGCGTGCCAGATGGCTGCGGACCTCGAGCTCGGTAAGCGCGGGTACTGGTTCCAGATGGCGTCAATGACGCGGCCTGCGCGGCGGGCCTGCTGCTGGGTGAATACGCCCGGCTTGGCGCCGCTGCCCAGGCGGACCATACCGCCCGACGGACGGCGCTTGCCGTCCAGCACCTGCAAAAGCGTGGACTTGCCCGCGCCGTTGGGACCTGCAATGACGAGCTTGTCCCCGCGGTGAACGACGTAGTCCAGGGCGTCGATGAGGGTGCGCTCACCGATATGGACGCTCAGATTCTTCATGATGACCAGCTCGTCATAGGGCTCAATGTCGTACTCAAAGCGAAAGTTCAACTCCCACGCCTCGGTGGTCGGGGCTTCGACGATCTCGAGCTTTTCCAGCTGCTTGCGGCGGCTCTGGGCCATCTTCGTCGTGGAGGCGCGCACAAGATTGCGGTCCACGTAGTCCTGCAATTTGGCAGCTTTTTCTACAGCGGCGTCATGCAGCTTCTGCTGGCGCTCGTCAGCGGCCTCGCGCTGAGGCAGATAGGCCGAGTAGTTGCCGCGGTAGGTCTTGATGCTCTTGCCGCGCAGCTCCCAAATGCGGGTGCAGACGGCGTCGAGGAAGTAGCGGTCATGGCTGACAACGAGCACCGCACCGCGGTAGGCTTTCAGATAATTTTCGAGCCACCCCATCGTTTCCAGGTCCAGATGGTTCGTCGGCTCGTCCAGGATCAGCAGGTCGGGGCGCTCCAGCAGCAGCCGTGCCAGACGCAGCCGGGTCTGCTCACCGCCCGAAAGCACGCCCGCCAGCTTTGTCCAGGTGTCGGCGGGAAAGCCCATGCCGTTGAGCACCTTTTTGATCTGGGTGTCCATGTTATAAGCGTCCATCGCGTCGATGACAGCGGTGCAGTGGGCGATCTTTTCGGTCAGTTCCGCATTGTGCGGTTCTGCGGCCAGCTGCTTTTGCAGCGCGTCCATCTCCTGCATGGCGTCAAGCGCCGGGGTAAAGACCAGCCGCATTGTGGCATAGATGTCCAGTGACGGGTCCAGCCGGGCGTTCTGCTCAAGGTAGCCGGTGGTCACGCCGGTGCCGAACGCGGCATCTCCGGCGTCAGGCAGGCTCTCGCCGCAGAGGATCCGCAAAAGCGTCGTCTTGCCGGTGCCGTTGGCTCCGATGATGCCGATACGGTCCCCGCGCTCGACACCTGCATTTACATCACGCAGTACCTCGTGTTCGCCGAAGCTCTTGCCTAAGTTTTGAAGTTCCAACAACATAGCGGTACATCCTCAATTCCAAAATGATGCCGCCACCTGACAAACGGGCAGCGGCAGTGCGCCCTTGCCTTACAGCAGGGCTTCGTTGCTGTGGCGGCGGTTGCGCACGCCGATATTTTCCAGTTCCTCCGGCTCCATCACGATGCGGTAGAGCTCCTCATAGGAGCTCACCATATATTTGGGCGTGATGCCGGACTTGTTTTCAAGATTGCCGGGGTTGAACCAGCAGGTATCCACACCGGCGTTCAGGCCGCCCTTGATGTCGGCCAGCAGATCGTCGCCGACCATCAGCACACGGCTCTTGTTCGTGATGCCGAGGTCACGGAAGGCATGCTCAAACAGCTTGGCGCTGGGCTTGGCCGCGCCGACCTTCTCGGAAATATAAATGCCGTCCATGTACCTGTCGATGCCGGAGGCCGCAATGCGGGACTCCTGCACGGCAATGGCACCGTTCGAGACGAGGGCCAGCGTGGCGACCTCGCTCAGCTCCTCCAGCGCAGTCAGTGCGCCGGGCAGCAGGTCGGCATGGGTCGCCAGCAGCTCCTCATAGCGGTCATTCATGGCCTTGCCCTTGCCGTTGTCGGGCAGCTGCATGGTCTGCATGAAGCGGGAGAAGCGGATCTGGAACAGCTTCTGCTTGTTCAGCTGGCCTTTGGCCAGCGAGTCCCACAGCTCGCGGTTGACCTTGTGGTAGGTATCATAAGTGGCCTCGTCGTGGGGCAGCTCGTACTCGGCGAGCATATCGGTCAGGGCCTGGCGCTCTGCGGCGTCAAAGTCCAAAAGCGTGTTGTCAACGTCCAGCAGGACGCAGGTATAAATTGCCATCTTCGTAACCTCGTATGCTTATTGCGGTGTGGAATCGGCGGGGGTCGGCTCCGGCATCGGCGTGGGCACAGCGGTGGGTTCCGGCGTAGCGCGGCGCTGACAGTCAGCACAAAGACGCTGTCCGCACCGTTGTTGGCCGCGTGGATGTGGTAGGTGCCTGGCTCGTTGGCCGTGAAGGTCACCTGCGTGCCGTTGTGCGCCAGGAGGTCTCCTCGCAGCCCCAGAGCGTGTCGCCGCTGCCGTTTTCCACGGTAGCCGTCAGCGTCGTACTCTGGCCTGCGGTCAGCGTGCCTGTGCCGCTGATGTTGATCGTGGTGGCCTCGGCCTCGACGGTGACGATCAGCTGTGCCGTCGAGAAGGTTCCGTTGATCTCTATGCCTGCCTTGATCGTGTAGGTCCCGGCGGCATCGGGCTTGAAGGTCAGGCTGCTGCCGTTCTTCTCCATCTCATCGTTGATGGACCACTGCACGTTCGTGGCGTCGTAGGCCTTGTTGCCCAGCTTGACCGCGGCATTGACAGTCAGGCTCTCGCCCTGCTTGATCTTCGTATCGCCCTTGTCCAGCGTCAGCTCGACGCGGGCGTCGTTGAACATGGCCTTGACGGAGATGTCCTTGGTAATATTGTCATAGCGGGTCGCGGTGGTGACGCCGTCGCTCCACTTGTAGAACACAAAGCCCTCCGCCGCCACTGCCGTGACGTTAACGCTTGTGCCGGAGTCGGCCTGAATTTCGACGCTGGACACGCCGGTCTGGCCGTTGCCGGTCAGCGTGCCCTTGGCGCTGTCCTCGACCTCATAGCTGGCCGTGAACTTCGTCGGCGTCGAGGTCGGCACCGGCGTGTTGCTGCCTGCGGAGGCCGACGCACGCTGCGGGATGTCCGACGTGTCGGGACGGCTGTCCATCGTATTGCAGGCGTGGCCCTTGGCGTACTCCAGCAGCGCGTGCGCCGGAGGTGCTGAAACCGTTGGATTCAAAGTAGGTGCCCTCGCCGTAGCCGCGGGTGTTTTTAAGGGCCTCGGCGGTGTTCAGGTACTTGAAGCCAGATCGCTGCTGGCCGCCGCAATGGCCTGGTTGAACTGGTCAATGCGGGTCTGGGTCTCGGCAGCGTTCGTGCTGTCCTCGGTAACGGGCGGGATGCCCACCGCGATGATGTCGCAGTAGGCATAGGCCGAGCGGATGCTCTGCAGGAACTGCTTGTAGTCGGCAATGAAGGAGTCCACACTGACCGAGCCGTCCACATCGTTCGCGCCCAGCACCACAAAGACGCGGCGGGCCTTCATCTTGGGGATGGCCTGCGGGATCGTGTAGCTGCTGGCGTCCGATGCAAAGTTTACACAGGAGGTGGACAACGCCTTGGAAATCTGCAATCCCTCCTGCCCGACAAACTGATTCAGCGTGATGCGGGTGTCCTTCTGCAGCGTCACGGCGTACTGGTCACCCGCAAAAACGCTGGCCGTAATATAGGCGTCATCCGCCGCGCTCTGCGGCAGGATGGAATCCAGCGTCGTATCCAGCGGGTAGCGTCCGGGTCGTAGGAATCCTTCCCGCCTGCAAACAGGCCCAGCTTCGTCGCAGCACCCATGCCGCCAGAATGCTCATCACAACGGCCAGTGCGCACAGCGCCAGCACCACACACGCTTTGCGCTGTGTCGGGCTCAGGCCTTTTTTCTCCTCATTACGTTCTCTGCTCATCGGGAACGGCAACCTCCTTAATTATCGAAAGCGGGCGTACCCATGGCCACAACCCACCTAGTATACATAGTATAGATTATATCATATTTGCCGGGCTTTGAACATGGTTTTCAAAAAATTGTCACGTATTACAATTTTATTACAAGCAAAAAGCCCGGGATTTGACATCCCGGGCAAAATTGGGTTCGATTTCAGGGAAGAAGCATTCTGTCGTTGGCAAACTCGCCGTCGCTGACCTGCTCAAAGCGCTGCAGCAGGTCGCTGACCTGCAGGTTCTTCTTTTCCTCGCCGCGCACATCGTAGATGACGTGACCCTCGTACATCATGATCAGGCGGTTGCCGTACTTGATGGCATCCTTCATGTTGTGGGTGATCATCAGGGTGGTCAGGTGGTTTTCCTCGACGATCTTCTCGGACAACGTCAGCACCTTGGCCGCGGTCTTGGGGTCAAGGGCGGCGGTGTGCTCGTCCAGCAGCAGGAGCTTGGGCTTTTTGAGGGTCGCCATCAGCAGCGTGACAGCCTGGCGCTGACCGCCGGAGAGCAGACCGACCTTGCTGGTCATACGGTTTTCCAGCCCCAGATCCAGCGTTTTGAGCAACTCGTAGTATTCGTCGTGCTCCTTCTTCGTGATGCCGGTCTTGAGCGTGCGGGCAAGACCCCGGCGGGCCGCCAGGGCCAGGTTCTCGTCGATCTGCATCGTCGCGGCGGTGCCCATCATCGGATCCTGGAACACGCGGCCAATGTACTTGGCACGCTGGTGCTCGGACAGGCGGGTCACATCCTTCCCGTCAATAATGATTTTGCCCATATCCACCGGCCAGACGCCCGCGACGGCGTTCAGCATCGTGGATTTGCCCGCGCCGTTGCGCCGATGACCGTGACAAAGTCGCCGTCCTCCAGCGTCAGATCCAGTCCCTTCAAAGCGACCTTCTCATTGACGGTTCCTGCATTGAAGGTCTTGTATACATTCTTGATCTCAAGCATTGTCCTTGCCTCCCTTTTTCACAGGTACTTTGGTGAAGTATTTACCCTTCCAGTACGGGATGGTCAGGAACACGGCCACGACCAGCGCGGTCAGCAGCTTGAGGTCATCGGTGGACAGACCCATGCGCAGCACGAAGTTCATAACGATGTAGTAGATGATCGCGCCGATGACAGCGGCGGTCAGCTTGAGCGCAAAGTTGCGGAAGATCTTGCCGAAGATGACCTCACCGATGATGACTGCGGCCAGACCGATGACGATGGCGCCGCGGCCCATGTTGATGTCCGAGAAGCCCTGGTACTGGGACAGCAGAGCGCCCGCCAGCGCCACAAGGCCGTTGGAAACCATAAGGCCGAGCACGATGGTGACGTTCGTGTTGATGCCCTGGGCGCGGGCCATGTGCTGGTTTGCGCCGGTAGCGCGCAGCGAGCAGCCAAGCTCCGTGCCGAAGAACCAGTACAGCACGCCGATCAGGATCGCGCAGAAGATGAGCAGCACGAAGATCGGGTTGTTGAGCGCCAGTGCGCGGACATAGCGGGCCGAGACCAGCAGGCTGTACTTGTCCACACTGATGGCAGGTTTGCCTTGCCGCCGCCCGTGCCGGTGCCCATGATGCGCAAGTTGACAGAATACAGCGCCAGCTGGGTCAAAATACCGGCCAGAATTGCCGGAATGCCGCAGGCGTGTGGAACAGACCCGTGACAAGGCCCGCCAGCATACCGGCCAGCGTGGCTGCCACCAAGGGCGACGCCCACAGGCATGCCGTTGAGCACCAGCACCACGCAGACCGCGCCGCCCGTGCCGAGGGAGCCGTCAACGGTCAGATCGGCCACATCCAGAATGCGGTAGGTAATGTACACGCCGATGGCCATGATGCCCCAGATGAGGCCCTGTGCCACAGCGCCGGGCATGGAGTTTACCAAAGAGGTCAGGAAATCCATAAAAACATCCTCATTTCGTAAAGCACCAAAACAGCGGGGAAAGAGAGTACTCTCCCCTTCCTCGCTGTTATGATGATTTTCAGTCGCTGTTCAGTTCAATCAGCCGATAGCCACGTAGTCGGACGGCGGGGTGATGCCCAGCGCCTCGCAGTTGGCGGCGTTGTACTTCTTGGTCACGTTCGGAGCGAACTCAACGGGCATCGCGGAGCGTCCGCGCCGTCCGCGAGGATCTTGGCAGCCATCTCACCGGTGGCGTAGCGAGGTCGTAATAGCTGATGGAGAGCGTTGCAACGCCGCAGCCGGAGCAGATGCCTTCCTCACCGGCCACAACGGGGACCTTGGCGGGGATAACAACGTTTGCGATGGCCTCGGTGTTGGAGGCTGCGGTGTTGTCAGTGGGGATGTAGATGACGTCGGAGTTATCGGCGGCAGTCTGGGCCACGGAGGTGACGTCGTTCGTATCGGTGAAGGCATAGCGGGCAACGGTGTAGCCCTCCTCGTTTAGGTAGCCTTCAATGACGTCGCACTGGTAGACGGAGTTCGGCTCTGCACTGCAGTAGAGCAGACCGACGCTCTTGGCATCCGGGAAGAGCTCCTGGATCATGGCTGCCTGCTGGTCCAGCGGAGCCAGGTCAGAGGTGCCGGAAATATTGTTGCCGACAGTGCCGGTCCAGTCGCTGATGTCCAGCGCGGTGGCGTAGTCAGTGATGGAGGTTCCCAGCACCGGGATGTCGGCAGTCGCCTGTGCGGCGGCCTGCAGCGGTGCGGTGGCGTTGGCCAGGATCAGGTCAACGCCGTTGGAGACAAAGCCATTCACAATGGTGGCGCAGTTGGCGGAATCGCCGGAGGCGTTCTGCTCGTCGAACTTGACGCTGCCCTCGCCCAGCTTCTCGACCAGAGCATCTTTGAAGCCCTGAGTAGCGGCATCCAGCGCTTCATGCTGGACAAGCTGGCAGATACCGATGTTATAGACCTTGCCATCTGCAGCGGCGGTGCTGTCAGCAGTGCTTGCAGCAGCTCGGTGCTAGAGGCGGTGTCCGCAGCAGAAGCGGCGGTGTCGGTGGATGCGGTGGAGCCGCAGGCGGCCAGACCCATGGTCATGGCGGCTGCCATCATAAGGGAAACTGCTTTTTTCATGTCTATTCCTCCATAGTACCTGCTGCGCAACCTTTTTGTTTCAGGTGTACACCCGCGTCTCCTCACGCGGGTCCCTCCTGCACAGCCGGTTTAGTGCTTTAAAGTATAGCACACTTTACCGATTTAAAGCAAGCGTAAATACGTATAATGCATTGTGCAATTTTCGTCGTTTTTTGGTTATATTGACGAATGTCCAAATTGATGCCCGTAGGGGCGGGTCCCATATCCGCCCGCGGTAGTTACCGCAGGCGGCAGGGGCGCATATAGAATGCGCCCCTGCGGAGGCAAACAAAAAGCCCCAGCTTGCAAATAAGCTGGGACAACTTTCGGTTTTATTCCGCAAAGCAGGCGTTTTCTGCCTTGGCGATCAGCTCCACAAAGCGGTGGGGGTTGCTGGCTGTGCGCAGGCTTTCCACAAGGTCGCTGCGGCTCAGAAGGTTTACGAGCCGCGCCAGGATCTGCAGATGCAGGCTCTCACTGCCCGGCGGAACAGCGATCATGAACACAAGATCCACGGGTTTCCCGTCCGGTGCGCCCCAGTCAACACCGCGGCGCAGCAGCAGCGCCGAGATGCCCGGTGCAGACACACCCGCGTTGCAGGCGTGGGGCAGCGCAATGCCGCCCCCGATGGCCGTTGTGCCGCCGAACGTTTCCCGGTAGCTGACCGCATTGTAGTAGGCATTGCCGTTGGTGATAACGCCGATGCCCTCCTGCAGCTCGACCAGAATGCCGAGCGCGTCGGCAGAGTTATCGATCTTTGCATAGAGCAGTACGCCCTTGGGGTTCATCAATTCGCTGACCTTCATCGTCAAACCTCACGTCCTTCAGCTCTGCCGATCAGGCTGTACAGATACTCCCCCACTGCGCCCTCGGCGCAGGTGCAGGTCGTCACATGGTCGGCGGCAGCCTTGACCTCTGCCGGTGCGTTGGCGACAGCCACGGCGTAGCCGGCCTCCCGCATGATCTCCAGGTCATTGTAGTAATCACCGATAACGACGGTGTTCTTCATGGATTTGCTCATGAGGCGCACAGGTCATGCAGACCGCTGGCCTTGCTGACGCCGCTGGGCATGATCTCTAAGTAAATGCTGTTCGTAGCCAGGAAGTAGTTTTCCCGCCCGTAGTACCGCGTCTTGGCGTACTGGCCCAGCTTGCGGATGCTCTCCGGGTCGGAGGCAAATACGACCTTGACCCAGCCGTCGGGCACGCTCTCCACCGGGCAGGCAATGCTGCCGAGGTGCTCGTCCACCTGATGGGCGTGGGTCACCTCATTGGCATGGATGACGAACATCTCGCCGTTTCCGGCCATGACCTCCACGCTATATGCGGAAACTTGTTCAGGATGTCAAGGATGGCCGTCGTCGCCTGCTCGCGGTTCAGCGTCGAGCGGTGCAGCACCGACTCGGCGGAGAAATCATACAGCAGCGCCCCGTTGCAGGAGATGGCCGGCAGCGACAGGCGGATGTTCCCCAGCGCCGCGCGGATGGACTCCGGCGGGCGGCCCGTTGCCACCGTGAAAAGCCCCCCCATGCCGGTGTACAGCTGGATGACCGCGCGGTTGCAGGCGGGGATGCCTTCCTTGGCCGTCAGCAGTGTATTATCCATATCACAGATCACAAGGGTATCGCTTAGGGGTGGTTTCATGCGCGATGTTCCTTTCTTAACCGTGTCAGAAACTCTGTAAAATAGGGCGGCAGGGGCGAATCAAACTGCATCCACTCCCCTGTCCGCGGGTGGACAAAGCCCAGCTCCTTGGCGTGCAGGCACTGGCCATTCAGCGATTTGATGCAGTTTTTGGGGCCGTACACAGCATCCCCTGCCAACGGATGCCCCGTCGAGGCCATGTGTACACGAATCTGATGGGTGCGTCCGGTCTTTAATTTGCACGCAATGTAAGTGAAATTGCCGCAGCGTTCCAGCACCTGCCAGCCCGTGTAGGCATACTTGGCTCCCGCCGCGTTCTCGGCCAGGGCGGCCATTTTCTTGCGGTCCCGCGGTCGCGTCCGAGCCACTTTTCCACAAAGCCCTCGTCCTCCTTGAGGTTACCGTACACCACGGCATGGTAGACGCGGTGGATGCTGTGTACGCTCATCTGGCGCTGAGCGCCTGATGGGCGGCATCGTTTTTGGCAACGACGAGAAGGCCGCTCGTGTCCTTGTCAATGCGGTGGACGATGCCCGGGCGGATGGCCCCGCCGATGCCCGACAGCTGCCCCGCGCAGTGGTAAAGCAGCGCGTTGACGAGCGTGCCGTCCGGGTTGCCGGGGGCCGGGTGTACAACCATGCCCTTAGGCTTGTTGACAACGAGCAGGTCGTCGTCCTCGTACACAATGTCCAGCGGGATGTTCTGGGGCCGGGCCTCGATGGGCTGCGGATCAGGCAGGTCGATGGCGTAGATTTTGCCGGGCGCCACCTTATCCTTTTTGTTGACGGGCGCATCGCCGCAGGTCACAAGCCCCTGCTCGATCAGATTTTGCAGCGCACTGCGGGACAGCGTCGGGCACTGCCCGGCCAGCCAGGCGTCCAGCGTCCGCTGTCGCCGGGGGCTGCAGTAAGCTCAAGCCGCTCCATCTTCGTCCGCCTTTGGCTCTGCGGTCTTATCCTTTTTGAAAGAGTCCAGCAGCACGGCGAGCATCAGCAGGCCGACGCCGAAACAGACGCAGATGTCCGCAAAATTGAAGATGGCAAACCGCATGAACAGCACGTTGATGTAGTCCACGACCACACCGTTGAGCACGCGGTCAATGAGGTTGCCCACGCCGCCGCCCAGTACCAGCGTCCAGGCTGCGCGCTCTGTCAGCGGCATTTTGCGCACGAACAGCATGATAAGGACAGCCAGCAGCATGACCGACGTCATGCCGATGAGCAGTCCCTGCTTACCGGCCAGCATCGAAAACGCCATGCCGTCATTCAGGCAGTAGCGCAGCTCCACAACGCCGGGCAGCACATCCATGCTGCCCACCGGCAGCAGCGCCGCCGTGGCCCAGTGCTTGATGAGCTGGTCAATGACGACCAGAATGGCCGCTCCTGCCAGCGATAACAAACCAGAAATCATACAACACCTTATCCGAAAAAATCAGCGGTGCTTAAACGTATAAGCACCGCTGACGGTAGAGTAAATTTACTGCTTCAAGACCTTAGCGCAGCGCGGGCAGAGGCCGTCCTCACCGACGGTGGTCTCGTACTTCCAGCAGCGCAGGCACTTGTTGCCAGCCGCATGGGCAGCGCTGACGCCGAGACCCTCGACCAGGCCCTTGACGCCGCCCTCGCCCTCGACAAGGTCAACATGGGAGACGATGAACAGGTCAGCCAGCTCATCCATCGGGATTGCGTTCAGGAAGTCGTAGACCTCCTTGCTGCAGTACAGCGTCAGACCGGCCTCCAGCGCAGAGCCGATGACCTTATCGGCACGGGCCTGCTCCAGCACCTTCTTGACGTCGTCGCGGATGGCCATGATGCGGTCCCACTTAGCCTCAAACGCCTCATCGGCGGCAGCCTTGGCCTCGGGCATCTGCTCAAAGACAACATAGTCCTTCATGCCGTCCAGCTTCGGGATGTAGCTCCAGATCTCCTGGCTGGTGAAGCACAGGATGGGTGCCAGCAGCTTGGTGAAGTCGACCAGGATGCGGTACAGCGCGGTCTGGGCACAGCGGCGTGCGTGGTCATCTGCACAGTACAGACGATCCTTGATGACGTCCATGTAGAAGTTGGACATATCAATGACGCAGAAGTTGTACAGCGCGTGGTAGGCACGGCTGAAGTCGTAGTGCTCGTAGGCATCGCGCATGGTGGCGGTCAGCTTGTTGCAGGCCTCGAGCGCCCAGCGGTCGATCTCAAACAGCTGGTCATCATCGACCATATCCTTCGCGGGATCAAAGTCGCTGATGTTGCCCAGCATGAAGCGGGCCGTGTTGCGCATCTTGCGGTACGCCTCGGACAGCTGGCGGAAAATTTCCTTACCGGCGCGGACGTCGACGGTGTAATCGCTGGAAGCGACCCACAGACGGATGATGTCAGCACCGTAGTCGCGGATGATCTCACTGGGCTCCATGCCGTTGCCGGCGGACTTGTGCATCTGCTTGCCCTGGGCATCGACGACCCAGCCGTGGCACAGGACCTCGCGGTACGGGGCCACACCCTGGGTGGCGACGCTGGTCAGCAGACTGGACTGGAACCAGCCGCGGAACTGGTCGGCACCCTCCATATACATGTCAACGGGCCAGCGCAGCTCGGGGCGCTCACGGCAGACAGCGCTCCAGGTGGAGCCGGAGTCGAACCAGACGTCCATGATGTCGGGGTCCTTCTCCCAGTCGGAGGCACCGCACTCGCAGACCTCGGTCTTGGGCAGGATGTCGTTGGCATCGTACTTGTACCAGGCGTCGCTGCCCTCCTTGCGGAACAGGTCGGACACAGCCTTGATGGAGCATCGGTGATATGGTACTTGCCGCACTTCTTGCAGTAGAATACCGGGATGGGCACGCCCCAGACGCGCTGGCGGCTGATGCACCAGTCACTGCGGTCACGGACCATACCGGCCATGCGGTCATGGCCCCACGCCGGCTGCCAGTGCACGCTGTCAATGGCCTTGTAGACGTCCTCCTTGAAGGCGTCGATAGAGCAGAACCACTGCTCGGTAGCGCGGAAGATGATGGGATGATGGCAGCGCCAGCAATGCGGGTACTGGTGGGTGATGTGCTGCACACCCATCAGATGGCCGCTCTCCTTGATGTGCTCCAAAATGACCTTGTTGGCGTCCCAGACCTTGAGACCGGAAAACTTCTCGCCCGCCTCGGCAGTCAGGCGGCCCGCGTCGTCCACGGGAACGACAACGGGAACCTGCGGATAGTGATTGACGCAGACCTCAAAGTCCTCAACACCATGTCCGGGAGCGGTGTGGACGCAGCCCGTGCCGCCTTCCAGCGTGACGTGGTCACCCAGAATGACCAGACCCTTGCGGTCAAGGAACGGATGCTGATACTGCATGAGCTCGAGCTCACTGCCGAGAACAGTCTCGGGCAGGACCTCGTACTCATCGATATGGCAGCCCTTCATCGTGGACTCAACGAGCTCGCGGGCCATGATGTGGTAGGCGTCACCGATCTTGACGAAGGCATATTCCAGATTGGGGTTCAAGCAGGTCGCGACGTTGGCGGGCAGCGTCCAGGTGGTGGTCGTCCAGATGACGATCCATGCCTTGTCCAGCGGGATGTTATGCTTGGCCAGCACGCCGTTGGGGTCGTCGGTCAGCTTGAAGCGGACATAGATGGAATCGCACTCGTCCTCGGCGTACTCGATCTCAGCCTCGGCCAGGGCGGTACGGTCCTCGGGGCACCAGTACACGGCCTTCATGCCCTTGTAGATGTAGCCCTTCCTGGCCATCTCGCCGAAGATCTCGACCTGGCGGGCCTCAAACTCGGGGCGCAGGGTCAGGTAGGGGTTCTCAAAGTCGCCCTGCACGCCCAGACGCTTGAACTGCTCGTTCATGACGCCGATGTGCTCGGTGGCAAACTCCTTGCAGATCTGGCGCAGCTCCAGCTTGGAGACACCGGCCTTCTTGTCGCCGAGGGAGCTCAGCGCCTTCAGCTCGATGGGCAGGCCGTGGGTGTCATAGCCGGGCACGTAGGGTGCCTGGAAGCCGGACATGTTCTTATAGCGGATGATGATGTCTTGATGATCTTGTTCAGGGCCGTACCCATGTGGATATTGCCGTTGGCATACGGAGGGCCGTCGTGCAGGATGTACTGCGGCTTGCCCTCGTTGTTCTTAATCATCTGCTCATAGACATGGTTCTGCTCCCAGTCCTCGAGCATTTTGGGTTCCTTCTTCGGCAGACCGGCCCGCATTTCAAACGGGGTCTGCATCTTATGGATGGTGTCGTTGTAGTTCTGCGCCAAAGTTTCCTACTCTCCTCTATTTATTGGATTCTTTAGTTATATCACATCGAGCGTCAGCTGTCAAAGTCAACGCCTTCAAAGTTATCGAACGCCGGGGAATTCAGCTCCTCCTGCGGTTCGTCACTTGCCTTTTTGCGGGTCGTGCGCCTGGTCGTACCGGCCTTGCGGCGGCGGGCAGGCTTGGCCTCCGGCTCGTCATACAGGCCGGAGACATCCTGGAACCGCGTCTCGTCGATGGCGGGCTCCTCCACGGGGATCGGGGCGGGTTCGGCTTCCTCCGGCTCCTCCGGGTGCGGCGCGATGGCAAATTCCACCGTGTCTACCTTTTCGCCCTGAGCTTGGGCACTTTCCGTCGGCTCCGGCACGGGCTGGGCTGTGGGCGGCTCATAGTAGGCCGTCTCCTGCATGGCGGGCACCTGGCTGCCTGCTGTACCGGGGCCGACGTCCGGCACAG
>ENA-OQCF01000512-OQCF01000512.1-human-gut-metagenome-genome-assembly--contig:-NODE-512-length-15006-cov-1.984945_pt1 | contig 15006 bp, 20 predicted proteins | sample MGYA00242756_ERZ504573 | MGnify/ENA primary metagenome ERZ504573 (study PRJEB26092, sample SAMD00036240) | human gut metagenome | host: Homo sapiens | study: EMG produced TPA metagenomics assembly of... | reverse complement strand
ATATGAGGATGGGTGATGCAATTTATATTTGTGCTGGCTATGGTGTTCCTGGGCGGAGGCTTGATGGAACTGGTGGGATGGAAGGTATTTTGGGAGCTTTCCTTGCCGGGCTGGTATTGAATCGTTTTGTTCCTCATGTTTCTCCTTTGATGAACCGGCTGGAGTTTGTGGGTAATGCGCTGTTTATTCCCTATTTCTTGATTGGGGTGGGAATGATTATTGATGTACGTTGCCTTTTTACGGAAGGTGAAGCGCTGAAAGTGGCGGTTGTAATGACCGTAGTGGCGACATTCAGTAAGTGGCTGGCTGCATGGATAACCCAGAAGATATATGGCATGAAAAAAGTGGAGGGCAGCCTGATATTCGGATTAAGCAATGCACAGGCTGCTGCGACTTTGGCCGCTGTGTTGATAGGTCACGGTATTATTATGGAAAATGGAGAGCGGTTGTTGAATGATGATGTTTTGAATGGTACGGTGGTCATGATTTTGTTCACTTGTATTATAAGTTCTGTTGTGACAGAGCGTGCCGCACGCAAAATGGTGACCCAGGAAAATCTGATGGAGGGCAGCGAAGGTAAGGAACAGGAACGCATCTTGATTCCGGTAGCTAATCCTGAAACCATAGAAGGATTGGTAGGCATGGCTTTGATGATGAGACATCCTAAACAAAAAGAGTCATTGGTGGCACTGAGTGTGATCAATGATAATAATACTTCAGAAACCAAGGAACTCATAGGCAAGCGTAACTTGGAGCGTACGGCGATGATTGCTGCTGCTGCCGATGCGTCTGTAAAGACTGTGTTGCGTTATGATTTGAATATTGCGCAAGGTATTATTCATACGCAGAAAGAATATGCGGTAACGGATATTGTAATAGGTTTGCATCGTAAGACGAATTTGATGGATTCTTTCTTTGGTACAATGACGGAAAACTTGTTGAAGGGCACGAACCGCCAGATTATGATCGCTAAATTATTGATGCCTGTCAATACGTTGCGCCGGATTGTGGTGGCGGTTCCCGATAAGGCGGAATATGAAAAAGGTTTCTTGAAATGGATGACACAGCTCTGCCGTATGGGTAAACAATTGGATGCCGCGTGCATTTCTTTGCAACGGAAGATACATTGAAGCATTTGCGTGCCCTGACAGAAAAACAGGAGGCGAATACTTTTACGGAGTTTTCTTTATTGGAAGAGTGGGATGATCTGCTTTTATTGACCGGACAGGTGAATTATGACCATCTGTTTGTGGTTGTGTCTTCGCGTAAAGGTTCCATCTCTTATCAGACTTCTTTTGAACGTCTGCCGTCACAAATCAGCAAGTACTTTGCCAATAACAGTTTGTTGATTGTGTATCCGGATCAGTTAGGGGACGATCCGCAAGAGATTGTTTCGTTTTCTGACCCTCGCGGGCAATCGGAAACACGAGTATATGATAATGTAGGAAAATGGTTCTACAAATGGTTTAAGAAAGGTGATGAACGAAATTAATATAGAGTGGCAGCAACGTACGGAGTTGTTGCTGGGAAAAGATAAGATGAAACGCCTGCGTCACGCTCATGTGCTGGTGGTAGGTTTAGGTGGAGTTGGGGCGTATGCTGCCGAGATGATTTGTCGTGCAGGAGTAGGCCGTATGACAATAGTGGATGCAGACATTGTGCAGCCCAGTAATATTAATCGTCAGCTTCCGGCCCTTCACTCTGCTGTGGGACGTCCCAAAGCGGAAATTTTGGCGGAACGTTTCCGTGATATTAATCCCGATTTGGAATTGACTGTATTGGTGGAGTATCTGAAAGATGAGCGTATTCCGGAATTGCTGGACAGTGCAAAATTTGATTTTGTGGTGGATGCCATTGATACGGTAGCTCCTAAATGTTACCTTATATATAATGTGCTTCAACGCCGTCTGCCCATTGTGAGTAGTATGGGGGCCGGTGCTAAATGGATATTACTCAGGTTCGTTTTGCCGATTTATGGGATACTTACCATTGCGGATTAAGCAAAGCCGTGCGGAAGCGTTTGCAGAAAATGGGGATGAAACGAAAACTTCCGGTTGTATTTAGTACAGAGCAGGCCGATCAGGATGCGGTGATATTGGTAGATGATGAGAAAAATAAGAAATCTACTGCCGGAACCGTGAGTTATATGCCGGCAGTCTTTGGCTGTTATCTGGCGGAGTATGTGATAAGAAGAATTTGATTATGATAGAATTACAGGGAATAACGAAGAGTTTCGGGACATTGCAGGTACTGAAAGGTATTGACTTGATGATAGAAAAAGGAGAAGTGGTAAGTATTGTGGGGCCCAGCGGTGCGGGGAAAACTACATTATTGCAGATTATGGGAACGCTGGATAAGGCGGATACGGGTACTATTTTACTGAATGGTACAGAAGTGAGTTGTTTGAAGGAAAAAGAGTTGTCGGCTTTTCGTAACCGGCAGATTGGCTTTGTGTTCCAGTTCCACCAGTTACTTCCTGAGTTTACAGCTTTAGAGAATGTGATGATGCCTGCGTTGATAGCAGGTACATCTTCTTCCGAAGCTATGCGGAAAGCCAAAGAAACGCTAGCTTTTTTGGGCTTGTCCGAACGTGCTTCGCACAAACCGGCTGAATTGTCGGGAGGGGAGAAGCAACGGGTGGCGGTAGCGCGTGCATTAATAAACAACCCGGCGGTTATCCTTGCGGATGAGCCGTCGGGCAGTCTGGATACTCGCAATAAAGAGGAACTTCATCAGTTGTTCTTTGATTTACGTGATAAGTTAGGTCAAACTTTTGTTATTGTTACTCATGATGAAAATCTGGCTCGTTTGACAGACCGTACTATTCACATGGTAGATGGCAGGATCTCTTTGAAAATTTAATAGAATAAAGATCAGTTTAATGATATGTGAATACTGTCATGCTGTTCTTTCCATTTGTCTATCTGGAATTCTCCGGTATCTCCCTCTTCCAGTAGTACACCGTCCATACTCAGGTTGACTGTTGTTCTTGTCCCGGCATTAAGTTGTGTAGTTAGTTTTTGTTGGTAATGCTTTATTGTTCCGTTACTTAACTGTACAAAGATTTGAAACATAGGATTAGGCTGAGAGGGGAACACCGATACAAAATTATTGTTGAATTCTGTACGGTTAGTGCTGGGTTTCAACCCGAAGCTGATTGTTTTGAAAGTGCCTTCGGGCCGGGCTGAAAAATAATTCAGGTTGCTATGGATATTACTGATGTATATCCACATTGAATCAATGGCATCACTGAAAGCATCACCGTTTGTTTCAGACACTATGACGCTTAAGGCTGCTGAAGCATGTTTAAGATGTGCTTGCAGGTCATCTTTCCCTATATTTATATTTTGTGTTCCGTATACAAGGCTATGTATCGGGTAGTATACCGTATCTCCCGGTATTTTCCTTAATCCTAAACTGGTTGTATTCAGTTTTTTGCCTATAATTAGCGTGGGATCTGCCAGATAGGCATCACCTGCTGTACCAAAGTAATCGGGATATCCCCAATATATCACATTGTATGTACCTACAGGAAGCCTTAAAGGATATTTTTGGGATTTTCCTATTCCATTCGTGATTAAGTAATATGCTGGAAAAGGAACTTGTTTTCCCTTGCTGTATAATTGCCTATATAAAAACTTCCATTCGTTTCACAAGGTAGTACTTCTAATGGACCATTGTAAGGATCTGTGCTACTTTGGCTCAGAGTGGCATATAGTGCCGGAGATACCAGATCTTCTGGTTGGGGAGTGACAATGTCACAATCCTCGTTTTTACCGCACGAAGCTAGCAGTGCCAGTAAAGGTAAAAATAAAAACTTTCTCATGTACATCTTTAGTTTAGGTTTGAATACTCCCTATAACAAGATATGGATGAGAAAGTTTGAATGGTATAGGAGAAGTTATGCTTATACTTTCTCGGGAAAACTGGCTTTCAGGATCTCAAATGCCCGGACATAATCTTTTTCGAAGACTAGAACCTTTATTTCCATTCCCGGAATATAAGCCAAAACTTGGGCTGTATATTCTCCCTGCAACATGGATTCTATACCTTCATTTTTTAGAAGATCCTGTAACATGTGTGCGCGGACATCACTTTTGAAAGAAGTAAGAATAACTGTTTTCATACTCGTTCCTTCTGTATCAGTTGTTTCTTTTTTCGATTTACAGTTTTGCAGAATCCGGCGTGCCACTTCTCCCGTTACATCACCGTCCTCTCCGTATGCTGCGCCTCTCTCATTGAACCGGCGTACTATTTCTTCAATGGTATCATCGCCTATTCCTGCTTCATCCAAGCGAGTCTTAAGTCCTAAATTTCTAAAGAATTCTTCAGTTTTTTCTATGGTTAGCGATACCCGTACACTGGGAACTCCTGAAGTAACCCCCCAGATACGTTCGCCATATTGTAGTATTTTGTCACGTTTTTTATCGGCGAGTGTCCGTAGAGTTCCGGGAAATACGATTGCCAGGGTCTGGCCGTGTGTCATGCCATGTAGTGCGGTCAGCTCATGCCCTATCATGTGGGTGGCCCAGTCTTCGGATACTCCCATAGCAATAAAACCGTTCAAAGCCATAGTGGCGGACATCATAAATTCACTCATCAAGTGATAGTCCTGTTTGTTTTCTTTGATTTGCGGAGCGATTTGTACCAATGTACGAAGGATGCTTTCGCTCCAGCGGTCCATTAGATAAGATTCGTTTTGTTTTGGTCATGTATTGTTCCATGACGTGTACAAAAGTGTCTGCCAGTCCGCAAGCTATCTGATAGTCGGGCAGTGAGAAAGTTACTGTCGGATCTAGGATAGAAAATACAGGATGGGAGGAGAAAAATGGATATTTTTCATGAGTTTCACGGCATGAAATTACAGCTCCGTTATTCATTTCTGAACCTGTGGCGGGAATGGTTAGCACAGTTCCTAAAGGAATCGTGTTTTGTGCACTGCCTTTTTTAACCAGTTCCCAGGCATCTCCGTTGTAGGGAATACCAGCGGAAATCAACTTGGTGCCGTCTATAACTGAGCCGCCACCTACTGCCAGCAGGAAGTCAATGTTTTTTTCTTTGCCTGATTCTATCGCCTTTTTCAAGGTAGATATATCGGGATTTGATTCTATTCCCCAAAACTCCGTGTAATCACGTCCTTCAAGGGCTTGGATTACTTGTTCATAGACTCCATTGGTTTTTACACTGCCACCTCCGAAAGTGATCATGATTCTCTTGTCGGCCGGTATCTGTTGGGACAATTGGGCAATCATGCCTTTGCCAAAGATGAGGCGTGTAGGATTGTGAAAGATAAAATTATCCATAACTAATTGGGGTTTTCTTGGTTAATACTGAGTAAAGATAATGCTTTTTTCCTATCTTTGAGAAAAAATTTAGCTAATGAACGTAAAACTGGGAAAATACAACCAGCTGGAGGTTGTAAAAGAAGTAGATTTTGGTGTTTATTTAGATGGAGGCGATGACGGAGAGATTTTATTGCCTACGCGTTATGTACCCGAAGGCTGTAAGCCTGGCGACGTGCTGAATGTCTTTCTTTATCTTGACAATGAGGAAAGGCTGATAGCTACCACTTTGCAGCCGTTGGTGCAGGTGGACGAGTTTGCCTGTTTGGAAGTGGCATGGATTAATGAGTTTGGTGCGTTTTTGAATTGGGGATTGATGAAAGACCTTTTTGTACCTTTCCGTGAACAAAAGATGAAAATGCAGAAAGGGAGAAAGTATATAATACACGCACATATAGACGAAGATAGTTACCGCATTATGGCATCTGCTAAAGTGGAGCATTATCTTTCTAAAGAACATCCCGACTATCGGCTGGGACAGGAAGTGGATATCCTGATATGGCAGAAAACAGATTTGGGATTTAAGGCTATTGTGGAAAATAAGTTCAGTGGTTTGCTTTACGATAATGAGATTTTCCAACCTTTAGAAACCGGTATGAGGCTGAAGGCTTATGTAAAGCAGGTGCGTGAGGATGGTAAGATCGATTTGGTTCTGCAAAAGTTGGGCGCAAAGAAGGTGGATGATTTTTCGGAAGTGTTATTACAATATATTAAAGATCATGAAGGCTTCACTCCATTGAATGATAAAAGTGCTGCTGAGGATATCTATGATGCTTTTGGTGTCAGTAAGAAAACTTTCAAGAAAGCGGTGGGGGATTTATATAAAAAACGCCTGGTTGTTTTGGAAGCTGAGGGGATACGCCTCACTTAGTGGAGCTTTTCCCTACCGGATATAGGAAAAGCCCTATGAACTTATGGGGAAAATCAATTGTGGGGGAAAGCGATTTCCCCTATTTTTGTGCCATAGAACTAACAAACTAAAAACGGAACAGCTATGAAAAGATGGACTACATTACTGATAGTGATTTGTATGCTAGGTATAACTATTCCCGCAATGGGGGCCATGAGTATCAGCAAAATGAGACAGAACACTCGTTTCCTTACCGACCGTATGGCATATGAACTGAAACTCACTCCGCGGCAATACAATGATGTATATGAGGTGAATTATGATTTTATCAATAATGTCCGTTATCTGATGGATGATGTGGTAAGAGGCTATGATTATGCGTTGGAACGTTACTATGATTTTCTGGATGTGCGTAATGATGATCTTCGTTGGATACTTTCCAGTGCGCAATATCGTCGTTTTATGAGGGCTGAGCATTTCTACCGTCCCATTTATGCGCATGAGAACAAATGGCATTTCCGTATTTATCTGGTATATAATAATGTGAATTTTTTCTACTATGGCAAACCGCATCATTATGCTAGTTATTGCGGAGGGCATTATCGTACTCATTTCAATAATGTCAGTTATTATAAGACCCATTATCGTGACCATTACCGCCATGATGTGTACGATGGCCATTATCGTATCCGCCATGACAGAATGACGTATGATATGCACCGTCGTCGTGATTTCAATATAGCTGTTCGTCCTCCACAAAAGGAGCATCATCGCCCGGCCACTCCTCCTCAGACTCGTCCAAACAGACCTCAAATCCATCCTGACAGGCCGTCGGGTGATCATCGTCGTCCGTCTGTTCCACAGGCAAGGCCGGACAGACCGAAGAAGGATCAGAATAACAAGCATGATGGGCGCCCTTCACGACGTGGACAGAACTCACAGGTTGATAAAGACCGTCATGAAAATAGGCGTATTACTCCATCCGGCAGGGATGTGAGAAGAGGAAATGGTAAGAAAGAGAAAGATTCGGACCGTTCAGGAGGAAGCAATAAAAGTAATTCTAAGGAAAGAACAGCAGTGCGTATGCGTACGGTATAGTATGATTTGAAAAACAACGAAAACCGACGTAAATAAGAGTCCGAAACACAATGAATTGTCCGGAATTGTAAAGGTCGTTTTTATGATGATTCACCACAGGTCAACGCAGAATCTGATTATGAATAGACTGTGAAAATCTGTGGTGAATCTTAATAATTTATTCCAAAGTAAGAGGAACTCCTTTGTAGAAATCCAGAATCTTGGTACGGAACAGATAGTCATATTTTGCTTGAAGCATATCCGAAACGGCTTTCATCCAATTGTACGTGCCTCATTGTATTCAGTAGCGTTGGCTTTACCATTGGCATATTTTTCGCTCATCAGACGGAAGGAAGCTTCAGAAGCATCCGTAGCTGTATTACTGCTTTTGTATTTGCTTTCGGCAGCTACTGCATTATAGTATGCTTGCTGTATTTCTTTGAAAAGAGCCTTTTTGCTTTCTTCCAACTTCCATGATAAAGCAGTGCGCTGGATGCGTGCGTTCTTTACTTTATTTCGTTGTGTCAAAACGGTTGAACAACGGAATGCTGAGTGAGAATTGCAGGTATTTATTAAAATTTTGATGCCACTGGCTGCTGAATGAAGCATTTTCTACTCCTGAGATATTATAGTAGTTTGTTCCTATACCTGCACTGAAGTTTAATTGCGGATACCAGGAACTTTGGGCAATACGGATATTTTTGGCCGCACCTTCCAGACGAAATTGGGCTGCTTTAATACTTGGTTTGTTCAGAACAGCTTGTGCATAGATATCTTCGGGAAGTGAAAGCAGAGTAAAATCATCCTCTACACGGGGAGATACTACTCCAAATCCGTCAGGAGTAGGAAGTTCCAACAGCTGGCTCAGTTCTAACAAGGCTAACTGATAGTTATTGTCAGCCTGTACTGCTGACATTTCGTCTTGTGCGACGCGTGCGCGGGCTTCATAGACTTCGGCTTCAGATGCTTTCCCATTTTTGAAATAGGCTTCTTTCAATTCCAGCTGTTCCCGGCTTAACTCTACTTGGTTGTGAGCTACTTTTGCCAATTCTTCATTAAAAAGAATTTGTAGATAGGCAGAGGTGACAGAAATGCTGATATCTTCTTTGGCCTTGTTCAAGTCTTCTGTAGCTGCTTTCAGGTTCAGTTTGCTGAGAGCGATGTTGTTCGGTATCCGCAATCCTGTAAATAAAGGAATACTGGTACTGAGTGAGAAGTTGGTGTTTTTGGTATTACGGTCGCCGTACGTATTGTCTGCCTGCAAGGCACGGCCGAAGTTAAATGACTGGCCCACATTACCGTTCAGATTAGGCAGCCGGCTGTATTTAGCAGTATTCAAATCCACTGCATTCTGATCTCTTGCAGCTTCCTGTTGCTTGATACTCAGGTTGTGTTCTATAGCATAATCAATGCATTTACGTAAATCCCATTTTTCTTGGGAAACGACCGGTAATGCAGTCAGGGTGGCCAAGGCTATAATGATTTGTTTTTTCATAATGATATTCTGTTATTTCTTTTCTGCTCCGCGTACTTTTTCATTGACATTCAGACCGTTCTTTATTTCAATCTGGATACCGTCACTCATACCTGTAATAACGGCACGACGGCTGAATTTCTGTGAAGGTACACTATCTGTCAATACGTATATAAAAGTAGAGTCGTTTTTAAACTCAACAGTACTTTCGGGTACTGCCAGTACCTTGCTGGCACGTGCCAGAACGATTTCCGCATTTGCGCTATATCCGGAACGGATGGTAATACTGTCGGGGACTGTGATGGCTGCTTTGATCTCAAATTGGTTGGCACCATTTTCTTCTACACCTTTAGGAGAGATATATTCTAGTTGTGCATCAAATTCCATGTTTTGTAAGGCTCCTAAAGTTATTTTTACCGGCATGCTTCGTGTATGCGTCCTACTTCCGTTTCATCAATATTGCCTCGGAAAATCAGATCATTCATGTTGGCTACGGTGGCGATAGTGGTTCCGTCATTGAATGTGTTGCTCATTATGACGGAGTTACCGGCTTTTACGGGCACATCCAAAATCAATCCGTCAATAGTAGATCGGATAAGGGTACTACTGAATGAAGCCTTGTTTTTAGTGATACCTTCTTTGACTATTTCCAGGTTATCTTTGGCTGTTTGTAATTCTTCACGTGCCTGTTTTACGGCTACTTCACTCTTTTCGTATTCTTCACTGCTGATAAGTTTGCTTTCGAACAGTTTTTTCATACGGGCAAAGTCCGTTTCTCCTTGTCTGGCATTGATTTCTGCCAGTCTTACACGGCTTTCTGCCGAGTTTAGTTGTCCCAGTTCGGGGATCACCTTTACTTTGGCAATCACTTCTCCTTTCTTTATTTTTTGTCCGGCTTCCTTATATACCTCGTCAATGATACCTGAAATCTGCGGCTTAATCAGAATCTCGTCACGCGGTTCTATTTTTCCGGTAGCTACAGTGGTCTTTTTCAGATCGGTGATTTCTGCGTTTAATATAGTATACACGCTGGCTTTGGGTTGTGATTTTTGATAGAGAAATACAAATGTTCCGATGAATATCAGTGCAACGATGACTAATAGTGCAATTTTTACATACTTTTTCATATCTGTTTGTTTTATTATTTTTTTATTCTTGTTTGTTCTTGCATGGAAACTTTATCCGTTACGTCGGACGGCTTTATTCGTCTCTTATAGCCTCAATGGGTTTGATGGCCATAGCGCGATAAGCCGGTGCCAATCCGGCCAGCATACCTAGGACCATCAATAAGATGCAGGCCCCGACGGCCATCCAGAAGCTGATTTGGAAATGAGCCTCTGTACCCGAAGCTGCCGTTCCTATTTCCAGCCCTTGTAAGATCAAGACTCCGAAACTAATTCCCATCAACCCTGCAAAAGTTGTCAATACCATGCTTTCAGAAAGAATTTGGTTTAGAATATCTTTAGGGCGTGCGCCAATGGCTCGGCGGATGCCGATTTCGGTTGTACGTTCTTTCACGGTAACCATCATAATATTGCTTACTCCGATAGCTCCTGCCAGCAATGTTCCCAAACCTACCATCCATGCCAAAATTTTGATTCCTGTGAACAGATTGTCAATCATGCTGAACATTGCTTCTGCATTGACCATGATCACCGCTTGTTTGTCGTCCGGGTGGATATAGTGCGCTTTCTTGATTACTTGTTCTATTTTGTCGGCTATACTGGTAACGGTCACACCCGGTTTTACGGTAATACAGACTAAATCAATGCGCTTTCCAAAATTGTATGCTTTTTGCATGGTAGTAAATGGAAGAGTTACACTATCCTCTGTTCCTGCATTGATATTCATGTTACTGGTTGATAAGCTAACACCTACAATCTGATAGTAAATACCATCCACACGCAAATATTGTCCGCATGGGTTTCCTCCTTGGGGAAACAGTTCGTCGTATACTCGTTTTCCTATGGTGCATACTTTCCGGCTTTCCAGTATGTCTACGTCATTGATAAAGCGCCCCATTGTAATATTTTGAGCTTCTATCTTTTCATAATCAGGCTGTAACCCTCTGACGGCACAGGAGCTTTTCTTGTCTCCGAAAATAGCAGTAGAGCCCCATCGGCTGATATTGGGAGTGATAACTTCTACCTCCGGTACGGCTTGGCGGATACGTTCCACATCGTTAAATTCCATATCCCAATAACGTCCTTTTCTAAATCCTTTATAGGCTTCACTGGTTTTATTACTTCCGAAAAAAACGGAATTGGTGGCGAATCCTTTAAAGTTGGCCGACATCATATCTTGTAGTCCCTGGCCACCCCCCATAAGGCAACCAGCATGAATATGCCCCAAAAAACACCAAAAGCGGTCAATAGGCTACGTGTCTTGTTTCTGGTAATGGTGATGAATATTTCTTCCCACCTGTCTAAATCTATTCTCATAATTTTAATCTGCTCTAAGTGCTTCGATTGGTCGGATCATGACGGCCTTGCGGGCAGGAAAGAAACCTGCCAGTGTACCGGCTATCACCAATGTCATGGTTGCTTGTATGGCTATACTGATATCTACTGTGGGATTGAGGAAAACTGTTTCGGTGAAAACGCCTGCGTCTACAGTTTGGTTTCCTGCCACTGTGTTCATGTATTCCGTGGCAGCAATGCCTGCCACCATTCCTATATACCCGAAAAAGGTGGTAATTGTTACGCTTTCGGCTATAATTAGCCATAAGATAGATATAGGTTTGGCACCCAACGCTTTGCGGATACCAAATTCACGGGTCCGTTCTTTTACTGTGATCAGCATGATATTACTTACACCTACGATGCCACTCAGCAAAGTGAATATGCCTATTACCCAAATGGCTATAGTCAGAATGCGCATACCTTTTTCTTGTTGCAGGAATTGGGTGAAACGGTTCCACATCCAGATAGCGCCTTTGTCATCAGCTGTAAACCGGTGGTGTACGCCGATAGCTTTGCGGTACTCCTTTTCAAAGATTTCATTTTTTTCTTCTGTATCGAGTCCTTGTGTCATAAATATCAAATTGTTCAGCTTGTCACCTTTATTATATATGAGTTGTAAGGTGGTGAATGGGATGAAGGCGTTAGGTTGGAAACTTCCCTTGTCGGTAAAAAGGCCTACCACTTGATATACTACTCCATTGGCGTTGACAAATTTTCCGATAGCTTTGTCTGCGTCTTTTTTAAAGAGCATTTCTGCGGTTTTTGTATGAAGAATGATTACTTTTCGCCGTTGACGGATATCGATGTCATTGATAAATCGCCCCCCTGCAGGTTTTACTCTTTCTACATCCTTATGATTAGGGTATACTCCTTCCAATGTGGTGGATACATAGTCTTGTCCATATGTTAAAGTCACATTACTCTGACGTACGGTAGCTCCTACACTGATGACATTTTTGGGAAAATCGGTTTCGGTTATCCGATAGTCTTTATTGTCCAGTTCAATGCGGCGTCCTTCTTTTAATCCGTCGTATGCTTTGGAAGTCCAGCCGGGAAATACTTTGATGGAATTCATAGCCATATCTGCAGATGAGCTTTCGAAAGCATGGATTAGTCCGTTGCCTGCCCCCAGCAGTACGATCAGCATGAAGATACCCCAAGCTACGGCAAAGCCGGTGAGGAACGTGCGTAATTTATTGCGCTTTATTGTTCCGAATATTTCTTGAATAAGATCAATCATGTGTGTCAGTTATTTCATGAATCCGTTCTTGCCGAAAGGAGAGGCATTATGGTCTATGTTTTCTTCAATCCGTTCAATCAGTCCGTCCTTGATATGGATGATTTTGTCCGTTTGGTTCGCTACTCCACTTTCATGAGTGACGACAACAATTGTCAGCCCCTCGTTTTTATGCAGTTCTTTCAGAATATTCATCACTTCCACGGATGTTTTGCTGTCCAGGGCTCCGGTAGGTTCATCGGCGAGGATGATTTGCGGTTTGGATATCAAGGCACGTGCTATGGCTACACGTTGTTTTTGTCCGCCGGACAATTCATTGGGCATATGATGCGCCCATTCTTTAAGACCTAGTTTGTCAAGGTATTCTAATGCCATTTGATTCCTTTTTTTTCGGCTCACTCCCTGATAGAAGAGGGGAAGAGCTACATTTTCTACCGCATTTTTAAAAGAAATCAGGTTGAAAGACTGAAAGATGAATCCTATCATCCGGTTTCTGTATTCGGCAGAGCGGGTTTCACTCAGATTCTTGATTAATACATCGTTCAAATAATATTCTCCCGAATCGTAATTGTCCAAGATGCCTAAAATATTCAATAAAGTGGACTTTCCGGAACCTGAAGCCCCCATAATGGAAACAAACTCACCTCGTTCTATGTCGAGGTTGATACCTTTCAAAACATGTAGCGGAGCTCCGTTATGATAGGTTTTGTTGATATTCTCTAAATGTATCATTACCGATGAATTTAACTTGTGTTTGTCTGGTTAGACGTGCCGAAGATACAAAAAGTTGCAATGCTATATGAAATAATTGAAAAAAAATTTGCTCTCTTTTTTCTCATTGTGTACATTTGCTCAAAATAACTAACCCTAAATAATAATATATCATGGTAACAGGCATGGAAAAACCCTACGTAGTAGGTATGGACATTGGCGGAACTAATACAGTTTTTGGCATCGTAGATTCGCGTGGTAACGTATTGGCTACCGATTCAGTTAAGACACAATCATTTTCTAAGATAGAGGATTATGTAGAGGCTGTCAGTTCAAAATTGCGTCCGTTGATTGAATCGTTCGGTGGCGTAGAAAAAATTAAAGGTATGGGTGTAGGTGCTCCTAATGGAAACTACTATAACGGAACCATTGAAATTTGCTCCGAATCTTCCTTGGAAAGGGGTGATTCCCTTGGCTGCTTTGTTTGAAGAAGCAATAGGTGTTCCTACTGCCTTGACAAATGATGCTAATGCTGCCGCCATCGGTGAAATGACTTATGGTGCGGCTCGTGGCATGAAAGACTTTATTATGATTACTCTTGGAACCGGTGTTGGTAGTGGTATCGTAATAAATGGACAACTGGTTTACGGACACGATGGTTTTGCCGGAGAATTGGGACATGTGATAGTTCGTCGTGACGGACGTCAGTGTGGTTGTGGTCGTAAGGGCTGTTTGGAAACTTATTGTTCGGCTACAGGTGTGGCACGCACGGCACGTGAATTTCTGGTTGCCCGTCCCGAACCTAGTTTGTTAAGAGATATCCCGGCTGAAGATATTGTATCTAAAGATGTTTTTGACGCGGCTGTAAGAGGGGATAAATTAGCACAAGATATCTTTGAATATACAGGACGTATTTTGGGTGAGGCTTTGGCGGATTTCATTGCTTTCTCCAGCCCGGAAGCGATTATCCTGTTTGGTGGATTGGCAAAATCAGGTGATTATATCATGAAGCCGATCCGTAAAGCTATAGATGATAATATCTTGAAGATTTACGAAGGTAAGACTAAATTGTTGATTTCTGAATTGAAGGATGCTGATGCCGCCGTGTTGGGAGCTAGTGCATTAGGCTGGGAAGTAAGAGAATAATGGAAAACAAAAAGCAAGGATATAAAGTTCGGAAATATCAGGGACCGGTAAAACGTTATTGCCAGATGTTGAATCTGAAAAACGATGCGGCCTTGATAGCCGAGTATAGAAAGCGTCATTCGGAAGGCAAGGTTTGGCCGGAAACATTGGCAGCTATTCGTGAAGTCGGTATTTTGGAAATGGAAATTTATATCCTGGGAACTAATTTGTTTATGATAGTGGAAACTCCTCTCGATTTTGATTGGGATACGGCCATGGCAGAATGGCTACGTTGCCTCGTCAGGCAGAATGGGAAGAGTATTATGTCTGTCTTTCAACAGGCAGAGCCGGGAGCGTCTTCGGCTGAAAAAATGGCAGTTGATTGGATAGAATGTTTTATCTTTATGAATAAACTTTCATTCTAGATAATAATAAGAAAAGGATATGATAAAAATCATATCCTTTTTCTTATATTATAAAATTATAAACTTGTGTTCTTTATGGTAGAGCTCATCAGGCATTAGCCTGTTGGCTCATTAATTTCTGAAGCTTGTATTGCAAAGATTGGCAAGCAGCTCCCTTTCTCATTGCTTTGTATCTTCTTAACTGATACTGCAACATCTCGATTGTGTCATTTGTTCTTTTCATTAATTCATCTTTTTTATTGTTCATCCCCGTTTGGAGAACTGGTTATTCCTTAAAAACCTTTTTGTTTCTTCCTTTTACTC
>ENA-OQCF01000511-OQCF01000511.1-human-gut-metagenome-genome-assembly--contig:-NODE-511-length-15021-cov-2.425675_pt1 | contig 15021 bp, 15 predicted proteins | sample MGYA00242756_ERZ504573 | MGnify/ENA primary metagenome ERZ504573 (study PRJEB26092, sample SAMD00036240) | human gut metagenome | host: Homo sapiens | study: EMG produced TPA metagenomics assembly of... | reverse complement strand
CACCTGCATCAGATTTTGGGTCAATGTACCGGTCTTGTCGGTACAAATCACTGTAATGGCTCCCATCGTCTCGCATGCATGCATCTTGCGCACCAGATTGTTGGTGGAGAGCATACGGCGCATGTTCAACGCCAGACTGAGTGTTACGCTCATCGGCAATCCTTCGGGCACAGCCACCACAATCAGGGTAACTGCCATCATAAAGTATTGCAAAGTAGCCTGCAAGGCCGGCAGCCAATCACGGAAGGTGTGGAATGAAGAAAAGTCATAGACCAGTACCACATCCTTTACAAAGAAAATGAGAAAAGCCAGACCCGCTACGGAAAAGCCAATCTTTCCAATTAGATTGGCCAATTTGGTCAACTGAATATTCAGTGGAGTAGGTTCCGTATTCTGTTCGGTACTTTGACGTGCCACTTTACCGATTTCCGTAGCATCGCCCACAGCCTCCACACGCATGGCGCCATGTCCATCCACCACCGTTGTACCGCGTAAAATGCGGTTGGAAGCATACGTAGCCTCTTCGTCAAAGTCGGCTTCTACGGTAGTTTTCGTCACTACCGGCTCACCGGTCAGATTCGATTCGTTCACTTGCAGGGAAATGGCTTCCAGCAATTCACCGTCCGCCGGAACCTCTTCACCGGTTTCCAGCACCACGATATCACCCACACTACATCTTACGGGGAATCTCCTGCACATGTCCGTTACGAATTACTTTCACCAAAGTTTTCTTCGTTCACTGCATTCAGCAGGTCAAACTTCTTTCCGGCATCATATTCAAAGAAGAAACCGATACCGGTAGCCAGCAGAATGGCTACTATAATGCCGATAGTCTCGGCATATTCATTCTCTACAATGGAAATAATCAAAGAAAACAGAGCGGCAACCAGCAATACCCTTACTACGGGGTCCTCAAACTTCTCCAGATACAATTTCCATAAAGAAGGCCGTTTAGGAGGCGTCAATAAATTTACTCCATGTTCCTCGCGGCTCTTCCGCACTTGTTCGTCGGTCAGCCCGACATGATAATAATCATCCTTTATTGCAGTCATGCAAGTCTTTAGGTTTAATTTTGGAACGCAAAAATACAATAATAATCCGGGAAAACAATACCTATATAATGATTAGTGATTAATTGACTGTCATCGATTCTCTTTTTCCCTTACCAGTTTCGGTCCGGTTGCAGGCTCCCACGGCAATGTGAACCAGAAAGTCGAACCTGCCCCTTCTTCCGATTCCACGCCTATTTCGCCTCCCTCAATTTGCGGACAATGGTCTGGCAAATGGAGAGCCCCAGTCCGGTACCTTCCTTTCCCTGCTTCAGCTTGACGAAACGTTCAAAAACATGTGGCAACTTCTCCTAAGGAATATCGGTTCCCGTGTCTTTTACGTAGAAATAACTTTGCACAATTTCCAGTAACAGTATCTCCTCCTCGCCCGTCGATGCAGAGGCCAGCAATTCCGAGAATCCGACAATTACGTTCAACGGAGTACAGACTTCATGCTCATATTCGCCAGAAACACCGATTTGGAACAGCCGGCATTCTCTATGGCATCCCGCATAATCGCACAGAACAGCTTTGTCGGCCATTTTCATAAATGTTGTTTTAATAAAGAAACAAAAATAGACTATTTTGTTCAACAATAAAACAAAAAGGGCTTTTAAACGTTATTATAGAAGAATAAACCTAAAAAAGAAATTTATGGAAAAGTACATTTGCACTGTATGCGATTATGTCTATGACCCTGAATTAGGCGACCCTGAAAATGGAATAGAACCAGGAACATCTTTCGAAGACCTTCCCGAAGATTGGGTTTGCCCCTTGTGCGGAGTAGGCAAAGAAGAATTTGAGAAAGCGTCCTAAGACGCTTTCTTTTCTTTTATATCGCTGCTGGCCTCCACTACATTCACCACATAGTCGCCCAGCTTTTCACATTCTGCAATGATGTCCATATAGTAAACACCCATCTGGTAATCATATTCCTTGTTGTTCACATCCAAAATATTCTGGTTCTTCAGCTGATTGCGGTAATTATTGATTTCGTTCTCCAAATTAAAGGACTTGTTCACATCCGCGCCTGCATGCTCCGGATGTTCCACCACGACAATCATCTGCTCCAAGGCATCATCCGTCAGCTTCATCATGAAATGGATATGCTCGTACTGCTTCTCGGTGAAATCCTGGTTGGTCTGGCGCTTGCGGTTGATGGTACGTGCCAGATTATAGCAGCTGTCGCCGATGCTCTCTATCTCCGTCACTTCACGCAGCATGGCACGTATCTGCAACTTACTTTCCGAACTCAGGCGCCCTTCGGACACTTGATTCAGATAATTGGCAATCTCCAGCTCCATGCTGTCACTGATATTCTCGTACTTCTCCACACGGCTGAACACTTTGTTGAAATCATCATCCTTCTCCGTATGCAGCAAGTCCTGCACCATTCCGAACATACGGCGGGTACGTTCGGCAAAGAGATGTATTTCCTTGCTTGCCTGCAAGATGGACAGCTCTGCCGTAGAAAGCATACCGCCCGAGATAAAACGCAAGCGATATTCCTCGTCCTGCTCCTTCATTGGAATAATGGCACAGACCGTACGTTCGATAAACTTCACGAACCATATCAATATCAGCACGTTGCAGATATTGAAGCAAGTATGGAATGCCGAAAGCTTGAAGGATACGGCCACAGCCGGATCTTTAGTACCCATCACGTTCTCTACGAACCATGACACAGCCTCGGTAAAGGGGGTAAAAAGACACAACACCCATATCACACCAAACACATTGAATACCAAATGAGCCAAAGCAGCCCTCCTCGCCTGCGTATTACCGGTCAGCGCCGCAAGGTTTGCCGTGATGGTTGTACCGATATTCTCTCCCAAAACCAGTGCTGCCCCCAATTCGAAACTAATCCAGCCGTTGGCGCACATAATAAGCGTAATGGCCATAGTTGCCGCAGATGCCTGCACAATCATGGTCAACACCGTACCGATACCCACAAAAAGGAGTATGGAGATAAAGCCCATGTCGGTATAGTCCTGCACAAATGACAGCATATCAGGATTTTGGCTCAAGTCAGGAGCATTGTTTTTCAAATAGGAAAGCCCCATGAACAAGAATGAGAAACCGAAAATAAATTCACCGACAGACTTGCGGTTACTTTTTTGAGAGAAGAGGAGAGGAATGCCGAAAGCAAGAAGAGGAAGAGCAAAGGCGGCAATGTCCACCTTGAAACCTAAAGCTGAAATAATCCATGCCGTAACAGTCGTACCGATATTAGCACCCATTATGACACCTATGGACTGTGAAAGCGTTAACAACCCCGCATTGACAAAACTTACAACCATCACCGTGGTTGCAGAGGAAGATTGTACAAGTGCTGTAATCAGCACGCCCGTCAACACACCGGTCACTCTGTTGGTTGTCATTGCGGTCAATATTTTCCGCAGTCTGTCACCGGCAAATTTTTGAAGCCCCTCACTCATAATCTTCATTCCGTAAAGAAACAGTGCCAATGAGCCGAGTAGCTTTAAAAAATCATAAAAAGAATATTCCATCTTTAATTATTTAAGGTGTTTCATTCCTTCACGTGTTATAATGTCCTATATTTAACGTGTCAACCCACTAAAAACGAGACATCATGAAACACATGTTACAAATTTGTTGCAAAAATAATAATATTTCTAAAGAATTCCCTATAGGGAGCTCACTTTTGGATATTTATTACGGTTTTAATCTAAATTTCCCCTATCAGGTAGTCAGTGCAAAAGTCAACAACCGTTCCGAAGGACTGAATTTCCGTGTATACAACAATAAGGATGTAGAGTTTCTCGACATACGTGACTCCTCAGGCATGCGCACTTATGTCCGTTCCCTCTGCTTCATTCTTTACAAAGCTGTCAGCGAGCTGTTTCCGGAAGGAAAACTGTTCGTAGAGCATCCGGTATCCAAAGGTTACTTCTGTAACTTGCGCATCGGCCGTTCCATAGAGCTGGAAGATGTGACCGCCATCAAGAAACGGATGCAGGAAATCATCGCCGAAAACATCCCCTACCATCGTGTAGAATGCCACACCACCGAGGCTGTGCGTATCTTTAGCGAACGGGGCATGAACGACAAGGTTAAGCTGCTGGAAACCTCCGGCTCGCTATATACCTATTATTACACATTGGGCGACACCGTAGACTACTACTACGGCAACCTGCTGCCCAGTACCGGGTTCATCTGGCTGTTCGACATCGTGAAGTATTACGACGGCCTGCTGCTGCGTATCCCCAACAAGGAGAACCCGAATGTACTGGAAGAAGTGGTGAAACAGGAGAAGATGCTCGACGTATTCAAGGAACACCTGCGCTGGAACTACATCATGGGGCTGAGTAACGTGGGCGACTTCAACCTGGCTTGCGAGACAGGCCATGCCACCGACCTCATCAACGTAGCCGAAGCCCTGCAGGAGAAAAAGATAGCCCAAATAGCTGACGACATCTACCACCGCGGCGAAAACGGAAACCGGGTGAAGCTCGTACTCATCTCCGGTCCATCGTCCTCCGGAAAGACGACTTTCAGCAAGCGGCTCAGCGTGCAGTTGATGACCAACGGCCTGCGTCCCTATCCCATCTCGCTGGACAACTACTTCGTAGACCGTGAAGACACCCCACGCGACGAAAACGGAAACTACGACTACGAATCACTCTACGCCCTCGACCTCGAACTCTTCAACACCCAGCTGCAGGCATTGCTCCGTGGCGAAGAAGTGGAGCTGCCCCGCTTCAACTTCAACCTCGGGAAGAAAGAGTACAAGGGCGACAAACTTCGCATCGACGAGCATACCATCCTCATCCTGGAAGGAATCCATGCCCTGAACCCTGAACTGACACCACAGATTCCCGCCGCCAGCAAATACAAGATTTATGTATCCGCCCTAACCACCATCTCGCTGGACGACCACAACTGGATTCCCACCACGGACAACCGCCTGCTGCGCCGCATCATCCGCGACTTCAACTACCGCGGCTACTCGGCACAAGAGACCATTTCACGCTGGCCCAGTGTACGTGCCGGCGAGGACAAATGGATATTCCCCTACCAGGAAAATGCCGACGTTATGTTCAACTCTGCCCTCTTGTTCGAATTCGCCGTGCTCCGCTGCCACGCAGAGCCCATCCTTACCAGTGTTCCACGGAACTGTCCGGAATACGCAGAAGCCTACCGGTTGCTGAAATTCATCAAATATTTCACCCCCGTGCAGGACAAAGAAAATTCCACCGACATCCTTATTGAGAGAATTTTTAGGAGGCAGTAGCTTCAAATACTAAGTTTTTATTCTAACTTTGTGAGCAAATAAAACAAACGTACACATGAAAAAAAATTATTTCGATACTTCTCTTAGCGACTTTCTGCATCTTTACTCAACTCCATGCGCAAAACCGTGCAGACGAATTGATGAAACAAGCACAAGAAAATCTTACGAAAAAAGAATATATCAAAGCCCGCTATCTATTCCTGCAAGCCTACAATGCCTTTGCCACGCAAGACAAGTATGCCCAGGCAGTGGAATGCGGCGTCAATGCCAGCGCCCTCTACCATCGGGAGAATTACTATAAAGAAGCTTTTGAACTGCTGCGCGGTGCCGAGCAAGTGGTGGCAACCGGCGAACAGAAAACGGGCAAGGCCATGCCCAACCTACGTTTCCGCATCAACAAGGAACGCCTGCAGATGTACATCAACCTGAAAAATCCCGCACGTGCCAAGGAACAGCTGACCAAACTGGAAGAGACCGCCAAAGCCTCTCACAACGACTCTCTGAGCAACGACCTGCTTTATACGCAGGCCAACTATTACTACACCTTCGGCATGAACACACAAGGTGATGCGGCTACCAACCGCCTGATAGGGCAATATAAGGAACAGAAGAACTACGCCAAAGTAGACGAATGCTACAAGACTCTTATCAGTATCGCCCGCAAAGCAAACAATGCCGGACTGGTGGCACGCACCTACGACAAGTACATCCTATGGACCGACTCCGTAAAGGCGCTTACCGCCCAAGAGGAACTGAACGCCCTGAAGAAGAAATACGATGAAAGCCTGGCCACTATCCAGGAGAAAGATGATTCCCTAAGCGCCAAGCAGTACATCATCATCGGGCTTTGCATACTCGCCGCCATCCTTGCCGCCGCACTGGTATTCGGCGCCATCGTATTGCTGCGTTTCATCATCCTCACCCGTAAACAGAAGAAGGCCATCAGCATTGCCAATGAGCACAATGAGCTGAAAACCAAATTCATCCAGAACATTTCCGCCCAGATGGAACCGACACTGGACACGCTCGACGCCTCACTGCCGGGCATAAAAGCCCTGCATGCATTCTCCAACCATATCCAGGAACTGTCCGAGTTGGAAACTACCTTGTCCGAACCCTACGAAATGCAGGAAAAGAATATCTCCACTTTCTGTGAAGGCATCATGGACAAAATCAAAGGGATGACACAAGAGGATGTCACCTTGACCGTGAACGCTCCAAAACTGAATGTGAAAATCAACCCTGAGCAACTGGAACGCGTCTTGTTGCATTTGTTGGAAAACGCCGCCGAGCACACCCCTGCCGGAGGGAAAATATGGCTGGACTTCAAGAAACGCGGTGCGCACACCCACCAGTTCATCATCAGCGACACCGGTTGCGGTATCCCCGAGGAGCAACGCGAAAACATCTTCAAGCCTTTCACCGAAGTAAAGGACTTGACGCAAGGCGACGGTCTGGGACTACCCATCTGCTCACTGATTGCCACCAAGATGAACGGCAGCCTGACACTGGACAGCAGCTACAACAAGGGAGCACGGTTCGTTCTGGAACTACACGCATAAACCATACATATTGTATTTGAAAGCCGCTTGTCACCGGCATTACCGGGACAAACGGCTTTCTGTATATATTAAAAATGTGGTTATCAACGTAATGCCTCCACCTCTTCCGGCGTCAGCGGAATTTTCTTACCCAAACGGTGCGCTCCCGTTTCGGTAATCAGATAATCCTCTCATTGCGGATGCCACCGAAATTACGGTATTCTTCCACCTTATCATAGTCAATGAAGTCCATAAACTTCTTCTCTCCTCTCCACAAATCAATCAACTCGGGAATGAAATAAATGCCCGGCTCAACCGTATGCACAAAGCCCGGTTCCAGAGGATAGCAAGGCGCTGGCTCTTGCGACCGAACTGCGTACTCTTGGGCTGGCCGTCATAGCCTACCCAAAGCTCACCCAGGTTCTCCATATCGTGCACGTCCAGGCCCATCATGTGTCCCAGTCCGTGGGGATAGAACAAAGCATGCGCCCCTTCGCGTACGGCATCTTCAGCATTGCCCTTCATTAAGCCCAGCTCTTTCAGCCCTTCCACCATCACTTGGGCGGAAAGCTCGTACACCTTCATATAAGGAATGCCCGGACGGAGGGCTTTGACAGACTCTAAGTGCATGGCGTTCTGGATTTCGTAAACGGCACGCTGGCGTGGAGTAAAAGCTTTGTCCGCAGGCACGGTGGACGACATGTCGCCACAGTAACCCGAAGGAAGCTCGGCGCCGGCATCAATCAGGAAGAGGTCACCCGGCTTTACTTTATTTCCATGATAGTGGTTGTGCAAAGTCTGCCCGTTGATAGTAGCAATCGTGGCAAAAGACAGCTCGCAGTTGTTCATCTCGCGATACGGTTCATTTCGGCCACAACCTCGTATTCGTACATGCCCGGACGAAGCACCTTCATTGCGGTGATGTGCATGTCAGCAGTCACGTCGCATGCCTTTTCTATTTCCGCTATTTCTTCTGCCGACTTGTAGTTGCGCTGTGCCACCACCGCACGGATAAACGGTACAGACCCTTCCTGACGTGCCGGAGGAACACCCAGCCAGTCCATCAGTTTCAACTTATGCTCGGCACGATAAGGGGGCAAATAATGGATGGTCTGTCCCTTCTGTACAGCCTTGTGCAGATAACCGACGATGTCGGCAAAAGGACGGGTTTCGGAAATTCCCACAGCAGAAGCCTTTTCGTGAAGGGTGGGCTGGGTACCCATCCAGACAATATGGTCGATGGTCAGCTCATCGCCAAAAATGATTTCTTTATCTTCATCTATGTCGATGAGAGCTGACAGCCCGGCAAATGACAAGCCAAAATAGTAGAGAAAAGTGGAATCCTGGCGGTAACGGAAAGTATTGTCCTCATAGTTCAAACCTTGTTCATCGTTACCCAAAAACAGTAACACTCCGGAGCCTATCGTTTTTTTCAGCTGGGCCCTGCGCTGCACATACGTTTCTTTAGCAAACATAACATTCCTTGTTTTAGTAGTTATAGGACAAAGATATAGATAATCTTTGAAAGAAGATAATACAAAAAGGAGATTAATCTATATAGTTCATAATCAGAAGACTATTTTGCCAACGTTTTTCAAGCCTTTGGCAAAGTTTTGCCACCGCGTTGGCAAAGTCTTGCCATAGGCATGGCAAAAGTTTGCCAAGCTATTGGCAAAAGCTTGTTTCCTCTTTTCTTGTTAAATATCATCAGAGAGGTTTCGTGTTATCGAACTATTCACTATTTTTGCGGTAAATATCTGAAAGAAGATGCACAATGAGTGCATAGAATAATTTATAAAAATATGGCACAAGGCTCCCGACAAGTACAGACCCAAGCGCAACAGCAGATACAAACGCTGTCGCCGCAACAAATTCTGGTGGTAAAGCTGCTGGAACTTCCCGCCGTGGAACTAGAGGACCGCGTACGTGCCGAACTTCTGGAAAATCCGGCACTGGAAGAGGGTAAGGAGGATACTCCCAGCGACGAATACCCCGACACACCCGATGCGGAAACCGGCTCAGAAGACGGTGGAGACACCAGCTATGATTCTTTAAGCGATTATCTGAACGAAGACGATATCCCCGACTACAAGCTGCAGGAGAACAACCGCAGCAAAGGGGAGCAGGCAGAAGAAATCCCTTTTTCCGACGCCACCTCCTTCTATGAAACCTTGCGCCAGCAGCTCGGCGAGCAGGACTTGACTCCGCACCAGCGCGAACTGGCCGAATATCTCATCGGCTCGCTGGACGACGATGGCCTGCTGCGCAAATCGCTGGACAGTATCAGCGACGAACTCGCCATCTACGCCGGTATCGACGCTTCTCCCAAAGAGCTGGAAGAAGTATTGAAGATTATACAAGACTTCGACCCCGCCGGTCTGGGCGCCCGCACCCTACAAGAGTGCCTGCTCATCCAGATTCGACGTAAGGAAGCGCAACGGCCCATGCCCTCGCCTCCACAATACTATATAGAAGAAGATATTCTTACCCAGTGCTACGAAGAGTTCACCCGCAAGCATTGGGACAAGATTATGCAGAAATTAGGTATCAGCGAAGATACCCTGCAACAAGCCGTTAAGGAAATCTGCAAGCTGAATCCCCGTCCCGGTGCCTCGCTCGGCGAAGCATCGGCAAGAACATGCAGCAGATTGTGCCCGACTTCCTGGTAGACACTTATGACGACGGTACCATCAACGTGACACTGAACAACCGCAACGTGCCGGAACTGCGCATGAGCCGCGACTTCACCGAGATGGTGGAAGAACACACCAAGAACCGGGCCAACCAGTCCAAGGAATCCCGCGAAGCCATGATGTTCCTCAAACAAAAAATGGATGCCGCACAAGGTTTCATCGACGCGTGAAGCAACGCCAGAATACGCTGATGACTACCATGCAGGCCATCATAGACCTGCAACGTCCTTTCTTCCTCGAAGGAGACGAGTCATTGCTCCGCCCCATGATTCTGAAAGATGTTGCCGAACGCACCGGGTTGGACATCTCGACCATCTCCCGTGTGAGCAACAGCAAGTATGTACAGACCAACTACGGCATCTACCCGCTGAAGTTCTTCTTCAACGACGGCTACACAACCGAAGACGGCGAAGAGATGTCTGTACGCGAAATACGCAAGATACTCAAAGAGTGCATTGACAACGAGGACAAGAAAAAGCCTCTGACCGATGACGAACTGACCGAGCTGCTGAAGGAGAAAGGCTATCCCATAGCCCGCCGCACGGTGGCAAAGTATCGCCAACAGATGAATATCCCCGTGGCAAGACTGAGAAGATGAGAGAAAAGGATGAGCGATTAGGATTAAGGTTTAAAGATTAGTGCATTCAAATAGTAAATTGTAAATAGTCAAATCGTAAATAAAATTAGGTTGTGGAAGAGCATATTATAGCAGATAAAACTTTAATCAGAACAGCGAAAGTGATTTCGGCGGTATTCACACCGTTCTCCATCCCTTTCCTGGCTTTTCTGGTTCTGTTTATATTCTCGTACCTGCGCATCATGCCGTTGCAGTACAAGTTGATAGTATTGGGCGTGGTGTATTGCTTCACCATCCTGATGCCTACACTGACTATCTTCATCTTCCGCAAAATCAACGGTTTCAGTCCGGAAGAACTGGTGGAACGAAAAAAGAGATACATTCCCTTTATTCTGACCATCACTTCCTATGTATTCTGCCTGCTCATGATGCACCGGCTCAATATCCCGTGGTATATGACCGGCATCATACTCTCCGCTCTGGTAATGATGATAATCTGCGTCATTGTCAACTTAAAATGGAAACTGAGCGAACACATGGCAGGCGCCGGAGCCGTAATTGGCGGACTGGTAGCTTTCAGTGCCTTGTTCAGCTACAATCCCGTATGGTGGCTATGCCTCTTTATACTGGTGGCTGGCGTGCTGGGCACCGCCCGCATCATCCTACGACACCACACCCTGGGCGAAGTTATGGGAGGCTTTGCCGTAGGGCTTCTTTGCTCGTTGCTGGTACTCCACCCGCTGAGCAACATATTGTTCCGAATCTTTCCTTTTTTAAGAGCCTTGTTTAATTTTTTAATTTTCAACTTTTAATTTACATAGTATCAACCCTTAAAAACTAATGATCATGAATTTCCCGACTAATGTAAAGTACACCAAAGAACACGAATGGATTCGCCTGGAAGGTGATGTAGCCTATGTAGGTATTACCGATTACGCACAAGAGCAACTGGGCGACATTGTGTTTGTCGACATCCCAACCGAAGGTGAAACGTTGGCCGCCAACGAAGTGTTCGGCACCATTGAAGTAGTAAAAACCATTTCAGACCTCTTCCTGCCCGTAAGCGGAGAAATTCTGGAACAGAACGAAGCGCTTGCTGACCAACCGGAACTGGTAAACCAGGACCCGTACGGCGAAGGCTGGCTCATCAAAATCAAACCCGCCGCTGATGCCGACTTCGACAGCCTGCTGGATGCCGAAGCCTACAAAGCGCTGATAAACGAATGAAATGAAAGGATTAGGGATTAGCACCGGACGGAATGATAGCGCAGTCCCTAACCCCTAATCGTTAATCCCTAACCCTTATAAAATTAACCCTTTAATAATTTAAAGATTCATGTCTCCAATCGTTAGCATCATCATGGGCAGCACTTCCGACCTCCCCGTTATGGAGAAGGCCGCGCAATTGCTCAATGACCTGCATGTACCGTTCGAAATGAACGCCCTCTCTGCTCACCGCACACCGGAAGCAGTGGAGGAATTTGCCAAGAATGCCCGCCAACGCGGCATTAAAGTGATTATTGCCGCTGCCGGTATGGCTGCCGCACTGCCCGGCGTCATTGCTGCCAATACCACACTGCCGGTAATCGGGGTTCCCGTAAAAGGGTCTGTACTCGATGGCGTAGACGCCCTCTACTCTATCATCCAGATGCCTCCGGGCATACCGGTAGCCACCGTTGCCATTAATGGTGCCATGAACGCTGCCATCCTTGCCGTACAGATGCTGGCACTGAGCGATTCCTCATTGGCTGAAACATTCGCCGCCTATAAAGAAGGGCTGAAAAAGAAAATAGTTAAGGCAAATGAGGACTTGAAGGAGGTGAAGTACGAATACAAGACTAATTGAGGGATTAGGGATAAGGGATTAGTAAGATGATATGTAGTCACTGATCCCTTATCACTAATCATTTATCACTAAACGCTAATCACTTATTACCGTGGATTTATTCAACTATTCCCGACGGGAAACATCAGAAGTAAACATTGGAGCCACCCCTATGGGCGGCTCCAATCCTATCCGCATACAAAGTATGACGAACACCGCTACGCAGGACACAGAAGCCAGTGTGGCGCAAGCCAAACGTATTGTCGACGCCGGAGGAGAGTATGTACGCCTCACGGCCCAAGGCATCAAAGAGGCTGAAAACCTGATGAATATCAACATAGGCCTACGCCAGGACGGATATATGGTGCCGCTTGTGGCCGACATTCACTTCAACCCGAAGGTAGCGGACGTGGCAGCACAGTATGTAGAAAAAGTACGCATCAATCCGGGAAACTATGTGGATGCAGCACGTACTTTCAAACATTTGGAGTATACCGATGAAGAGTATGCCCAGGAGTTGCAGAAGATACACGACCGCTTTGTCCCCTTCCTTAATATCTGCAAGGAGAACCATACTGCCATCCGCATCGGCGTGAACCACGGTTCATTATCCGACCGCATCATGTCGCGCTATGGCGATACACCGGAAGGCATGGTGGAATCTTGTATGGAGTTTCTGCGCATCTGCGTGCAAGAGAATTTCACGGATGTAGTCATTTCCATCAAGGCGTCCAATACAGTGGTCATGGTAAAGACAGTGCGCTTGCTGGCAGCCGTAATGGAACAAGAAGGCATGCGATTCCCGCTGCATCTCGGTGTAACGGAAGCCGGAGACGGAGAAGACGGGCGCATCAAGTCAGCCCTGGGCATCGGTGCCCTGCTGGCAGATGGTTTGGGTGACACTATCCGGGTTTCCCTGAGTGAAGCTCCGGAGGCAGAAATCCCCGTAGCCCGCAAACTGGTGGATTACATTGTACAACGACACGACCACCCCTACATCCCCGGAGCAGATGTACCGGAATTCAATTATCTCTCTCCCACCCGCCGCAAGACCGGTGCCGTACACCATATCGGTGGAGACAATCTGCCTGTGGTCATCGCTGCACGCCTGGACGGAGATATGGACTTCAACCCGCAATTCATGCCGGACTATATCTATACGGGGCGCTCCATCCCCCGGCAACTTCCGGAAGGCATGCAATGCATCATCGATGCCGATGTCTGGATGGAGCACAGTAACGGCGGAACGGAACCGGACAATGCCTGGCCCGCCTTCAAAGGAGACCAGCTTCCTTTCCTAAGCAGCTGCGGCGCTTCTTTGAAATTCCTCTTCATCACGTACATGGGGCTGAATGACGAAGCCATCGCCTGCCTGAAGTATCATCCGGAAGTCGTATTAGTTTCACAAAGCAATCACCCCAACCGATTGGGAGAACAACGCGCCCTGGTACACCAAATGATGAAGGAAGACCTGAAAACCCGGTAGTATTCTTTGAACACTACGCAGAAAGCGAACTGGAAAATCTGCAAATCAAAGCGGCTGCAGACATGGGAGCACTTATCTTCGACGGTCTGTGCGACGGTATCCTTCTCTTCAACCAAGGAGAAACCATAAGCGGCAAAGTAGTGGATGCCACTGCTTTCGGTATCCTGCAAGCCGGACGTGTACGTACCAGCAAGACCGAATACATCTCTTGTCCCGGCTGCGGACGCACCCTCTACGACCTGGAAAGTACCATTGCCCGTATCAAGGCAGCCACCGGCCATCTGAAAGGACTCAAGATAGGAATCATGGGATGCATTGTCAACGGTCCCGGAGAAATGGCCGATGCTGATTATGGCTATGTAGGCGCCGGACGAGGCAAAATCAGCCTCTACAAGAAGAAGGAGTGCATCGAAAAGAACATTCCCGAAGAAGAGGCGGTGGAAAAGCTGATAGAACTCATTAGGGACAATGGCGACTATATAGAGAAATAAAAGAACTATAATATGGATTATCAGAAAATACTGAAAGGTATTCATCAAGAAATAGAGCCTTATGCCACTATTGGCAAGCAAGCTGATTACATTCCGGCACTCGCCAAAATCAATCCGGACCAGTTCGGAATGTGCATTCACACCATACAAGGCGAAACCTTCATGCATGGAGAAGCTACTACCGGCTTCTCCATACAAAGTATTTCGAAAGTATTTTCCCTTGCCATGTGCCTAAGCCTTGAAGGAGACAATCTATGGAAAAGAGTGGGTAAAGAACCCTCGGGCACTGCTTTCAACTCGCTAGTGCAACTAGAGGTAGAAAAAGGTATTCCCCGAAATCCATTTATCAATGCCGGCGCCATTGTGATGACCGACATTCTATTGAGCCATTTAAAGCATCCAAAAGAGGAATATATCCGTTTTTGTCCGTTCACTCAGCAGAAACAACCAGATTGATTATAATGAAGAAGTAGCCCTATCCGAACGCGAAAACGGCTACCTGAATGCGGCAATTACCAATCTGTTGAAATATCATCATAACATAAACAATGACATAGAACGCGTACTCCGCTTCTATTTCCTGCAATGCTCCATAGAGATGAGCTGTTATGATTTGTCTAAGGCATTTTTACCTTTCGCCAACCATAAACAAGCCTTTGCGTTCGAAAACATCACTCTGACCTCCTCTCAGGTAAAAAAGGATCAATGCCATCATGCAAACATGTGGTTTTTATGACGAAGCCGGAGAGTTCTCTTATCTAGTAGGCCTTCCTGGAAAAAGTGGTGTAGGAGGCGGCATAGCTGCAGTTTATCCACTGCGTTATTCAGTCGCAGTATGGAGCCCAAGACTGAACCAGAAAGGGAATTCCGTTATGGGCATCAAGGCTTTGGAACTGCTGACCACACAGACACAGGAATCTATTTTCTGAAAAATTTCAGCGTAGATATTTATCAAAGTCCACCTCTTTGAACTTAAAGTTATGATGTTCGGAGGGGTGGTAGGCTTTATTCCAAGTAGAATAGGTTTTCACATCTATCTCCCTTGTCTTCCGGTTAAAAGTTACAATACGTAAGTAGCCTTCACCTCCCAATCTACTACCTTCC
>ENA-OQCF01000509-OQCF01000509.1-human-gut-metagenome-genome-assembly--contig:-NODE-509-length-15061-cov-2.198005_pt1 | contig 15061 bp, 15 predicted proteins | sample MGYA00242756_ERZ504573 | MGnify/ENA primary metagenome ERZ504573 (study PRJEB26092, sample SAMD00036240) | human gut metagenome | host: Homo sapiens | study: EMG produced TPA metagenomics assembly of... | reverse complement strand
AATAAGTTTCTCTGTAATAGTCAATTCCTTTGTTTTCATATTTATATATGAAACACTCAAAGTAGCCCCAACAGGCATTGAAATAACAAAATTTCCATCTAAATCAGTGATCGTACCTGAAGTTGTACCTTTGATAATCACACTAGCACCTACAACCGGAGCGTTTGTACTTTTTTCTAATACCTGCCCTTGCACTTTTATTTCCTTTGCAGGATGTTTTTCGGGACTTTTAACCTCTTCGGTTTCATAATTGCCGTTAAATCATTAACTTTGACGGCTGAAATCTCATCTAACTCACTAGAGATTTCGGGGCGGGCAAAGGCTGCCACGGCAATGGCTGCCAATGGAAGTACATACAGGTACTTGAGTCGTGCCCACGGATTGGATTTCTTTTTTAACATCATAGTAATACGTTTTTTAAGTGAACTGTGATTGAAGCTGTTGGCCATAGAGTAGAGCCTTGTGCCGACAGCTTTTTTTTATTAATAACAACTGATATTTCTTTGCATCAATACCTTGTGCAATCACGCTTTCGTCCGCTTCGAACTCGTGTATGTTCTGTAGTTCCTGTTTTCAATAACCAGGAGGCAGGATTGAACCATTGGAAAAAGATGCAGATATCCGCTATAAGTAAATCTATGGAATGTCTCTTCCGTATATGGGCATATTCATGCGTCAGTATTTCCTCACCGTTTTCCTTCAGGTCTTTCTCAGAGATCACTACAAACTTCATCCAACTGAAAGGTGCGATTTTTTTCTGATGGGTAATCAGCGTGATGCCATTTTCCTGACGGACAAGGGTGCTACCCTTTATCAGCCTCAGCATACGGGTCAGCGACCATACATTACGTAAAAAGAAGAATACAATACCCAACAAATAAACCATCAGCAACACTTCACGCCATGTAATGCAGATACGGGAGCAGCTTCTATAGTAGCAGTCCGATTAAGATCAGCCATAAGCAGAAGTTCTTCCCAAGTCAGCAATTGTTGACTGACTTCCATCGGTTCTTTCATAGTCACTTCCACAAAGGGAATGGCACAGGACAATATCAGTATTCCCAACAAAGCAATACGGTTAAAACGATGGAATGTTTCACGGCTCAGCAACAGGCGGTAAAATAAATAAAATACCGCCAGACAAACTGCCGACTTTACAATATATACAAAAAATGCTCCCATAGTATGTATCTTTAATTATTCTCTTTATCCGGATTATTCATGCGCCTTTTCCACATCCCGGATAAGCTGCTTCAATTCATCCAAAGAAATCTCCTCCTCCTTCACCAGTGAAGAAACCGCTCCTAAATAAGAGTTATTGAAATATTTACTGATAACTCCTTTCAACGTCTTCTTCTTAAAATCATCACAGCTTACCACCGCATAATACTGATAGGTATTTCCAAATACCTCATGACTGAGAAACCCCTTTTCCTCCAATCCTCTCACAATGGTAGACAGAGTATTGAAATGCGGACGCGGTTCATCATAAAAATCAAGTAACTGTTTTACAAACAACGGGCCTTTTTCCCAAAAATAACCCATAATTTCTTCTTCCTTTGCTGTCAACATTTTCATAATCTTTCTTTTGATTATCACAAAGAACTAAAACTTTTAGTTATAAAACTAATTTTCATAGTTAAAGTAAACTAAAAGCTTTAGTTACCTGCTGTAAAACAGTATATCCCGTTTTCACCTGCTGATGCAAACGGGATATACTTATCATAAATAATCCACCTATAAGGAGACTACAGATCTCTATATACTTATACTTCCCTGAACAATCTATTATTCGTCAATGACCGGTTTATTTTCCGTCAGCCTTTTCAAACGGAGAAGTGCCTCCATATAATAATAATCAGCATAAATGATGGATGCATCAATCTCTGATCCGGCAGGCAAGTGTCCTGTGGAATGAAGCAGGAAAGCAGGTTTACTTTTACCACACTGGTATTTGTCGGAACTCAGGCTGGTCAGCATTTTTACAGCCGCCTGTTTATATTCCAATGCTTTTTCAGCCGGCAGATAACCGGACAATTCTAATAAAGCAGAAGCTACCACACAAGCAGCAGAAGCATCCCGGGGAGCATCAGGAATGGACGGATCATTAAAATCCCAATAAGGAATATAGTCTTCGGGCAGATTTTTCAGATATACATCCGTTACCTTTTGTACAAAATCGAGGTAACGGACATCTTTTGTTTCCCGATAAACGACTGTATAACCATAGATAGCCCATGCCTGACCACGAGCCCACATACTGTCATCCGAATAACCTTGATGGGTCACTCCCTTGATAAATTCACCTGTCAGGGTATCATACACTGCTACATGATAAGAGGTATAATCCGGACGAAAATGATATTTCATCGTCTTATCCGCATGAGCCACGGCAATGTCAAACAAATAAGGATTACCTCCATTCTTGGCTGCCCAGAAAAGCATTTCCAGATTGATCATATTGTCCATGATGGTATTATGACCGCCAAACATTTTCACATTGCGAGGCCATGAAAGCATAGTACCTACACGGGGATTGAACAATGCTGATAACGAATCAGCCGTATTGATTATAACTTGCTTATATTCCGGATTACCGGTCAGACGATAACCATTACCATAGCTACAAAAAACCAAAAAACCCAAATCATGATCGTATGCAGGAATCTCCGAGAGAAATTTCAAAGAAGCAGTAAACTTTTCGGCCTCTTCCTTTATTTTCGGATCTTGTGTATATTCATAATCATACCACAAGATGCCCGGCCAAAAACCTCCGCACCATTCTTCCTTACTCACTTTACGATAGTTCCAGTCATACTGGCCATCCATTATGTTACGAGGCATCATAGTGTAATCTACCTCCCGCCCTTTTCCATGCATAACCTCCAAAGTACGATGTACCTGGCGATCACAATATTCCAAAGCCTGTTCACCTCCAGTTTGTTGTCTACTTCAGTACAGGCTGAAAGTAGACATAACCCTATACCTACTAATAGATTTTTTGTATTCATAATTATCCTTTCTTTTTTTACTTATCGATACGAAACCAATCGGCATCTACCCAACCTCTTTCCTTGCCATAAGGAGCTGTGCTGAATAATCCTACTTTCGCTCCTATCCACTTACCTTGACGAGCAGTAAAAGGCACACCGGCCAATGTATATTTCCTGCCGTCCAGACTGTAGCTGAAATAACAGATACCTCCCCCAGTTACTTTCACCTGCAAATAAATATCACGCTCATAATTGGGATAGAGCCCGGCTCCGAACCGGCGGCTTACAGGTAATTCCGCAAGATGGGTCACTGTTTCAGGAGACCGTTGCTCCGCATCCTTGCAGACCACTTGATTCAATATAAACTTATCACCTTCTTTTACTACACCCAGATAGCCATAATCCCACCCCATCACTATCAGTCCGGACTGCTGTCCGTCCGCTTTCGCAGAAACTTTCAGTTTGGCAGTCGCCGTAAATTCTTCGGCAGGGAATTTTTGTAACAAGAGATTCGGCACCTCCCAAAAATTTACAAAATCCTTGGACAAAATATGTCCATATATACGAATGTAACCCAAATCAGAGGTAAAGCCAAACGTATCCTGATAATTGGCATGCCATTCCCATTGCAAGCCCAATTGCCTTGTGTTGAATTCATCACTCTCAATCGGTGTCTCTATAGGATAAATCCTGCCTACATCCGGTTTTTTATAGCGTTTTACAGGTTCGCCGCATCCATCACCGTCCTTGTCCTCTCCAATTACGGGCCAATCATTTTCCCACTTCACAGGATTCAAGTGCAAGACTCTGCCATACATGGCTTTATCTTGAAAATTGATAAACCAAGACTCGCCTGTACAGGTTTCCACCCATCCCCCCTGATGAGGGCCATTTATGTCCGTATCTCCTTGGGCCATAACAATTTTTGACTCGTATGGGCCATACACATTGCGAGAGCGAAGTGCCAATTGCCAACCCGTCACCACCCCTCCGGCTGGTGCCAGGATGTAATAATATCCGTTGCGTTTATAAAACTTAGGTCCCTCTATAGTATGATTTACACCATCATTGCCATCAAAAACCAATACAGGTTCACTAATAACTTTTGTACCTTCCGCATTCATCTCACAAACCGTAATCACACTATTGAATGCGGCGCGACTGCCCGCCCACGCATGTACCAAATACACTTTTCCATCCTCATCCCACAACGGAGTAGGATCTATCATTCCTTTCCCAGCCTTTACCAAGACCGGTTTTTCCCATTCACCCAGCGGATCTTTGGTCTTTACCATGAAAATACCCCAGTCGGGATCTCCCCAATAGATAAAAAACTCACCGTTGTGGTAACGGATAGAAGGAGCCCATACCCCTTTTCCATGTTGAGGAGCGTTAAAGAAAATGGTCGGCTCTATCTCCTTCAAGGCATAGTTTGCCAAACGCCAGTTCACCAAATCCTTTGAATGAAGAATGGGCAATCCCGGGGTGCAGCCAAAACTGGAAGCGGTCATATAAAAATCATCACCTACGGCACAAACATCCGGGTCAGAGTAATCCGCATGAATAATCGGATTAATATACGTACCGTCCTTCTGATCGGACACCCATACCTTCGATACATACTGAGCATCTGCCTGTTGCCATGCACCGCATACTAAAGCCACTATAATCACTATTTTTTTCATTCTTACCTATTATAAAAATGCCCTGAAACAATCATTCTTACCTTAAAAAACATACCCCTTTAAACTTAAAAAATCACCTAACCTTCATTTGTTAACCTAATCTGTCTATAATACGGACAAGAAAAACCAATACACTCAAACGAAAGTGGTTTATTTTTATAATACTTGTCCTTTATACTTTTTATATTCTTTTATTTCCTGATCCGTCACTGGCACGAGTTGCATGGCCGCACCGCTCCTGGCTTCAATGCAAACTGCATGATTTGAGAGGAATCCACCAACAGACGGGTACATTTCACCTGAGTACGGGTCTTTATCTTATCTCCCCCATCCGTATAAATACGGGCCAGATAGGTCTTTCCCTTATCTAAAAATGAAAGATTTACCGATTGAGCAGAACCTTCATTATTAGTCAAAGCTCCTACAAACCACTCATTACCCTTGCGACGCGCCATAGTTATATGCTTACCCGGAGCACCTTCCAATACTTTTGTATCATCAAATACGGTTTGCAGATTCTCGAACCATTCTATTTCGGGCTCCCCTTGATAGAATGAGGGGCGGTCATACCAGAAGATAGTTTGTAAAGGACTGTAAAAAATCAATGAAGCCGCCAACTGATGAGCATGGGTGTTCTTCAGACGTTTGTCGAAATAACAGATGGTATAATCCGCCGCTCCATTAATCATACGGGTAAAAGGCAGAATCGTATTATGCGTAGCGTCGGGAAATTCCTCATTCCCCCGTATCCCTTCCTGAGTGAGCAAGTTAGGATAAGTACGGCTGAAACCGGATGGACGGAACTCATCATGAATATTAATCAACAATTTGTTTTCGGCAGCCAGACGAACCATATCATGCAGCCAAGTAGCCCAACGATGACTGGCATACTGTACGAAACCGGATTTCACACCTACAACTCCCCACTTATGCAGCAATGGAAAAAGCTCATGCATCTGTTTCATCAGGGCATGCTGATTGACATACACCCATACACCTACCCCTTTTTCTTTACCGTATGCAATGACACGCAGCATGTCCAGTTTGGAAACCACCTTTGTGGCATCTCCGTCATGAGAAGTACAAGGCATATACCATTGCCAGTCGAACAACATATAAGGAATATGATGGGCGGCACAGAAATCAATTGTGGCTATGGCCCCTTCGGTGGTAATAGTCGTTTCACGCATAATCTTTCCGGGCCTGATCCAGTCCGTATCGGTTATCTCACAAGGAGGATTCAGATTCTGGATGATATCATTGTGTTCCAGCAATTCTCCCGGTTTATCGGCTGCCATGATAACTTTCCATGGGGTGGCGTAATAAGTGACAATATCCACAGGACTGTACATGACCGAAGTCAGTGTATTCTGTTTAGTCGGAGAAGCTACCAATTTAGTAAGACACCAGTCATCTACATCGGCATCAGTCAAAGCCACCCACAGCCCGTTGGAAAGTTCCACAGTCAAAGCCCGTTCCACCGGCTGTTTAATATCGTTAATGGCAAGGTGCTCAAAAGGCGCTTGCGCCCATTGCTCTGCCCACGCCATCGCACCGGGGGAAAATGTATATTCAGTCAGATCCCCCACCACTTTATGAAAAATGGCCTGTGGATGTTCAGGAAAAAAATAAACGGAAAGCGATGCCTTCATCGTACGCGCGCACTTCAATATTCAAAACGATAATTGGAACCATCTTTTTTGGAAAGATACATGGTTGCCTCATTATACGCCTCACGAACCGTACTGCGTTCTCCATACAGAGGATGCCAAGACTTGTTGACAGCAGCTGATAGATCACACTATCCACCTCCAAATTATCCATCCAACATTTTACCTGATTTATTTTACGGGCAAGCGCCAGTTCCCAAGTACGGTTATCCAGCTGAAGACCGGCACGGGAGCTTCCGATAACCTCTCTGCCTCTATACTTCACCTGATATACTATTTCATTTACCGAAGAAGAAATTTTCTCCTGCCTGAACATGACTTCATGAACTCCTCCGGGGACGTCAATTTCAATTCTTTAGAATGACCTGCATAAAGCGAAGCCGTACAGGTCAACGCATATGCTATGAGTATTATTTTTTTCATAATGATTACTTTTTAATTAGTAGTACGGATGAATCGGAAAACTCACTCAACGAAAAGAAAAATAAAATCTATAGGATAAAACAATTCACCGCAGAGACCTTCAGCATTAGTCCCTGCGGTGAATAAGGATGCACAAAAAAAATTATAATTTTTGATTGTAACCTTCATTCAGTTCTTTGGTTTCTTTTCCTATTTTCACCCGTACAGGACCGGTTGCTGAATAGTACCAAACACCATGCTGCATATAGATTGCAGCATATACGTCATGATCCGATTCTAAAACAAAGTTACCTTTCTTTAGTGAACGGCCACAGCCAAGATACATCAGTTGAATCTGACCTTCTTTTTCTCTTATCAATCCTAACCCGCCACAGAATGAAACACGTTTGGAAGGATGATGAGCCTGCATGTCCGTCGCACTGAACAGATAATCCGCATATCCGTCCGCCGTATTCACCTTCACCCCGGTACAGCCATCATCTCCCTGCAAGGCTTCTACACCGAGCACATTCGGACCACTCTTTTTATACGCTTCATAAACAGAAACAAAAGGATGAGTATGAGCATTATTACCTTCCTGACGGACAATCAAAGCAGGAGTCGGCATAGGAGGCATACAAATATCGCCGGGAGTCAACCCTTTATTCATTGTAGTCGGGGGAGCATCCACCTGATAAATTTCACGTCCCTCACCTCCTGTCATCCATAAACGCGCCGTTATATCTTCGGGCATACTCCATGAAGCGATGAAATTCTGGTTATAATCGGATTTATGCAGATTGGAAAACCAATGATATCCTTCATGCCACGTCTTGTCAAACTTCTCCAAAGCCTCACCGGGAAGCTTGCTCCCTTCCGAATCAGTGATTTCCATCGAAGTACCTACATGATGGAACAAATAATCATTATCCGCCCTGTCCGACCGGAAAATATCCACATAATAACCACTATTCCCCGAGGTACGGACCATAGCGACCATTCTTCTTTTCTCACCGGCAGACACATCGGCAAAGTTGAGGTAAGGAGTTAATTCCCTTTCATTTACGAATTCTCCCTCCTTCACCATAGGTTCCATAGCATGAATCGTGATATCTCCTTCCGTATATCCGGGTAAAACCGTATTAGAACCTGTAGGAGACTGATGGTATCCATGATCTTTGCTCCAATAGGACTCATAAGCCGCTGCATCCGGAGCCAACGCATAACCATACGCATAGAATTGTAAAGCCAACCCGTTCGGAGTGAGATGGTATCCTTTTTTACCACCATACAGAGTGAACATCATTTTATAATCTCCCTCCCAGTTCTTCATTGTAATAAAACGATGATGGGGAGAATAAGACGCACGCTCATTACTCTCTGCACGTACAGACGGATGGTAGCTGTATAGGTACAAAGCCCTGTCCAACCGGCATTATTTCTGGAGTATTTCTTTTGAGAAATCCCTTTGTTCAAGCACTTGCCACTTTTTCCACCCCCTCCTTATTATCTGTTCCGGTATAATAAGTCAGCAGATTTTCAAACGTCTGGAAATTAGCACTTCCCCCACGTGAATCACCGAACACCACCATATTGGCTGCATCGTCCATCCAAGGAAATACAGCCATTGCAGCTTTCTGCAAAATGGGGTTACCGGCTATGATATCTATCCCGGCACGTTTCAAGGGAGCCGCCCAATCAAGCAATGACTGCACTGTACCGAATGAATAACCGGGAGATTCCGGCCACAGCCCTGTCACCCGATCGTAAGTTTTCAATATATCGGGAATGGCATCATGATAGGGAGTAGATTCGTTCACCAGCAGATTCAAATAATACTCTTTTCCTTTACCGTCAGCATAAGCCTCATTATGATCGAGCACCAACATAGGACGCAGCATTATATTCCACCCGTTCACATTCCAGTTACCCGATTTGCCACCGCGTACCAGCCCTATATTGATAAAACGCTTAAAGACTTCGGCAGCTACCGTTTTTGTATCTTTCCCAATTGCTTTCAGATGAGCATGAGGATGCCGTATCAAATAATCGAAAGCAAAATCATACGCCATTGCCGCATGCATTACCAAATCATCATGTATCTGTTCGTAATCATAATAGCCGCAAATACCTCCCGGTTCCCAACCACCGACACTGCCACACGACTTTTCAGGGTCCAAAATAGGATTCATATAATACGTCCCTACCAACCACACATTAAATATATCTGTGGCAAAACGGGCAAACTTCTCTTCTCCTGTCACCCAATAAACAAAAGCGGCATTTTCTGCTAATGTCAAGATCTCGACATTATTCCCCCGTATCATGTGCCCGCTTTCCTTATAAGGCACTTTGACCGAAGGCTCCGAAGGATTTAATTTATTAATTCCCCACATATCACCTGTTTCATTATAAGGAGTGCGGTCCTCCAGCGGAACATTGACATACTTATTCCAAGTACGCATTCCCGGCATTCTTACAGTGGGAACAGGAGCATTCCCCTCTCCATAGTCCCAATTCTGTTTTTTCAAATAACATTGGGTATAGCGCTCTCCATCTTTCCAATACATGGCCAGCCGGGAAGTTATCCATTCGGGATCAGTCTGATGACGATCCACATATTTTTCCACTTTGGAGCGGATAGCTGCAAAAGGCTTCCCCAGCCCAAGGCTCATTTTTCACTTTTTGCAGAACAGACGCTCTATCCGCCGGAGAAACATATACACAAGGGTGTTGCTGCGCCTGAACAGCCGACATACACCCTATCCATAAAATAAAGGTTACTAAAATATTTTTCATACTCATTTATTGATTTACTATCTTGGTTACCGTTTCAGACAGGACAGGACTGCCATAAAAAGAAGAGAAGCCGTCTTTTTTATTAGCTCCTCCCTGTACGTGAGCTATAAAGAAACCATACACGCTATCACGTTTATTTATCCACGGGTAAGCACCAGCATCCGGGAGAACTAATCTGATAAGCTTCTCCTGTAGTCTCATCAACCAGTTCACGCCATTCACCTATCCATAGATACCAGTGTGGTGCTGTCCTAACGCTTTCTCAACATACTCACCAGGAGCAACAACAGCATTCCGTACCTGATCTGCCTGCATAGTTTGAACTGTTTCCGGTTTCAATATCTCTTTGTTCCCGAAACGTCCGTTATGATAAATCATTTTCAAGAAACGGATATAATCATTCAGCGTGGTACACAATCCACCTCCCAACATAGGAGCATGTCCCCCGTCAGTATTAACCGGAGTAAAATGAGAGCCAGTCATTTCCAAAGGAACGGCAATTAATTTCTGAAATAAAAATTCAAACTCTTCCCCATAGCTACTTCGGCCATACGTCCGGCTATTTGCATGGCCAATCCTCCATATTCAAATCGAATTCCCGGTGCAAAAACAGTATCCAAAGGCAATATCTCTGTGACAGCCGAATCCAAATGATTGTAATTGTCCACCCGGGGAGCAGGCAGGTAAGGACGTACACCGGAAGTATGAGAGAGTAATTGACGCAAAAGGATATCGCCTTTCGCATCGCCCCTGAACTGCGGTAACCACTTCTCTACAGGATCATCCCAACTCAAATCCGTCCGGTCCACTACCGCACCAATTACGGCAGCAGCCACCCACTTGCCGGCAGAAGCGACATACACTTTTGTATCTCCGGTGAAAGAGCCATACGTCTTTTCAAACAACACTGAATCATTCTTTATCACACATATTGCTCCCCCCGGATAGTATCCCTTATCCATCCAGGTACTGATTATGGAATCCAAAGGGGTAAAATCATAAGTTACATTCTGTTTACCTTGCCGTAAACAAGAAGTCACAACCAAGCCAACAGCCAATATCAAAATAAAAACGAATCCTCTATTCATATTCCTATATCATTTGATTAGTCAAACCATATATAAATACGAATCAAAGGATTCATTTACTCATCTAATAATGAAATTTATTCTTTCTCCAAATCCCAATATACCACATAACGCTGCCGATGAATATTGTACAACGGTTCTATCACATCTCCTTGCGAAGTCGTAAACTTTAATTCCGTACCGACACGCTGTACACTGCGTTCAGGATGCTTGACATCGAGTTTTAACGTAGTGCGAAGTCCTGCAGGGATATGATAATCATACGTATAATAATCATTGTACAAAGCAGGATTGGAATCGGGCGCAGGTGCCTGCATTCCTTCTGTTCCCCGCTTACCGGCCAACACTACCGGACCATAAACCAACGCTCCTTTTTGAGGATTATCCGGGGTCGTTTCCACACGGAGACACATAGGATAATCAGCCGTAATACGGTCACCGTCTTTCCATAGACGAGTAATGGCAATATATGAACCTGGCTTCTGTTTCACCGCTATCTTTTTGCCATTCACAAACACTTTCACTCCCTTGCTCCATGAAGGATAACGAAGATAAACCGTAGTCTCTACAGGATTTTGGGCTCTTATGGTCAGAACAGTGGTCTCCTCTGCCGGAAAATCCGTTTCCTGCCGGAGAGTCAATCCTTTCTCGCGCCAATTAACCACCGAGGGGATAAAAAGATTCACATAAATGCCTTTGTCATTGTGATAATAAATAGCTTCTCCATATTTAGCATGGTTCTCAAAACCGCTTCCCACACAACACCAGAAAGAATTTTCTTTCGTACTATACACCTTATGCGAGCCTGAAAGCAAGGGCAGGAAATATGTTACCATACCGGTCTGAGGATCTTGCTGTCCCAAAATATGGTTGTAAAGGGCCCGTTCATAATAATCCGCAATGGCAGCATCGGCTGTCCAGCAGAACAAATGACGGGACAGTTTCAACATATTATAGGTACAACACGTTTCCCCAGTATAACCTGACACATGCTTGGAGAACCGGGCCGGGTCAAAATAATGTTCCTTGTCACTACTGCATCCAGGGGCAAATGTATGATGGTCTATCATAGTATGCCAAAAGAAATCGGATAACTTTCTGCTGTTCTCATCCTCTGTCAATTCATAATTGCGAGCTTCGGCTATCACTTTCGGAATGAATGTATTGGTATGTTTAGTACCCAAATCATCACGTAGTTCCTTTAACGGATCAATCACTTCATTATGGTAAAAGAATTGAGCCAGCCACCGATGACGTTCGTCCCCGGTTATCGCATACAAATTATAAAAGGACTCATTCACTCCACCAAATTCATTCCGTATCATTTTTTGACGTGTAGTCTCATCCAAAGGTTTGAGTTTATGATATGCCCAGTCGGCCATACGAACAACAACCTCCAAAGCTTTCTGATTGTCACTGTAAAGATACTGGTCTATCAATCCAGAGAAAAGTTTATGAAGCGTGTACCACGGTGCCCATACACTGGTGCCACGGATGTTACGATTGATCAATTCTTCAGGATAAGCACTCAGATAGCCGTTACCCAATGCGGTTTGTACCTCCGCCAGGCCATTCACCAGACTATCCCCTTTTTGTTTGAACTGTTCACTGCCGGTTGCCGCATACATCAAGCCGTAGGCAGAAAGCAAGTGCCTGTCGGTGTGTCCACGCAATTCACAGTCCAAGGACTCCCATCCACCTAACTTCTTTACTGTCATATAACCACCTTCACGACCTGCAAACACGCCAGCATTGGTACGGAAACTATGTAACAGCCTGTCCACCTCTATAGAAGCCATCCATACAGAGTCACGCATCATATTTTCACGAAAACGGCTTGGAAGCAAACGAACATCTTTCAAATCAAAACTCTTGACTTTCATCGGAGCCACGGTTTCTCTCTTCAACTTTCCGGCATGTTGGCCGGGATAAACAGACTGGGCCGTCAAAGCACCCGACATACGCCAATAACCCGGCAACAACTAAAATTTTCTTCTTCATTGTCTTTTTCTAATTAGTTCCTCAATTGACATTCAAACTTGCTACATAATACGATAAAAGAGAGAAAAACACTCAATGCTTTTCTCTCTTTTCATAAATAGATCCAACTATAAAACAGTTTTTTTCTACTTTATCTTTATTCCTTCGATATATTCATTCGTGATAAACCCCTTTAAATCCTTTATTTTCTCTCCATTAACCACCACATTTTCAAACGTAATATTCCGCACCATCCTTTCTTTATCCAGCCCTTTTATCAACGAAGGATTCTCGCCTACTCCGTTATAAATAATATTACGGAAAGTTACTCCATCAATGCTCTGTCCGGGCTGTTTGTCATATTTAGGATTGAAACGAATGTTGATATGGAACAATTTTCCTTCTTGAATACTTTCCACCCGAATATCCTCAAATAAAATATTCTTCACCCTGTTTCTATCACCGGCATCTATAGCCATACATCCCTGATAAGGCACATCATCTTCATCATGTTCCAAAATATCAATATTCCGAAAAATCAAATTTTCAATGGTCTCACCTGTCAAGGATTCCGGATCACCATGACCACCTACATTGATAGGATGAGCAATATCCGCCCAAAGAATGGAATTCTGTACAGTGATATTATCCGAACCGCCCCACCAGTTCCAACGATGATTATATAAAGCAATGCAGTCATCACTATTACGCATAAACACATTGTCTATCAATACATCGTGACAGCACATCATGTCAATGCCATCACTCCAACCTTTGCAACTAAAAGATTTCAAATTTCTGATTGTCACCCCTACAGCACCTCCTCCGAATACCGTGTAATGATCCGGATTGATCACCGTTATGCCATCCACCACTACATTTTTTAGAATCTGTTATTTCAATGCCACGAATAGGATGATCCAAGATACCTCTACCCACAATACGTACATTTTCGGCTTTATCCACCCATAGTTTTGCTTTCACAACTGCTCCCGGAGCCAAATAAACCGTCGTATTACTTGGTATCCTTATCTGATTGTTTGGCAAATCTTTAGGTCGATGCACTCCCGGCCCAAAATACATCACTCCTTTCTCTTCTTTCGAGTAAGTCTCCGTTTCCATCGGATTGGCAAACACATGAAGGTTATGCAACCTATCCCCATTAAACTCCACAGAAAGATATCGGGGTTTATCAAGCATAAATGTAATCACATTCTTATATTGTACATAGCGTATATCATTTACCTGCGGACGAATATCTACCTCATGAATCGTTCCATTATTCTTTTTTACCATTACCTCCACAGGACTGCCCATATCAAACTGTACCATCGAAGCATCTTGTACCCTATCCATATCCACCTGCACATTATATTCAAACAGGTCTTTCCATTCACCCCCCGGAACACGGACACGGACTGTATAATCATCATTATGAGGCATACCTGTTTTCAATCCTTCGGGATAAGTCACCAACTGAGCCTGTGCAACCGCACAACACACCATAAGACAAAAGGCTAATAACTTTTTCATTTTTATGCTTTTCTTTTTAAATACGTTTGATAAGCATTTTCCACTCAAAAATAAAAGCCTATTAACCATTTTCTCATCAACAATGATCTTATCTTCTAGAATTTATTCCGTTCCACCTCTTTTCCTTCCTGAAAGAATACCACTTCATACGATGCGTTATCATCTGATAGTAACATATCCGAATCAAACATCAGACACTCAATCTCATAAGGTTGCAATGTTTTCAAAGCAATCCTTCTTTTGGCTGGAACCGTTGCATATCACCTCAACTTCCGTCGGTTCCGATGCAGACAAACCAAAGTTCTGTATCTCTACCTTCAACCCACCTTTGTCTTTATCAAACAGAGGGCGACGGGCGGAGAGCAGAGCCGGCCGATAATTCACGTATGGCAAACGGGCATAACCATACAACATATTCCCTTTTTTATCTTTACCTATCATTTTAGGAGCAAATTCATCCGAAGTGATGCCACTGCCCTTCGCTTTAAAGACCACAATCAAATCTTTGCCCGAAACCTTGGTCTTCACAGGCTTGCAACCACGTCCAAAATTCACTTCGGTAAATGAACCGAATCGCAACGACTTTACATCCACATCTGTCTGCGGATTAAAACCTGATTCGGCAGCAATCTTTACCTCAATGGTACGAGTAGACGGAGTGATCTCTTCTTCATTCAAAACAGACAATAGCATTCCTTTATTCAGAGGAATACTTATATTTTTAGAACTATGTTTATCGTTAGGCAGATCGTTCCATTTAATGGTATCAATCACGGCAAAATTCATTTGGACAGCACGCCCCTTCTCATCCTGAAAAACTTTAGGGCGCTCATATTTAAACCAATGTTCCACCGCTCCATCCTTATGGAATGATACACCCGGCACGTATGCTTCCCCTTGTTCTGTCACCC
>ENA-OQCF01000508-OQCF01000508.1-human-gut-metagenome-genome-assembly--contig:-NODE-508-length-15069-cov-4.124414_pt1 | contig 15069 bp, 15 predicted proteins | sample MGYA00242756_ERZ504573 | MGnify/ENA primary metagenome ERZ504573 (study PRJEB26092, sample SAMD00036240) | human gut metagenome | host: Homo sapiens | study: EMG produced TPA metagenomics assembly of... | reverse complement strand
GGGGCGGCGGGGGTTGGAATCCAGTGGCTACAGGTTTTCTATCAGGCTAGTATTGGTTATCGGCGGCACAGTTTTGCCTGGGCAGCCTCTTTTATACAGGTTGTTATCCTGCACACAATTCCGGGGAGCCGCGTTGGAATCCCCCGCACAGTTTACGGCGGGCGGGGTTGTTATCGGCAGCACAATTTCGGTGCGGTGTGCATCGCGGGGCAAAAAAATGGTTGTTATCGGGCGCACAATTCGGACTTTTTTCTGCGGGCGGCAGGTTGTTATCCACAGCACAATTTGCGCGGTGGGTAAAATTCGGCTATTGTTATCGGCAGCACATTTCGGAATTTTGTCTGCTTTCCAAACGTGTCCGGACCGGGTTGTTATCCAGCGCACATTTCCGGCAGTGGGGTTGTTATCGGGCGCACAGTTTCCAAACTGTAGAATTTTGGCGGCTGTTGTTATCGACGGCACATTTCTGAAAAAATCCACCGTACAGCGCACAGCCGGTATTGTTATTCACGGCACAGTTCGTTTTTTCCGGGGCAGAGCGGTTGTTATCCGGCGCACAATTCGCAAAAATCCGTTTTTTTGCGGCGCGTCCTGCCGTGGGTTGTTAGTCTGCGCACAGTTTGCCCTGCAGGGGCCGGGGTTGTTATCGACGGCACAATACAAGGATTTTTCAGCACGGGTTGTTATTCAGCGCACATTTCCCCGCGGCAGGATTTTTCCATCCGCCCTGTTGGAATGCTGCGCACATTTCTCACTTTTCCTTTTTTCGCGCCCGGGGTTGTTATACTCGACACTTTTTAAAAATCCCACAAAATTTTCTTTGCCGCCATTTTCCTGCAAAAAAAACTTTTTTACTGTTGTTACGCTTCGCACATTGTTGCGTTTTACACATTTGTGTTGGAATGCTGCGCACAGCACCGTTGTAACACGGCGCACATTTGTGTTGGAATATTCGACATAGCTATACTACTTTTCTAAATATATAATAAATAGGGCTAAAAAATCCCAAAAACAAAAAGAACACGGGATTTTGTGCGGCGCGGAGAAAATGTGCTGAATGTTACAATAATTGACACAGCGCGCACAATCTGCTATGATACGTTTAACGTGTTGTAAAGATGAGGTTTTGCAAATGACACCCCAAAGTACGTTGAAAACGACCCCAAAAGCCAACCATAACAAAAAGCAGGGGTCGAAGTCTGCCAAGCGTCGCCTTCGACCCTTGTTGCTACCTATAGCGGGCGCGGCAATCAGACGATTGTCCGCAAATCCAACGACCTGATCCAGAACGCAATGTACAGCCTTTCGCTGAGCCAGCAAAAGCTGATGCTGCACATTTTCGCATGATCAAGCCGTCGGACACCGAGCTGCCCCGGTACGAGATGTCGATCTACGAGTTTTTGAAGCTCTGCGGCGTTGACCCGCACAACGGCTCGATGTACAAACAGGTCAAGAAAAACATTGAGGACATCGCCAACGCCAAGGTCCAGTGGATCCGCCTGGCGGGCACCCAGAAAATCACGATGTTCCGTTGGCTTTCCAGCGCGACCATCGACGAGGGCACCGGCAAGATCGTGCTGACGCTCGACCAGTCTCTCAAGCCGCACCTGATCCAGCTAAAAGAGTTCTACACAACGATGAATATCACCTATACGCTCCCGATGAAGAGCCAGTATAGTCTGAAAATTTATGAGCTGTGCAAGAGCTACCAGAACCTGTACATCACCAAAAAAGAGAAGGGCGAACCGCTGGTCTGGAACATTGAGACGCTGAAAAAGCAGGTGGACTGCAATGCGGCCAACTGGGCCCACGTGCGCCGCACCGTGCTGGACAAGGCAAAGAGCGAGATCAACGGCCACACCGACATCTATTTTGACTATGAGGTCTACGAAAAAGATCGTCAGCGCGTCATTGCGATTGCCGTCACCATTGAGCCGGTGGACAAGCAGGTCGCCGATGACAAGCTGAACGAGATCACAAAATCCATGTCCAACCGGGTCCGCAGCAAGAAGGGCAAGCTGACCCTGGCCGAGACCGGCACGCTGGACGACGACCCGAACGTGCTGACGCTCGAGTATGTCTCGGTGCCCGAGACGACGATCCCCTATTCCTACGGTGCTACGCCGGAATTGCTGCGCCAGGAGCTGGAGATCAAGGCAGAGCCCGACAAGCTGATCCGCGAGCTGACGGCGGACGAGATGGACGCCGTGCGCACGATCATCGATGCTATGGTAAAAATGGCCGGCACACCGCGCGGTAATGATAAGATGATCGACGGCGGCAACGCGACGTTCTTCCAGACGATGAACAACGTCATTGACAACTGCGGCGGTCTGCGCCGCTGGTTCGAGGGAGTCGCCACCCGCTACGCCGCCAAGGTCATCCCGGTGGCACGCACCAAGAGCGCTCCCCTGCCCTACCTGTCCCGCGCAATTTTGGAGGACTTGGAAAATTATCGTATCTACGTCACCGGCGGTATGCCGGAGGAAGTGGAGGACGACTACGGCGCACCCGAGACGCCGGACATCGTCGAGACCGCCGACTTTGTGGAGACCGACGCCGAGCCGGTCAACCAGCTGGTGCCGGAGGATGCCGCGACGAAGAAAGAGGTCACGGCGGCGCTGCTGCGCTACATTGACCGCGACACGCTCTCGGCCCGGCTGACCACCGGCCAGATGGAGGCATTCGAGGATATTTTGCAGATGACGGCCTATTTTTGCCGTCGCAACGTCAAAGGAAAGGACGACGGCATGATGGAGGGCAAGGCCAACATGCAGTTTTTGGACGCTTTGAACAAGGTCATTGCCCGGTATGAGAGCCTGACCCCGCTGTTTGAGGCGATGTCGGTCATGATGGACTACGACACCTACTGGAAGGACCTGATGAAGAACCCCAGGATCAAAAATCCGAAGCTCGTCTTTCAGTCTGAGGTCGAAAAGGCCCTGCTGATGCCGTCCGCCGTCATCGGCGAATACACCGCCCGCAAGGCCCAGAGCGACACCGGCCACACGCTGCACCGGGAATACAACTGGACGAAGGCTTTTGACGAAGAATAAGACGAAAAAGCCGAATTTTTGAAAATGTGCCCTGAATAACAACAGCCCCGGATTTTCCAAAGCAGAAAATCCCGGGGCTTTGCTGTCTGTATATTTATTCGTGCGTATAAATATTCACAACCGTTTAACAACCGGCGCGGTGCGGGCGGATACAGCGTGTGCCCTTATCGTTTGCGCCAGACGCTGTAGGGGGGCGGCGTCCCCGATGCCCCGTGGCCGTTTGCGGCAGTGACGAGTGTCACCTGGGCAAATTTCCGCATCGCTCGATCCGCCCGCAGACGCGCCTAGCAGCCCCTCACAGCCGCCTCAATCGCGGCCTTATCCAACCCTTCCCCAATCACGATCAGCACCTCCTGACCGCTGGGAATGGGCTGTACGGTTATGGCGTCGCGGGCGGCGTTCAGCTCGACCCAGCCGCCGCCGTCGGGAATAAACCCCTTGACGCGCAGCACATGGCCGTATTTCGCGTCGTGCAGGAGCGTCTGCGCGGCCTGCCGGACCTGTGCGACACTGCGCCCGGCCTCGAGGAAATACAGCGAGGTAAACGCCTTGTGCTCGTCAAAATGCAGCTTGACGTAGCTTGTCTGCCGCCAGCCGCAGCGATCCACGCGGGCAAAATCAGCGGGTGTCAACGCGTTCCAGTCCCGGCACAGTACATCGTCTGCGCCAAAGCGGCGGGCACAATGGCAGCCGGCCAGTGCGCGGTTCAGGTGTCGATGACCGCTTCCGCCTCGCCGGGCGCGGCCAGCTGCGTGCGGCTCATGACGACAAGCCCGGCACTGGCGGCCTCGGAGGCCAGCAGGTAGTCGGCCTGTGGGGAAAGCTCGTTTTCCAGCTTGGCGTCCACAATGGCAATGACGCTGCCCAGCGTATACCAGCGGTCCAGCGGCTCGTCCCGCAGAATGTCGTAGAACTCGTCCACGTCAAAGATGCCGCTCGGCTCAATGACGACCCGGTCAAAGCCGCGCATTGCCATTGAGATCAGCTTGGTGCGCATCCGGCGCTGGTGGGTGTCGCAGTCACAGCCGCCACTGATCGTCTCTATGTCGCAGTGCTCCCCGATCAGGTCCTGCAGCAGCATGGCATCGACGTTCACCGCGCCGAAGTCGTTTTCCAGAATGCAGACGCTGTGCCCCTGCGCGACGAGATACTGCACGTAGCGGCGCAGGAACGTCGTCTTGCCGGAGCCGAGAAACCCAGTGATCAAATCGACCTGTACCATCTTACTCCTCCTTCGGGCAGGTCATGCCCCGCGGGCGACCAATGGCCGCCCCTACACACGCAGTACGGCAAAAATGCAATTTTTTGACGGTCTGACTTTATTCGTGAATTTCCAAAGGAAGATTGTCAGGGTCGGAAAAGAATGTCATTTTTTTGCCTGTGTAAGCATCGACTCGGATCGGCTCGGTTATGATGCCCTTTTTATTCAATTCTCTTACGGTATCATCGACAGAGTCTACAGCAAAGGCAAGATGCCGGAGGCCGTAAGCCTCTGGATAACTGGGGCGTTTCGGGCAATTTTTAATGATAAAAAGTTCTAATTCCATCCCATCGAGTTGAAGATCGATTTTGTAATCATCGCGTTCCGGTCTGTAATTTTCTCGAATGACAGAAAAGCCTAACAGATCCACATAAAAGCGCCTTGATTTCTCATAGTTGCTCCCGATAATGGCAATGTGATGAACTTTTTTCAAATTCATGGCGTATTTACCTCTCTCCTGTCTGCTGTGAAGGGTGCCAAACTCATTGCGGCTGCCTCTTGCCAATTTCCGATGGGTTGAACTAAGCCAAGTATACCGCACCAGCCAATAAAAAAATACCCCCGATATAGTGAATTTCTGCCAAAACAAAAGTCCATGGCAGACACCATATGGACACCGCTTTCTCGGCGTAGTCCTTGCAGTCATGCGGCTGTCCTTCAATGGACACTTCACGTCGCTGTCAGATGAATAGCGGGCGTAGATTACGGTGGTCGTGGTTGCACCTCCTTGCGTGTGTTTGGCTTGCCCTTATAGTATCGAGTCAAGCGCAACTTGTCAACAATCTGCGAGCAAATTGAAATGTGAAAATTCCGAAACGCAGCAAAAAGGTGAGGGCAAGAAACGTCCCGTGGCCACAAATTTTCAATTCTTGAAAAGTTTCTGCCCCTTTGGGACGGCTTCTTGTTGGGGTGTGCCTGCTCCAAACCCTGCTGGATAAAAGCAAAGGTGCATTATCTGCCTCGATGCTTTGCCTTTCGCTTCTGCTGTTTCAGTTCAAATTGATGCTGCTTTTCTTCTTCGCGCTGTTTGCGGCTAAGTACTTTTCGCACCAGCTTGCTTTCTTCTCGCTGCATTTGCAACACCTGCTGTGATTTTGTACCGATTCCCATGGCGTCTACTTCCTTTCGGATTTGCCGTTGCAATCGCTTTGGGTTCACAGCTTCTTTCTTCACAACTGTCTCAACAGATGGACTGAAGTGCAGTCGACTGTAATTTTTAAGTAGATACTCCCAGACTTCGTAGTCCTTTGGTTCTGCACCAAACGTGACTTTACACACCGAGAGCTTTCCTTTCTCAATGCACTCAAACACGCCGACCCAGAATGGAGCTTCAAAAAATACAGTCAGTTTTGTAGAATCAATATCCATAACGAAACCCTCCTGAATAAATCCTTGCAGGAACGGACAACCCGGAGGGGAAGGTTACTTACCTGCACTGTATGGTGCAGACGGCTGGGCTACCTACCAGCTCTGGCATCTCTCCGAAAGAAATGCGTTGCGTTTTTATCCTGCTTTTATATAAAGCACATCCCTGTGCATTATATCTGCCTTACTTGTTTTCCAATGTGGAGTATACCATACTCTGCATAAAAAAGGCAAGTGTATGCTAAAATGTGTACGGCATCAAAACAAAAGTCCCATACCGGGACACGGTATGGGACTTTTGTTTTGATGGAGGATGGGGGACTCGAACCCTCGACCTCTGCGATGTGAACGCAGCGCTCTAACCAGCTGAGCTAATCATCCGTATGCGATTGACAAATGATAGTATACAGGATTTGCCCCGATTTGTCAAGCGCAAATTTTCAATTGTTTTGTTGTTGTCCTCCTCTCCCCCTGCCCGCAAAAAGACCCCGCCTCACGGCGCGAGAGACGCGCTGTGAGGCGGGGCTTGCAGTTGAGAGGAAAAGAGGATTACCTGCTCAGCTCATCGGCCAGAGCGGCGAGCTGGGCCTCGCTGGCGGCATTCAGCGCGCCGCGGACCGTGACGGTGGTGGCAGCGTAGGTCAGGTTCTTGCTGCCCTCAAGCATTTTGGTCATGACCTTGGCGGCCATCGGCGCCCAAGAGCCGTTCTCAATAAAGGCTACCGTGCGGTTCTGGTAGTTGCGCTCGGTCAGGTGATGGATGAACTCCTTCATGAAGGGGAATACATCGGCGTTGTAGGTAGGCGTGGCCAGTACCAGCTTGCTGAAGCGGAATGCCTGCGCGACGGCCTCAGCCATATCGCAGCGGGCCAGATCCATGGCAACCGTCTCCACGCCCTTCTCGCGCAGGGCCTCGGCCAGGCGGTTGGCAGCCTCGGCAGTGTGGCCGTAGATGCTGCTGTAGGCGACGAGCACACCCTCGGTCTCGGGGCGGTAGGCACTCCAGGTGTCGTAGGCGGCCAGCACATCGCCCAGCTGCTCCTTGTGCAGGACGGGACCGTGCAGGCTGCAGACGGTCTCGATGTCCAGCGCGGCGGCCTTTTTCAGCACGGCCTGCACCTGCACGCCGTATTTGCCGACGATGCCGATGAAGTAGCGGCGGGCCTCGGGCAGCCACGGCTCCTCCACGTCGAGTGCGCCGAACTTGCCGAACGCATCGGCGCTGAACAGGACCTTGTCTGCATCGTCATAGGTCATGATGACCTCGGGCCAGTGGACCATCGGCGCGGTGACAAAGTGCAGCGTGTGGGTGCCCAGCGGCAGGGTGTCCCCCTCCTTGACGACGACGCGGCGGTCCGCGTAGTCGGTGCCGAAATAGGCCTTCATCATGTTGAACGCCTGGGCGGACGCGACGATGGTCGTGCCGGGGTACGCCTGCGCGAACGCGGCGACGGAGCCGGAATGGTCAGGCTCCATGTGCTGCACGACCAAGTAGTCGGGTGTGCGCTCGCCCAGTGCAGCGGCGATCTTGGTGATCCACTCGTCGGTAAAATGGGCATCGACGCTGTCCATGACGGCGACCTTGTTGTCGCAGATCAGGTACGAGTTGTAGGCCATGCCGTTGGGCACGTCGTACTGGCCCTCAAACAGGTCAACAAGGTGGTCGTTGACGCCGACATACAAAATATCTTTGGTGATTCCCATACGTGTAAACCTCCCGAAAAATACCAGAGTTGTTATTCTGGACACAGTATAGCATAGTTTTAGGAATTTGTCTCGGTTTTTTTAAAAATAGTTTGATAAAATTTTTAAATACAGTTGATAGGTAGGGGCAGGAGGGAATTTGGCGGGGTGGGCAAGGCGCACGGGAGGGATGAATACCTCCCGTGCGAAGCAAAAAAGCTCCCCGCCGATTCTTGGCGGGGAGCACAGGGATGTTTACCTAAAAATTATACGCGCGTTTTCAGAACCTCGTGCGCGGGCACGGGGGCGTCGATGGGACGGGGCGCGCCCTCGACCCACTGGATGGCCCTCTTGGGGCACTTGCTGACGCAGGTGCCGCAGCCGTTGCACTTGGTATAGTCGATGACAGCGACGTTGTCCTTCAGGAAGATCGCCTGGTTCGGGCAGTTGCGCACGCAGAGACCGCAGGCAATGCAGCCGACCTTACAGGTCTTGTTGACCAGCGCGCCCTTGTCCTTGTTGGAGCACTTGACCGCGGGCTGCGGGGCAATGGGCTTCATCTGGATGACGTGGCGCGGGCAGGTCACGGTGCAGGCCGTGCAGCCGGTGCACTTTTTGCGGTCCACGACGGCCACGCCGTTGATGACGTGGATGGCGTCAAACTTGCACGCGCGGGTGCAGTCGCCCAGACCCAGGCAGCCATAGGCGCAGGCGCTGGGGCCGCCCGCAATGGAGGCCGCAGCCGCGCAGGTCTGGATGCCCTGGTAGTCAAACCGCTTGCCGCAGTTCTCGCCGCCCGCACAGATGACGGTGGCGCGCAGGCTAGGGCGGTCGTCGGTGGCATTGCCCATGATGGTGTTGATGGCGTCGCAGTCTTGTCGCCGCCCGGGGCACACTTGAAGGTGGGGGCACCGTTCTCCACGATGGCCTTGGCGTAGTCGGCACAGCCGGCGTAGCCGCAGCCGCCGCAGTTGGCGCCGGCCAGACATTCCGTGACCTGCGCGATGCGCGGGTCCTCATACACAGCCATGAACTTGGAGGCCAGCACAAGGATCACGCCGCCGGCCAGGCCCAGCACCACCACGACAACGATAGCAAATACGATCGGGTTCATTCTCTCCATTCCCCTTTCTTAGAATATCGCGTTGATGATGTTTTCGACCAGACCGCCAAAGCCCATGAAGCTCATGGAGGTGATAGCGGCAGAAACCAGCGTGATGGGCAGGCCCTTGAAGCTCTCCGGCGGGTTGGCGGCCTCGACGCGGGAACGCACGCCGCAGAACAGCAGCATGGCGACCAGGAAGCCGACGCCCGCACCGGCGGCGCAGACAAGCGCCTCGGCGTAGGCCAGGCCGAAGCCGAACTCGGCCACAACGGCGGAGTAGTCCTGCACGGCCAGAATGGTGACGCCCAGCACGCAGCAGTTGGTCGTGATCAGCGGCAGGTAGACGCCCAGGGACTGATACAGCGCCGGGACGTACTTTTTCAGCGTGATCTCGATCAGCTGGACCAGAACAGCGATGACGAGGATGAAGATGATCGTCTGCAGGTAACCCAGATTATAGGCATCCAGCAGGAAGATCTGCAGCGGGAAGGTCACAGCCGTGGCAATGACCATGACGACGATAACGGCAGCACCCATGCCCGCGGAGGAATCCAGCTTTTTGGAAACGCCGAGGAACGGGCAGATACCCAGGAACTGCACCAGTACGTAGTTGTTGACCAGGATCATGCTGAAGAAGATGGTGGCAAACGTTGCGATCTGAGAACTCATTGTGCGGCACCCTCCTTCTGTTCTTCCTTGGCGGCGTCGATCTTCTCGAGCATGACGTCGCCGCAGCTCTTGCGCTCAATGGGTTTGTTCAGCTTGCGCTCCAGCCAGACACAGCCGGCCATCAGGCAGCCAAAGACGAAGAAGCCGCCCGGCGCGGAGTTCATGACGGTCATGCGGTCCACGCTCTCGGGGATGATCGTGATGCCCAGCCAGGTGCCGCTGCCGATGATCTCACGGATGGAGGACATGAGCAGCATGGTCAGGATGTAGCCGATGCCCATGCCCAGACCGTCCAGCGCCGAGTCCACGACGGTGTTCTTGCAGGCGAACATCTCGGCACGGCCGAGAATGATGCAGTTGACGACGATCAGCGCCAGATACACGCCCAGCGCCTTGTACAGGTCGGGCACGAACGCCTGCAGCACCATCTGCACGACGGTAACAAACGTTGCGATGATAACGATGTAGCACGGCAGATGCACCTTGGCCGGGATTACCTTGCGCAGTGCCGAGATAACGATGTTGGAGCAGACCAGAACGAACGTCATGGCCAGGCCCATGCCCACAGCGCCGGAAACGGTGGTGGTGACAGCCAGTGCGGAGCAGCAGCCCAGCACCAGGCGCAGAACGGGGTTCTCACGGATGATGCCCGCGGTAAAAACCTTCCACTTGCTCGGTTTTTCGTTCATCGTTACTGCACCCCCTTGATCTCATTGTTGTAGCAGTCGATGGCTGCGTTGATGGCGTTGAACGCGCCGTTGCTGGAATACGTTGCACCGGCAATGCTGTCCACAGGCTGCCGGAGGCGACCTCTCCCCCGTTCCAGCCGATAAAGCCGGAGGCGAAGGAATCGCCGGAGACCTTGGAGCCGATGCCGGTGGTCTGGGTGGAGCCGTCGATGGAGATACCGGAAATGGCACCCTCGGCGTCAAAGGCAACGTAGACCGTGACGTCCTTGCCGGAGTAACCGGAGGCCGCAGCCTTGACGGCGACATCGCCGTTCGCGGTCTTGACAGCACCCTCGACGCTGGCGGTGGTCAGACCGTCGATGGCAGTCATGCTGTCGGTGGTCGTGCCCTCGGGCAGGACGGAGACATAGCGGCCAGGGTCTCGGCTTGGGTGTTTTCCGCAATGATGGGGGCGGTGATGTCGTTCAGCACAGCCAGCAGCGCGCTGCAGACCAGGCAGATGACGACCAGCACGATGACGGGCAGCACAAGCTCCTTGAAAGTGCTCTGCTTCTCGGTGGTTTGCTTTTCAGCCATTATTCCGCACCGCCTTTCTTGGCTTTTTTGGGCTTTTTATAGCCCAGCGGCGTCTGGTGGCCCCAGGCGTTGAACCACGGGGTCATCAGGTTGCCCAGCAGGATGGCGTAGCTCATGCCCTCATTCATCGAGCCGAAGTGGCGGATGAGGAAGGTGATGAGGCCGATAAACACGCCGTAGAACAGCTTGCCCTTGGTGGTGAACGGGCTGGTCACGTAGTCCGTCGCCATAAAGACAGCGCCGAACAAAAGACCGCCGGACATACACTCGATCAGGGCGGTGTAGGCACTGCCGGTGTTGAGCGCAGTCAGCACAAAGACCGTGGCAACGATGGTTACGGGGATGGTGGCCTGGATGGTCCGGGTGGCAACCAGATAGGCGAAGCCAGCAGGATGGCCAGCACGCAGACCTCGCCCATCATGCCGCCGCGGAAGCCCAAAAAAGACGTCCAGCAGGGGCAGCGTGGTCTTGTCGGCCACGGCCAGCGGCGTGGCGGAGGCCAGCGCGTCAACGGCCATGTCGGGGTAGACGTAGGCAGTCATGCGGGAGGTGAAGCCGAGGAACAGCACGATACGGCCCACCAGCGCGGGGTTGGCGAAGTTGTAGCCAAGGCCGCCGAACAGCTGCTTCGTGATGACGATGGCGACGAACGCGCCGACAACGGCGATCCAGAGCGGCATGCCCACGGGCATGTTCAGCGCCAGAATGATGCCGGTGACAACGGCGGACAGGTCGCCCACGGTGTTGGACTTTTTCAGCAGCTTTTCATAAATGTACTCAAACGCCACACAGGCCAGGGTGGTCACAGCGACCAGCACCAGCGCCTGCACGCCGAAGATCAGACCCGCGGCCAGCACGGCGGGCAGCAGCGCAATGACAACATTGCCCATCAGCCGCGGGTGGTGGATGCATCGCGGATATGCGGCGAGGCGGTAACGATCAGACGATCTTCCATGGGTTATTTGCCTCCTTTCCGCAGCTCGGCCATGTACCAGCTTGGCAAGGCCCATCGTCTGGCTGACGGGGCGCTTGGCCGGGCAGGCATAGGTGCAGCTGCCGCAGGCTACGCAGAGATCCACGCAGCGTGCTTTCAGCGCAGCAAAGTCCTTGTTGGCAAAGTCCTGCGCAATGACGACGGGCTCCAGACCCATCGGGCAGGCCTCGATGCAGCGCCCGCAGCGGATGCATGCGGACGGCTCGGGCAGCGCGGCGGCCTTCTTGCTGAACAGCAGCAGGCCGTTGTTCTGCTTGAGCACCGGGAAGTCGGCGCTGGGTGCAGCGCCGCCCATCATCGGGCCGCCGAAGATGATCTTGCCCAGCTCGACGCCCTCCTTGACACCGCCGCAGGCGTCGATGACGTCGCGGTACAGCGTGCCGATGGGCACCTCGATGTTCTGGGGCCTGGCGATGGCGTCGCCCTCGACGGTGACGCGCTTCGTCACCAGCGGGATGCCGGTCTTGAGGAACTTGCCCAGCGTGGAGACGCTCGTCACGTTCATGATGACGCAGCCCACGTCGGCGGGCAGGCCCGGCTTGCCGGAGGGGCCGACCTGCGGCACCTCGCGCCCCGTGCAGGTCTCGACGAGCGTTTTCTCGGCACCTGCGGGTAGCGCATCGGCAGGCCCTTGACCTCGACGCCCTTCATCTCGCGGGTCAGCGAGGTGAGCAGGTCGATGCACTCGGGCTTGTTGCGTTCAATGCCGATGATGCAGTGCGGGATCTCGCAGTACTTCATGACAGCGGTGATGCCGGAGATGATCGTGTCGCTGCACTCCAGCATCTCGCGGCAGTCGGTGGTCAGGTAGGGCTCGCACTCGGCAGCGTTGATGAGCAGCGTGTCGATGGTGTTGGCCGCCAGCTTGACATGCGTCGGGAAGCCTGCGCCGCCGACACCCACCAGGCCGCAGGCCTGCACGGCAGCCAGCAGGCTGGCTTTGTCGGTGACGACGGGCGGCACACAGGCCGGATCAACGGTCTGCGCACCGTCGGTCTTGATGGCGACAGCGTCGTCATCGCGCCGTTGACCATGCGCAGCGGTGCAATGTCCTGCACAGTGCCGGACACACTGGAGTAGATATTGGCGGATACAAAGCCGCCGGCCTTGCCGATCACGGTACCGACCATGACGGTGTCGCCCTTTTTGACGACAGGCTCCGCGGGCGCGCCGATGTGCATCGACATGGGAATGACGACGTGCTCGGGCACCGGCATCTTGTTGGTCGGCTGCCCGGCTGTCGCCTTCACATGCGGCACAGCGGCACCCTTGGCAGAGCGCTTTAGGGACTTGAACAATCTGATTTCCCCCGTTTCTCTGATTTTTCTCGCCGCGGACGGGATTTCTGCTCCCCCGTCCGTGGTGGATAACTATACGGATTTATTGTACCATTTTTCAAAAGCATGTCAAGCAACCAAGTATGACAAAAGGTCGGTTTTGCATCGAACACGCAAGATTTGCAACAATTTGGGCAATCGCCGCAGAATAAAAAGCTGTATAAAAATTAACAATCCTACAAAGAAAACCCCTGGCAGATGTCGGTCTGCCAGGGGTGATACCGCAGGGATCGGACATGCCCGGTCCCTGCTTTTATTTACAGCTCGATCTCCTGCAGCCGCAGCAGCGCCAGAATATAAATCTTCAGCGCCTCGACCAGCTTCTCAAACGGGGTGCCCTCGTTCGCGCCGTGCATCGGGCCCGCAAAGGACGGGATCTCAATGTCGGTGTGCTCGGGGCCGAAGCTGACGGCATAGGGGAAGTGGCGCGCATAGGTGCCGCCGCCCATCGTAAAGGGCTTCTTGCCCTCGCCGGTGACGTCGTTGTAGGTGTTGATGAGCGTCTGGATGGCCGGGCTGTCCGCGTCGATGTAGAACGGCACGCGGCTGCTGACGTTCTCCAGCGTGGCCGCGCCGCCGCAGACCTTCCGGATGGCGGCAGTCATCTTTTCGGGGTCGGTGTTCGTCGGGTAGCGGCAGTCAAAGCTCTGGCGGATGACGCCGTCAGCCATCTCGATCGTGCCGCCGATGATGGTCAGCGGGTCAAACAGGCCGTCGTCCGCCGCAATGCCCAGCGCGCTGCCGTCGGTGTCGGCGTGCAGCGTGTGCAGCACGTTCAGGTAGCCTCCTCCTGCGGGGTGCAGACGCCGCTCTTGAGCAGGCAGTTGACGATCAAGCTGATGGCGTTGACCGTGCCTCGGGCATGCGGCGTGGCCGCTCTTGCCCCAGCCGCGGATGACGGTGGCACCGCCCTCCCCTGCCTCGAAGGTCACGCCCTCGGTCTGGACGAGTGCGCCCGCGCCGACCTGCACCGTGCAGGAAGCGCGGTCCGGCACGGCGTTGTGGGCGACGCCGCCCTCGAACGCCGTGATGATGCCGTTCTCAAATTTCGGGCTGACGAGCTCGCCGTTGAACCCGCCCTTCTCGCCGTTGCAGACCGGGAACTCGGCGTCCGGCGTAAAGCAGAAGGCGGGCATCGGGTAATGCTCGGCGTAGTAGTCTACGTCGTGCATGTTCGTCTCCTCGTTGGCACCCAGCAGGGCACGCACGGGGTATTTCAGCGCCGCGCCGCTGTCCTTCAGGTACTTCAGCGCGTACAGGCAGAGGATGCTTGGGCCTTTGTCGTCGGCCACGCCGCGGCCCAGCAGCCAGCCGTCCCGCACGCGGACCGTGTAGGGGTCGCGTCCCAGCCGTTGCCCTCGGGCACAACGTCGGTGTGGGTGATGGTCGCCAGGAACTTCTGGCCGTCGGCGATCCTGCCCGTCTCGGCCCAGCCGATGTAGCTGTCGGCGTGAAGGTGTCCAGGCCCAGCTCGTCGGCGATCTCCAGCGCTTGGCCAGCGCGGCCTTGGGGCCGGGGCCGAACGGTGCGCCCGGCTCGGGTGCGCCCTCCACGCTGGGGCACGGCCACCAGACGGGTGATGTCGCGCAGGATGTTGTCGCGGTTTTCCTCCACAAAGGCGTCAATGGACGCCCAGCGCGGATCGTTCACGTTCATAAGAATTCCTCCTGATGTTTTTATTCAGTATAGCACATTGGCGAAATTTGTAAAGGAAAGTTGCGTCGGGGTCAGTGCAGGGGTCGGTGTCCCCGACGCCCCGCATTACCGAATACGCCCCTCCCCGCGGCGATGCGGTTGGATGTCAGTTTGCCGCAGAGGCGGCAGCGGTGATGATGGCCCACTCGCCGCCCTTGCGCACCCAGACGGCCACGAGTTCCATCTGCCCGCCGCAGTCTGCGGCGCGGTCCCCGGGTTCATTGTCCAGATGCAGGCTGGTCAGGCAGTTGGGGCAGTGGTTGCGGTGCTGTGTGCCCGCCGGTTTACCGCCGTAAAATATCAATCTTCCTCTTCCCCGTTGTCCATCGTCACGATCTCGCAGATGGCGCGGCCCGTGGGGGTGCCGGCCAGACCGCCGATGCCGGTCTCGCGCAGTCCTTGCTCATCGCGTTGCCGACCTCGGCCATCGCGTCAATGACCTCGTCCGCGGGGATGTGCCCCACGACCCCGGCCAGCGCCATGTCGGCGGCGGAGACCGCGTTCATGGCACCGATGACGTTGCGCTTGATGCAGGGGATCTCCACAAGACCTGCCACGGGGTCGCAGACAAGGCCCTCCAGGTTGGTCAGCGCCATGGCGAACGCCTCGGCGCACTGCTCCGCCGTGCCGCCCTTGATG
>ENA-OQCF01000506-OQCF01000506.1-human-gut-metagenome-genome-assembly--contig:-NODE-506-length-15090-cov-5.337031_pt1 | contig 15090 bp, 15 predicted proteins | sample MGYA00242756_ERZ504573 | MGnify/ENA primary metagenome ERZ504573 (study PRJEB26092, sample SAMD00036240) | human gut metagenome | host: Homo sapiens | study: EMG produced TPA metagenomics assembly of... | reverse complement strand
GCGGCGGCTATATCGTGGCCGGAGAGACCACGGAAACCAGTATTCCCGGCGTTTACGCCGTGGGCGACGTGCGGACGAAGCCCCTCCGTCAGGTGGTCACCGCCGTGGCGGACGGCGCGGTGGCAGTCCACATGGCGGAGAAATATATCGCGGAAAACCGATAAGGGAGGTAGATTGAAAAAGCCATGTTTAAGGTCAGGCCGGATACGACCGCAGTGAGGATGCCGACATATCTGCAAGGCAAACTGCCAGAGTGATGGCAGATAAGATAACCCATGTAAGTTCGGGAGATATGTTGTCTCTCCATATCCAGTCCACGCAACAGTGAGCAACTGAACACAAAGCACAGCCACAGATGTACTCTGCGGCTGTGCTTTTATGCGTAGTATACCGCGTGACAAGCGGTTTTACTATGATGACGTCACATAATTTGAGAAAATCGGCGCGGCGCTGCTCCGGTTGTACGATTAGGCTCCTTGAGCTCTGCAAAGCTTTTGGAGTTCAAACAGAAAATACCCACGGCCAAAGCGGCTGTGGGTATGATCAAATCAAATTGTACGAGCTGACGCTGTCCTGCCGATCTCTACAGACCGTAGCTGCTTCTTCCATCTGCAAAACCCCGACGCTCCGTGGCTGACGGGGTTATCCGCACTTGCTAATACGCCCAAAGGGGGCTCCTTAATGCGCAGAAGGAAAGGGACGGTCAGCCTCCGGCGTTTTGAGAAGGAAATGGCTTTTGTGAAAGTCGAGCAGGCCCTCATCCCGCATTTTTCCAAGCTCCACGGACAGCCCGCTGCGCTCCACACCGAGGTAATCCGCAAGCTGCTGCCTTGAAAACGGAATGTCGAACTCATAGACCCCGCGTCGCAGTGCCTCAGCGGAAAAATAGGACATCAGCTTTGCACGCGTCGTGCGCTGGCCCATGTGGGTGAGTTTTTCGTTGAGCCGCAGGTTCTTCTCCGCTAACTCGCCCAGCAGATTGCGGATGAACCGGCTATGGTGGGAGCAGGCGGAGGGGCACACGCTCAAAACGCGCCTTATGTGTAGAAACATCACCGTCATCGTGCTCTCCGCCTCCACGCTCACGTTCAGCACCGCTCCCGGCGCGTAGGCAAACGCCTCCGCGAAGGTCTGCCCCGGTCCGGTCTTGGAGAGGATGTTGCGGTTTCCCCAGATATCCTCCTGCATAATGAGGGCGCTGCCCGCCAACACAAGGCCCACCTCCTCCACCGCCTCTCCGGCGCGAAGCAGGCGGGAGCCTTTTGGAAAGGTGTCGATCCTTGCCCCGAGGCAGGAGAGCATGGTGGCAAGCTCGTCGTCGGAAATACCGGAGAAAAGCGCCGCGTCGTGGAGCGCCGGGAAAAATTCTTTCATAAAAAGTTCTCTTTCGTTGAAAATTCAACTGACTTGTTGCTTTTAGTATAGTACAATGAACGCACAAAAGCAACAGGAGCTTCGAAGAGGCGTGAGCTTTCTGCAAGAGAGGCAAAGACTATGAGTTATGAAAACTGGAAGGACGAAATCGGCACATTTGAAGTGATGGACGTGCGGGGCAAAAAGATGGACTTCTTCCCCGCATTGAAGGCAAAGGCTGCCGCGCTGAAAAACGGCGAAGGACTGCATATCATCCAGACCTTCGAGCCTGTCCCCCTGTACCCGGTGCTGGCCCTTATGGGCTTTGAGCATCACACGGAGAAGGTGAGCGGCAGCGAATATCACATCTGGTTTTATCGAGTGAAGAAAGGAGAATAGCCGCATGAGCTACGAAAACTGGAAGAATAAGGCGCAGGGGTTTCAGACCGTGGATGTGCGCCATATACAGGGCAGCTTCTTTGAAGGGCTAAAGAAAAGAGCCGAGGCGTTGGAGGTTGGCGAAGGATTACACATCATCCAGACCTTTGAGCCGCATCCACTGTACACTGTCATGGAGGGCTTGGGCTACGAGCACCACACCGAGCAGCGGAGTGAGGCGGAGTTCCATGTGTGGTTCTGCCGTGTGGAGAAGAAGGAAGGCGACAGCTCCGCTCCCTTCAAGCCGCTGGCTCTTTTGAACTATCCCATGATCGATGAAAAGCTGGGGCAGATCGCCGTGGATTTTTGGGAGACCACATGGCAGAGCGAGAAGCGCGTACTGCCCTACGAAACGCGGCTGCTGCTGTCCCTGACCAACGCTGTCGGTGCGGGCCGGATGAGGCAGGCGGCGCGGGAGCTGGTAAAGGCATATATCCACGGTGTGGAGAGCGCCGCGTTGGACGACGTGTTCGAGCTGCTGGCATGGAATCAGGGCATCGGTTTTTTCAGCAGCGAGATCGGCCCCTCGGCGCTGTTTCAGGCGTACAAGCTCATTAAAAACGGTGAGAAGCAGGGCAAGTCCCGGAGGATATCTGCAGTGCGCTGCGCGAGAAATTCGGGGAGAAGAACCCGGAGATGCAGGTCCTGAACAGATGATAAGGAGTTGTTTTGTATTATGACCATTCAAACGGTAACAGATCGCTGACCGTGCAGGGCTGACCTGCCAGCATATTTTCGATTTGGGCATCTGTCAGGGACAGCCCGGTTTCGCGCCGCACCTGTTCCCGAATGTCATCCACGCAGCGGATCATGCCGAGCTCCAAGCTGTGCGCAGTGTCAGCCGCAGGGATGGCGTTGTCGATGCGCATGAGGTCCACTGTCCAGCCGCCCAAATCCATAAGGAGCATGGACGGTTCGTCCTGCAACAAACCAGTTTCGGTCATAAGGGCGGCGTAGCCTTGAGGGAAGACCGCAACTTCCTCGATGGTAATGCTGTACTCCACGCCCTCGAATTTGAAATTCACGGGCTGGTTGCTCCGCAGCAGATAATCTTTGAACTTGGGTTTGTCGCGTCCGAAACTCGTCAGCGGCAGACCCGCCGCAATGCGCACAGAACATTCGGGCGGCAAGCCGCGCTGCAGGATTTCTCTTGCAATCGCTGCCAGCGTCAGCAGGTAGTAGTTGTCGTTTACGGTCTTGTCCCGCTGGATAGCTGCCGCCCAGAACCACAAACAAAAAAGCACCCGCCAAACTCTAAGAGTCCTTGGCGGGTGTAGGGTTCGTGTTCTCCGTAGCTTGTCAGCCCAGCCGGGAATGAGCAGTGGGCTGTTTTGATGGCGTAGTAGCGTGGTCGATGCCGATAATGATGCTTATGGGAAATACCTTCCTTCTTTTCAAAATCTTTCGGGAATCTATAATAAACAGCGGGGGAGAATAAGTCTCCCTCGCCGGAATTTTCCTTCGGAAATTGCTGCGGTTTTGTCTGTCAAGACTGGCGATAGGCTCTCAAAACCGTACCGCCAGTGGTGAAAATTCACGCTGCAACAAAAAAGCGCATCCTGCTTTTCGGCAGGATGCGCGCAAAATCACTTGTGGATATTTTCAGGCAAATGGGATAAATTTGGTACATTTTGCCCCAAAATGGCCTGTTTTTTGCAATTTTATATCGTAGCTACGACACAAAATCAGTCGATAGGCTTCATCGTGGGGAACAGAACGAAATCGAATCATAGCTTTTCTAAAAAATGTTACTAGGTTGCCATTATATGAATAACCTTACGGCATACAGTACGATCTAGAAACTATGCGGTTCAACCGGATGACATTTTCAGGTGGTTATGGTTTTCATCCAAATTCACGAAATTGTAAAATTGACGTTTTTTTCGAAACGCGTGCTTGCCTTTGAACGATAAAATGCTTGATTGTGTTGATAATTTCGAAAAAAGCGTATATAATATAGGCATGAATGGAGGAATTACTATGCTTGTTCGTTTTTCGGTTGAAAATTATATGTCTTTTAAGGAGCCGCAAGTGTTTTCAATGGCTGCTGACAAAGGCACTCGACATTCTACACATGTTGCTTCTGCAGGAAGTAAAAGATTGCTAAAGGGTAGCTTTTTATTCGGCGCAAATGCGTCGGGAAAATCAAATTTTATTCATGCTATAGACTTCATGCGTAAGGCTGTTCGTGCAGGAAACACAAAGGTTCTAAAAAATCGAGATAAGTATTTCCGAATTGATTCGTCTTGTTCAAATAAGCCCGGAATTTTTCAGGTTGATATAGTAGCGGAAAATCATCTTTATTCATATGGGTTTGCACTGAACTATCTATCCCGCGAGTTTGTAGCCGAGTGGCTATATGAAATAGAAGACACCAAGGAACTTTGTATTTTTGACCGAGATGTTACCACTTCGGAAGTGCAAACAGATTTAGACTTCAAAAGGCACTCAAAAGATGGTATGCGCTATGAGGTTTACAAGTCAGATGTTCCTGCAGATCATCTTTTCTTAAGCGATATAGCTCAGAGAGAGATTGAATCGGCATCACTGTTTCAACACTTCAAGCGAGTATATAAATGGTTCTTGGATGTTATTGTGATTTATCCAGATAGCCATAATATTCAGATTACTGACTATTTCACAAATAATGAAAATAACGTCACTTTGTCTCAAATGCTTTCGGATTTTGATACTGGCATTGAGAGTTTGTCTTCTGACAAAAAAGCTATCAGTGAAGCTTTAGCTTTTATACCTAAAGATATCCGAGAAAAAATTATTAATGATATTGAGGAAGAACTCCAAAAAAAATCCGATGATTCCTCAGCATTTATGCGAGGCAAAAAACTAACAATTGCAATTAAAAATCGAAGATTTAATATTTCGATTGAAGATGGTGAGCTTCAAGCAGAAGAATTGCAAATGAATCACGGTAACGCATCAGATTTGTTTGATATACTCGATGAGTCTGACGGAACTCAGCGACTATTCGATTTGATACCAGCGTATCAATCTCTTAAAGAAGGAAAAATTATTTTTATTGATGAAATTGACAGAAGTTTTCACAGTAAGCTGACAAAAGAATATATCCGGCGCTATTTTGCAATAACTAACGGACAATCGTGTCAACTGATTTGTACAACGCATGATTTGAATCTAATGTCATTAGATCTTTTAAGAAAAGACGAAATTTGGTTCGTTGAGCGAAATGAACATCACAGTTCAAATTTGTATTCATTAAGCGAATTTAAAACAAGATGTGATAAAGATGTGTTGAAGAATTATGTACAAGGACGTTATGGGGCAATCCCTTGTATTTCAGAGAGTGATTATGAGGGGGCTTAGTAACTATGCCTAACACTTACAGACTTAATTCTCATGGAATGTTTGATCGTCGGCAAGATCGAAATATGCGTCGAGTGATTTTCTTGTCGGTTGAAGGGACTAAAACAGAAGTTGAATATTTTGGTTATATTAATAAATATAAAACAAGCCTTGGCGTTGAATCCATAGTCGAAATTCATGTTCTTAAGCGAGACGACACCAAAAGTTCTCCTGAACAGGTATTAGACTTACTAGATGAATATATGTCATTAAGAACTACATCAAAGTTAAAAGATGAGTTGCAGAAGTTGGAGTTAAATTCCTATGACGTAGATTTCATACAATCTTATCTGGACGCAAAAGAGCTCATTCCTGACAGACAGCGGAAAAGATTCGAAGCCACATTGATGAAAGAACATCTAGATTTACTTTACCTCAAATTTTTAAGTGATTACCAAGGTGAGTCCGATATTTTTGGTGTTGTTATAGATCGCGATTCTAAAAGTCACCCGCGTAAAATGATTGAAGAAGTTTTTTCAGACTGTGACAATAAAGGCTATAAATGCTTTCTTACAAACCCCTGCATAGAACTTTGGCTTTTGTTACACGTATCTGATATCAGTGAAGAATATAAGCATGACATGAACAATCTTTTGGAAAATCCGATAGACAAGCAAGGGCATACCTATGTGGGAAATTTACTATATGAAAAGACAAATATAAGAAAGAGTATTCAACTCAAAGCGTTTGAGAAGTACTTCCTTCCAAATATCGAAAATGCTATCGAAAATGCAGCCAAAATTTGTACGGAACGAAACAATCTATTAGATAGAGTTGGAAGCAATTTGGGCGAGCTTTTTGTGTTACTAAGAGAAAAGCCTAAGGACAGCGTTTGATGCAATTACATATAGCAAGGAAATTTCTCCGATTCATTTAGAAATACGAACCACGTTATTGTGCTAATACTTTAGTGTGGTTGAAAACCATACCATAATCCCGCGTAAGAGTAGTAAATATGAACTATCTTTAACCCGGATGTTTCAGCGTACAGAAATACAATTATGATGGAGGGAAATATGCTTAATCCAGATCTGCCAATCACAAAAAACTCGGAAGACATCCTAAACAGAAGCACTTTTGCTAATAGTTTGGCAAAAACATTACTGCAGTATTCCTTCTCATCCTCCCTAACGATAGGTCTCTACGGTGAATGGGGAAGTGGAAAAACATCTTTGCTGAATATGGTGTTGGAAACCGTCGAAAGCAAGGATTCTAATACAGTAATCCTTCGCTTTAACCCGTGGTTGTGCTCAAATTCCAAGCAGCTAATTACGCAGTTCTTCAAACAACTTTCAGCAGCGATAAAGTTGAAGAAGCCAAAAAACGAAACGGCATGGGAATTAATTGACCAATATGCTGATTTGTTTGATGCGGCAAACATGATTCCTGGAGCTGGCACGATTATTTCGGCCTTTGGTAAGACACTAGCAAAAGAGGCAAAAGAAAAAAACGAACAGGAATCCAATGATTTGCAAGGGAAAAAAGACAAAATTATTACTAAAATGCGTGATGATGATATCAGAGTTATCGTATCCATTGATGATATTGATCGACTTACAGAAGAAGAAATTATCTCTGTTTTTCAGTTGGTTAAAGCTTTGGCGGATTTCCCCAATACAATTTACATATTAGCCTTTGATTATAATGTAGTAGTCAGAGCGCTTAGCAAGGTACAGCATGGAGACGGTAAAGAGTACTTGGAGAAAATTATTCAGGTTCCCTTTGAGATTCCTGCACCTTGCATTACGGATATATATACAGCTTTATTCTCAAAGCTCGATGTGATTTTCAGAGATTTCCCTGCAGATAAGTGGCCAAAAGATATCTGGGCTGAACTTTTTTCAATTTGGAATCAAGAAGTATATAAAATCGATTCGGGATGTCATTCGTTACACAAATGTTTTCCTTTTAAAGTATGATCTTTTGAAAGATGAAACAGACCCAGTTGATTTGCTCGCTCTCACTTGCCTGCAAGTATTTGAACCCTTCATCTATTCCAATTTGCCCGGTTTTAAGGAGTTTTTGTGTGGAGACGATATGAGTAGTTCACTCTCAAGAGGAAAGGCTTATGAAGATGAATTAAAGCGCAATGTCTCCAAACTGTTTTCGTCAAATGAAAAAATAACAGATCGAGAAGCCGTAAATCATATACTTAGTATGCTATTTCCAAAAGTAAAAAATGTCTTAGGTATCTCGTATAGTTATGGGAGAAATTATTCTCACAGAGACTTTTTTGTACGCAATAACGTTGCCGTGCCAGAATGTTTTGATCGATATTTTGCATTGGCGCTCGAAAAGGATGCAATCTCGACATCAACCATCCAACGATTCATTTATGAAGACAGCCTCAAGAATTAGAAAAAAATATCCTTGAAATCTATCAATCTGGCAAGATTATACGATTGCTCGACGGCATTGAGGCTTACGCTAATAATCGTTCGCTAAAAATTTCCGAAGAACGTGCAACCACAGTCATCACTGCGCTTGTGCGCAATTGGGACAAATTTCTTGACCCAAATGATGCAAGCTTTCTCTCGATTCCATTTTCGTGGAGACTCCTTTTCTGCGTTGATCCTTTACTGGAAAAAATTGATTCAGGCAGAAGATTCCAATATATTCAAGAAATTTTTAATGACGACTTCGTTCAGCCGTCCACATTAACATTGTTATTACAAAATTTCGAAAGACAGCTGGGTCGCTTTACAGATGATTCTAAGCCTAATGAAAACGCATTACTCTCTTTAGCAGATGTTCTTCAACTTGAGAGCATTTTCAAAAGCCGCGCAATAGATGCAATCGATTCCAAATCAGTCCTGAATAGTGCTAATGCGTCAAGCCTCTTTTGGATGCTACAAAACATTGATCCAGATATGGCAAAAAGCAAAAAAGCTTCTTTAATCACAGACGATACATCGCTAGCTAAAGTTATAAGTGCCTGCACTTCTAGAGGATCAACGTTAGGAAAAATTGTTGTAAAGACTCGAAAAGTAGATTTGAAGTATCTCGAAGAATTTGTAAATCTCGACGAAGCGTATAACCGTATTGAAAAATTTGTGGCAACAGATTCGTTTACGTATTTGACAGAAGACGAAAAGCTGAACACGATATTGTTCTTAAAAACTGCAAAACAGCAAAATAAAGAAGATTCTTTCTTTGGTGGTGTTCCGGAGGATGCCCTTGCAGATTGGCTTGAGCAGACAAAGCATTGAGCCGATTGCACCGCGACACCGCATATAATCTGTGTTTACTTAATAACCGCCTCTCTATATACCTCAGTTATGAACATCAACTTGTCAAAAGTGTTCGCGATTTTGAGGAGGTGTTAAAAGATGTGCTATCTGATTGCTAAAGAACGCAATGCACACGGTTGCATTGCGCTGAAAACTACCCACGGTCAGCATCTGGCTGATTTCAAATATGCACTAGATGATGCTCTCGACGGCAGCGGAATTCAGCTTGTCACCATCAGCCGACCTACAGCCTACGGTGAGTACGCGCCGTATCGCTTTGTACACAGTGAAGAGGAATTTGCTGCGCAGGTATTGGCTATGCGGGCATAACGAAAATCTTATTTGTGACTTTTAATCCTGCTTCGCTACAAAACCCATCTACGAACTCATCTACCAATTTATCTACGGCTCTGCATTTTGGTTGAGAAACGCCGCGAAAATTACTACACATTACCTAAAATTAGGCGTTCTTATTTGTAGAATACCAACAAAATTTTGCGGCTATTCCAAAATTTTTGCCAGTGATGCTTTCTCATAACCGGTTCAGTGGGGGTTCGAATCCCTCACGGCCCATAAAAAGAACGCAGCTATGTTATTTTTTAAGATAACACGGCTGCGATTCTTTATTTTTCGTACAATTCACGGCTCAACTGATTGCGTATCGACTCCCGGCGTTTTTTTGTATTGCTGGGTGTAGATCATTAAAGTCGTGCTCGGCTGGGCGTGACCTGCTTCAGCTGCAACCGTTGCAACTGCTCACTGCACCGATAGCAGCTGTAATGGTTGCACGGCGCAAGTACGAAGGATACTTATGGAACTTTTTATCGAATTCCGGATATTTGAATTCACGATTTTATTGCCGTGAACCAGCTTTTCGATATAGCGTCGTTGCTCCAAAGCTCCGGTAGTTATGCTTCTTACAGTATCCCAATTGTCGTTGACAATACCAATCAGGTAGGAGAGTGCTAGCTGGTATATACGAACCGTATCATCAAGGCTGACACTGCATCTGACAGTTCTTACTTGATAGCTGGAAGTAATTTGCAAAGCGCCCACCTCCTTTACAACGACATTTTATTGTGTTGTTATTATAGCACAAATACAATTAGTTGCAAAGGTTGTTATAATTTGAAAAATAGCCCAAAACGCGAGGATTATATGCAGCCGATAATAAAAACCAACGCCTGGTATACGCTGGTGACGGCCAAGAACGAGGTCATCAACGCATCGTGGTGCAAGCAGCAGCTTGCCAGAATTCTGAAGAAAAGCACCGATACAATCATCCTGTTCGATGTTACCGGCAGCTATGCAGTGCTTGTCTTAGACCACGACAGGCTCATCCCCGGACAAGTACCGATGGCGGTCAAGCAATATAAGTCCACTCCGGAAGGCTTTGTCCTTGCACATGGCAGCATTTCAGGAGGTAGGGAGTGTTGCATGTTAACCAGCCCCCCCCGGTGGATACGCTTCGCTCAAGCGGGTCGTCTAGGTGCATCCGTTCCATGATGCACGTTGGAATTTCGACAGAATGCTGGAGCAGAAGATTGACCAGCACGTTTACATCTTCCTTCAGTAGGGGCGTGAAAGTGGTGCAATAACTCCGTGCAGATGGTGCTAACGCTCCGATTTATGCAAAAGCCTCGTTTCGAAAAATCGCGTTGTTCTTGCATCGCCATCCTAGTACCATTGCCCATGAAGTCAAAGAGAAACGTACATTTCTCCCGGGTAGCTATTACCCACACAACAGTGTACGAAATGCCTTGTGCGGGTATTTTTTCTTTGCGCCCCACTCTGAACACTTGGAAATTTTCCAGATTTTTGCTAATATATCATTGAGAAAGGGGAGAAGGACGCGTGGATAAGTATTCAAACCGACAGAAGATGGTTATAGCAAATCTACGTGGTCAGCATGGATGGCTGTCAGGTGCGGAGCTATCGGCTGCGATTGGTGTTTGCAAGAAGACCTTGCAAAATGATATTAAAGACATCAATGCGACATCTAAGAAACCGTTAATCATTGCTAATAATCGATTGGGATATAGGCTTAATCCGGATTGCAATATTCCAGTTTTTGAAAGTGAAAAAGTATGTGCTCCTGCAGGAAGATATAGTACGCCGAAAGCTATTTTAATTCTGCTTCTTTTTAGTAATGTCCATCCACACATTGAAGAAATTGCAGATAAGTTGTATCTGTCGAGAACTACCATTAATACTAATCTTCCACAAGCAAAGCGAATCGCTTCACGAAATAAAGGATCTAAGCTTGTTGTCTCCCCAAGAGGCGGATTATGGGTAGAAGCAGACGAAGAAACGAAGCGTTTAATGTGTGCAAAACTCATGAACGAAGATCTCGACTATGCTTCTATGCTTCAGATGCCCCAGCTAACTGACCTCGCAAGAATTGAAAGTTCTATTCACATACTGCTCCCAGAAATTTTAGTACGGAATCGCATTGTAATTACTGGCCAAGCGTACCAGGACTTTGTTCGATTTATTTCTATTTGTATTCTGCGTTCAAAGCTCGGTATGACGATGGCTGATTCAGAATTCGATTATAAGTCATCCGTCTTGGTAGACGAAATCTGCCAAAGGGTTTACAACGAGGTTGGATATAAGTTTACGGATGAGGAAAAAAAGCTAATCCGAGAGCACTGCCATGAACTAAACTTAGTGGTCAAAAAATCGAGTCAGGATGCGGAGTCCATTCGTGCTATCAAAGCGTTCGAAAGAAACATTTATCGAATGACCGGCATAGAGGTTCGATTTGGCGGTGGTTTACAGAAGAATCTTGCAGATCACATTAAGCGAATGCGAAGGCGTATTCTTGCAGAGCACAATAATGTTGGACACTACACAAAAGAACTATTTGCTAGTTATCCATTAGAGGTCCACTTGATAAAAACGTGCTTGGAACCAGCCTTATTTCTAAGAATCCCCGATGCTGAACTAGGATATGTGGTTTTGTATGTAGCAGCAGCGCTTCAGCCTTTAGAGAAAGGGTTAAGGTGCTGTTCGTAAGTAATGCAAGTGTGGCTATTTTATATACAACGAGAGAACGAATCGTACAGATGAATACAGAACTCGTAGGTACTGTCGAAACAATACCGCAGTATGTGTACGAACTGAATGCGGATAAATACCTAAAGAAATATCCGGTTCATTTGACTACAGAGCCAGCATTGGCGATGCAATCCTCCGATTTTGTTTCAATATCTGTTTTCCCATCAAATCAGCAACTGGAACAAATTAGAAGGCTCATCACAGCTCAGAGTGATTCAATCAAGACTGCGCGTAAAACCTTGATGAGACAAAAGCACCCTAAAAACATCGAAAAAATAAGCTCTGTTTCAGAAGAACAATTGCAAATGGCAGACAAAAGAGTAATATCGGTTAAGACAGTGGGCAAAAATCTTCTTTGCATTACAAGAATAGTTGCAAACGGTGAAAGCAGTATAGAAATTTACGAACTGCAAGAGAGGATCCGCTATAGTGGCAAAAACATCGATACGATTATGTTTGCAAGTTGCTGCGTAGAGGATAATATACTCGATTTCTTTGACAGGGTGGCCGAAGTTTTGCAAGAGTATACCCAAAAACAGTACGGGAACGTTCCGTACTAATAGAGAAAATCAAAGTGTTTTTCTTTCTGCTGTAAAGCATTATAATTGAGCCAAAAGTGCAGGATGCACAAAAGACTAAGTAGGAGTCCTGCAAATAAAAGTCAATAGGTTTTTCTCCAAAATCGCAAAAAATACTCGGCAGATAGCCGAGTAAAAATGTGTACAGCAAACAGGGCTCCCTCGAAAATTGGAGGCAGCCAAGTGACATAATAAGCATTACAGATTAGCCTTCTTCGGCTTGAGTTGTACTTTCAGCGGCGTTCAGACACTCCTTGACGCGGGCATAGTAGATACGCAGGAATTTGTTTGCGGCAGCGGTAGTACAAACGTAGTAAGGTTTTCCCTCATCACGCTTTTTAGCATAGAACTGGTAAACTGCTTCGTTTTCGGGTTTGCGCTTAACGTAAACAGAAACCACTTGAAAGAGAGCCTTTCGCAGCTGCGGAGAACCACGCTTGGAAGTTGCAACATGGAAAGCTGCATCTTGCCGGATCCAACAACACCGGGGTCTACGCCTGCAAAGGCCACAATAGAACTGCGGTGTGGGAAACGGCGAATATCACCTAATTCAGCCATGAGATGCGGTCCAGTGGACTTCCCAACGCCGTACATAGCCATAACGGTCTCGTACTCCGGCAACTGCTTGCAGAGATTCAGCATTTCGGTTTCCAACTTGGACTGGTTTTCGCGCAGTGCAATAAGCTGGTCTGTGGCAACCGTAACCAGTAGCTTGGCGTTGTTGTCACGCGGCAGCGTAGTATAAAGTCCGCAACTGGCTGCGTAGAGAGCATCTGCCGCATCCGCACTAAAATGGTAGCCCTTTCTCTTGCACCATTTCTTGTATCGCTCTTCAAAAGCATCCGGTGACATACGGTTAATGCAGTCGCAGTGCCAAAAGGTTCTGTAAAAATCAACCCACTTCAAGTGTCCGTTTTCCTTTTCGGGGCTTGAGAACAACTCGTTTACACCCGGAAAGGTCTTGTCAGACAAAGAAATAAGGTTATTTGTGAGCATGACAATATTCTTGCTATACAAGTCACATTGACGTGCGCACAACTTGAGTTGTTGTCTAATTGCTTCCATGGGAGTATATTCCCGCAATGTAGACCAGTTGTCAAGCCCATACTTAGCAATTTTTAGAGCGTCTTTCGGGTCGGACTTTACTTTGCGCAGAGAACCCGCTCCGCTTTGCTTAATAAGCAGCGGGTTTAGGACGCTTACAAAGATACCCTCACTGTGAAGCAGAGCTGCGACTGGTTCGTGGTATCGGCCTGTCGCTTCCATAACAACGCGGGTGTCTGGCTCCATGCAAAGTACATCCAATGCGAAGCGCGACAACTCAATATCCGAATGCTTCACTTCATATGGTGTTGTAACAAGCTCTCCGCCGGGCTTCATAGCAGCTACCATGCTCTTGCCCTTAGAAACATCGATTCCAACTACGGTCATTCGTTTTCCTCCCAGTTTGAATTTGCAATGGCTTCCGCCTTTTACTTATTGCTTGTTCAATCTCCTGAGTAACACGAACGCACCGCTACGGTGGAACTACCTGCGTAAATCGAATGCTGCGAATAAGAACGGCGGCTGACTGACTGCTTAACGGACGTGTAAGTCCAAGAAAAATGGTGCCCGGCCACTACGTTCTTATTCTACAGCTTAGGCAACAAGTTGGATAGCAACACGGCTGGATGCCGTGGGGCTACCCACAAATATATTGTAGGAGTAAGATGATTGAAGAAGCAAAAAAGCGTAATGCAGGAGAACAAATAGAGTATCGTGTTTGTGGAATAGATGAATACGAATACCCAGAGAATACATGGGATTGTGTTATCTCAAATCTGGCATTGCACTATATTGAAGATATAGAACTTGTCTTCCAAAAAGTTCATAGAACATTGAAACCAGATGGAATATTTCTCTTTAATATTGAACATCCCGTTTTTACTGCCGGAGTTGGACAAGACTGGATTTATACAGATGTAGGAACTCCAAAGTACTGGCCCATTGACAATTACTTTTTCTCAGGGGAGCGAAAAACACATTTTTTAGGATGTGATGTAGTAAAGCAACACCACACACTTACGCAAATTATGATGGGGTTATTGAATAACAGTTTTGAACTTAAAGTGGTAGAAGAAGCAGAACCGCCGCAAGAAATGATGGATATTCCAGGCTTTCAAGATGAATTACGCCGTCCTATGATGCTGTTGGTAAAGTCAATCGCAAGAAAACCTATCATAAAAGAAAAATTATAAGAGTATGATAAAAATACTGTTTATCTGCCACGGCAACATCTGCCGCAGTCCGATGGCGGAGTTTGTGATGAAGGATATGGCCGCTAAAGCGGGGCAGGGGAGCGGTTCGTCATTGACTCTGCGGCGACAAGCACCGAGGAGCTCGGCAACCCGGTCTACCCACCCGCGCGGCGGGAGCTGGCGGCGCATGGTGTGGTCTGCGGACCGCACACGGCGCGGCAGATGACGCGGGCGGACTACGACAAATACGACCTGCTCATCGGGATGGACAGCGCCAACATCCGCAATATGACCCGCATCTGCGGCGGCGACCCGGCGGGCAAAATCCACCGTCTGCTCGACTACACCGCCCGCCCCGGCGATGTGGCCGACCCGTGGTACACAGGTGATTTTTCGGCCACCTGGCGGGACGTTGCGGAAGGCTGCCGCGGTCTTTTGAAGGCGATCACCTCGCAAGCCATGTAAAAACATTGCATTTATGTGCGATATGTGCTATGATATTAAAGGATTATTTCCATCCAGTCAAGTTCAATCCGAAAGGAAAGAGTGTATACAATGGGAAAATACTTTGGTACTGACGGCTTCCGCGGGGAGGCCGGTGTCACTTTGACCGCCGACCACGCCTACAAGGTTGGCCGCTTCCTCGGTTGGTATTACGGTATTCTGCGCCAGCGCAACGGCGAGGCCACCACGCCGCGCATCGTCATCGGCAAAGATACCCGCCGCAGCTCCTACATGTTTGAGTACAGCCTTGTCGCAGGCCTGACGGCTTCCGGCGCGGACGCTACCTGCTGCATGTCACCACCACGCCCA
>ENA-OQCF01000505-OQCF01000505.1-human-gut-metagenome-genome-assembly--contig:-NODE-505-length-15154-cov-2.030279_pt1 | contig 15154 bp, 19 predicted proteins | sample MGYA00242756_ERZ504573 | MGnify/ENA primary metagenome ERZ504573 (study PRJEB26092, sample SAMD00036240) | human gut metagenome | host: Homo sapiens | study: EMG produced TPA metagenomics assembly of... | reverse complement strand
TTATTGGAGCTCTATCCTGAATATCAGGATGTAACCATTCCCTGCAATGTGGCTCCTTTGAATTTCCTTGTGCGGAATGAAGGGGTGGATGCGGTGTGCGTGAGTGTAAAGGGAGCATCGGACAGCTTGCAGATAAACGCGCGTGGGAACAAGGCGGTGTTTCCCTTGAAAGCCTGGCGTGCATTGTTGGAAGCGGAGAAGGGGCATACTTTGGAAGTGACTGTTACTGCCCGTACCAGCGGTCGCTGGCTACGCTATCCTTCTTTTGCATGGCAGGTGGTGGCGGACAAGCTTGACGCCTATGTCAGTTACCGTCTGATAGAACCCGGTTATGAAGTATGGAATGCCTTGCAGATACGTGAACGGTGCATTGAGAATTTTGAAGAGCGTATTTTGGCGGATAACAGTCAGACAGACGGCAAATGCATGAACTGTCATGTGCACGGAGGAAATAGTGGCAACCTTTCGATGTTCCATCTTCGGGGCGAGGGAGGGGGGACTATCCTGAACCGTGACGGCAAGCTCCGTAAGCTTGCTTGAAGAATGGACAGATGATATCTGCGGCTGTCTACGGGGATTTCCATCCTGACGGGCGGTATGGTGTGTTCTCGTCTAATGTGATTATTCCCATGTTCCATACGGAAAGTAACCGCCGTCTGGAAGTTTACGATACCGTCTCCGATTTGGCTGTCGCCGATTTTGACGGAAACCGGATGATTGTGTCTCCGCTTACGGCGGATTCCACCGTATTAGAAACTTTTCCCACTTTCTCTGCCGACGGGAAATGGATATATTACTGCTCGGCTCCAGCTGTTCCATTGCCGGACAGTGTACAGCAATTACGCTATTCGCTTTGCCGCATTGCGTTCGATGCCAATCACGGCACCTGGGCGACCGCGTGGATACCCTTTGGAATGCCCGGCTGGAGAAAGGCTCCGTGTGTCATCCGAAAGCTTCACCGGACGGCCGCTACCTGCTCTATACCGTTGCTGATTATGGAACATTCCCCATTTGGCACCGGGAGACGGAATTGCAGCTGATGGATTTGCAGACGGGTGCCATCGATTCCCTGCCAATGGTCAACTCCAACCGTTCGGACACTTATCACAGTTGGTCGTCAGGTAGCCGTTGGTTTGCCTTTGCCAGCAAGCGGGGTGACGGGCAGTACGGGCGGGTTTATTTTGCCTATCTGGATGCCGAAGGAAAGGCGCATAAGCCTTTTGTGCTACCCCAGTCCGACCCTGAAAAAGACGATTTGACATTGAAATCCTACAATATCCCCGATTTGTCGGCCACTCCCGTTCCTTTTGATGCTTCTTCCATCAAGCGGATAAACCGGCAACTGAAGGCTGAGGAATTCAAATGACAAGACATACAGAGAGTAACAGATTGTAAATAATAAATTGTAAATAGTAAATGTTCTTATTTCTGAAAAAGACTTGGAAGATAGGGCTGTCGATACTTTTCGGCGTAGCGGTGCTTCTCTTTTGGGGAAACGTATATCCGGCCCATATTTCCTATCAGGAGCAGTTCCAGCTTTTCTTGTTCGATGCCGACTACTGGTGGAAACGGATAGCGGTTCCCGGTGGGTTGGCCGATTATATCGCTGAGTATCTGACGCAGTTCTATTATCACGTGTGGGCGGGAGCTTGTATTCTGGCTTTTTTGTACGTGTTGTTGCAACGGTTGGTTTGGAAACTGGCGAAGGAGCAGGGTGCGGCTGATGTGTATTATCCGCTGAGTTTTCTGCCTATCATTGTCTTGTGGCACTTCATGGGTGATGAAAATGCGATGCTGTCATTGGTGGTGGCTCTGCTGTTAGCATTGTCTGCATCCTGCTGGTATGCGGATTTAAAGGGGAAGTGGCTGCGTGTGGCGTACATTCTGATAGTCCTTCCGCTACTTTACTGGACAGCGGGTGCGGCACACTTTATCTTTATGGGCTGGGTGATTGTACGCGAGTTCTTGTTGAATCTTAAAGGTAAGAATTTCTGGGGTGGTGTCGGAGTGTTCTGGGGGGTAGGATTGTGGGGTATCGGCTGTCCGCTATTGGCAAGCATGTGGTACAATTTCCTATTTACCGTCTGATGGGCGGTATAGGATATTACCGTTTCCCGGCAGTGATTCCCTGGATAGAGATAGGGCTTGCCGTATTGCTGGTTGTCCTCCCTTTCCTGCTGGCCGCTTTGCCCGCTTTGAAGAAGAAACCGGTATTTTATGGAGTTCTGCAAGTGGTGGCGGTAACATTGTTCGGTTATTACTACGTGGCAGCCGGTTGCGATATGGATAAAGAGGAAGCGATGGAGTATGACCAGCTGGTACGTAATAAACAATGGCAGGAGGTTATAGAAAAGGCAGAAGAGAAGTCGCCGGTTTCACCTTTCGGCGTGACCTGCCTGAATCTTGCTTTGGGAAAGATGGGACAGATGGGCGACCGCATGTTCGAGTTTTACCAGAACGGGACGGAAGGGCTGCTACCGGAGTTTCAGCGTGACTTTACTTCGCCGTTGCCCACCAGTGAGGCGTATTATCATTTGGGGATGGTCAATACGGCACAACGTTTCACTTTTGAGGCGATGGAGGCCATACCTAACTTCAACAAGAGTGGCCGTTGCTTCAAGCGTCTGGCAGAGACGAACCTGATAAACGGGCAATACGAAGTGGCAGCCAAGTACCTGCGTTTGTTGAGGAAGACAATCTTCTATAAGGATTGGGCGGAGGATGCCATGACCTATCTGTATAATGAGGAAAAAATCAATGCCCACAAGGAGTGGGGTTGGTTGAGGCAGATACGCTATACGGAAGACTTCTTGTTCAGCAGCCAGGAAACGGACATCATGCTGGGGCTGCTTTACCAGCACAACCACCGGAACCGGATGGCATTTGAGTATATGCTGGCCTATGTCCTGCAGCAACGTGATTTGGAACGTTTCATGAAGTACTATCCGCTGGGTAAGCATGCCGGCTACGACCATATTCCCCGCAGCTATCAAGAGGCGTTGATATATGTATGGACACAGACGCACAAGAACTTCCAGGGTATGCCGTGGAGCATTTCGCCCCAAGTGGTGCGGGATGTAACGGAATTTGCGCGGATATATACCTCGCAGCAGAATGCCCGGCAGATGTTGGAGGCGCGTTTCGGCAGTACATACTGGAATTATTTGCTACTAAGAAAGTAAAATGAAAAAGATGAAGAATATAGCTGTTTGCATAATGGCTGCATGGTGGTTTGCCGCTTGCAGCAATTCGGTGACTTCCCCGGAAAGGGTGGATGAATGGCCGGATATCTATCCTGACTATATCGGTGTGACTATTCCTGCAACCATTGCTCCCATGAATTTCAATTGTATTGGCGGAGCGTACGAACGTGTGGATGTGACCGTGATCGGAGGAAAGTCCGGAGAGATGCATGTTAATGATAAAATAGTATCATTTCCGCAAGAGGCATGGCTAGAGCTTTTGGAGGAGAACAAGGGTGATAGCCTTCAGTTTACGGTATGTATCCGGAAAGATGGCGAGTGGAAACAGTACCGCTCTTTTCCCATGTATGTCAGTCCGTATCCTATAGATTATGGGGTGGTATACCGCAAGCTGGCTCCCGGATATGAAGTTTATAGCAAGATGGGCATTTATGAGCGCGACCTTTCTTCGTTCGAGGAGCGTTCCTTGCTGGAGAATACCATGGTGCCGGGCATGTGCCTGAATTGTCATGCTTTCAACAAAACAAATCCGGACCATCTGAGCCTGCATGTCCGTGGAAAGAACGGAGGGACCTTGATGCAGATAGACGGGAAGCGCGAAATGCTGGATACGAAAACGGATTCCACTCTCTCTGCGGCTGTATACCCTTATTGGCATCCAAGCGGCAAATATATTGCCTATTCTGTCAACAATACGCGCCAGTCTTTCCATGCTGTGAAGGATGAACGTGTGGAAGTGCTCGACTTGGAATCGGATGTACTGGTCTACCATCCCGAGACACATGAATTGCTGCTCTCCCCCTTGCTTCAGAAGAAGGAAGTCTTCGAGACTTTTCCCGTGTTTTCACCGGACGGACGCAAATTGTATTTCTGTGCAGCGGAGGCCAAGCCGATACCGGCGGAATATAAGGAAATACGTTATAGCTTGTGCAGTATAGATTTTAACCCGGAAGACGGGACATTTGGCGAAACGATAGATACGCTGGTCAATGCGGCAGCTATGAAGAAAAGTATCTCCTTCCCGAGACCTTCGTACGACGGCGAATATATCATGTTTACTTTGTCGGATTACGGGAATTTCTCAATTTGGCATAAAGAAGCCGATTTATGGTTGTTGGATTTGAAGGATGGCGGTATGCGTCCCATAAAGGAGGTGAACAGCGATGATACGGAAAGTTTCCATAATTGGAGCAGCAACTCTCGATGGTTTGTGTTCAGTAGCCGCAGGGAGATGGGCTTTATACCCGTCTGTATCTGGCAAGTATGGATGAGAATGGGTGGTGGGCAAGCCTTTTCTGCTTCCTCAGGAAAATCCGTGGGAGTATTACGACGTCTGGTTTACTCGTACAATGTTCCCGATTTTACAAGCGAATCGGTGAAGCTGGAACGCCGGAAGGTGGAACGGGGAATTGTCTCGCGGAAGCGCGTTCCGGTGAAAGTAAGATGATACGTTTTTTATATTCTGTTTTTTAATATAGTAAAGGGATAAAATTGTATCATTTTCTCTTGGTGCAATCCGCTATCTTTGTACTAGGAATTAGTGGTACCAATAATAATACCGTAATTGAAAACATGGATATGAGAAAAGTAAAATTTGTTACGATGATGCTGGCGGTGAGTCTGTTGACCGCCTGCGGTTCTTCCAAGAAAGAACAGAGTGTGAATGAAGAGACGGCTGCTGCACGTACGCAGGAAACGGAGAGATTACTGGCTAACTTGAAGAAAATCCCTTCCAAAGGTATCATGCTCGGCCATCATGACGATACGGTATATGGTATCGGCTGGGAAGGTGAGGAAGGCCGTTCGGATGTGAAAAGCGTGTGTGGCGACTATCCGGCTGTCATCAGTTTTGATTTGGGAGAGTTGGAACTAGGGAATGCCGCCAATCTGGATAAGGTGCCCTTCGATAAAATCAGGAAAGAGATAATCAATCAGTATCAGCGGGGCGGCATGGTTTCGCTCAGTTGGCATGCGCGCAATCCTGAAACGGGCGGTGATGCCTGGGATGTATCGGATACGACGGTGGTGAAGTCCATCCTGCCCGGTGGAGAGAATCATCAGAAGTTTGCCGGCTGGTTGGGAGGAGTGGCCGATTTCCTTCATTCGTTGAAGACGGCGGACGGCGTGAAGATACCCGTACTTTTCCGTCCCTGGCACGAACACAGTGGCAGCTGGTTCTGGTGGGGCGAGAAACTGTGTACCCCTGAAGAGTATAAGACATTGTGGCACATGACAGTGGACACTCTGCAGGCCAGGGGAGTGGATAATGCACTCTATGCTTACTCTCCGGGCACGGAACCCAAGGACACAACGGAATATTTGAAGAAGTATCCGGGCGACGAGTTGATAGACGTTATTGGCTTCGATACCTATCAGTTCGACCGGGATACCTATCTTGCCGGGATGGATAGGGCACTTTCCATTATCGACAGTATAGGGAAAGCACACAATAAGGTGATTGCTGTGACCGAAACCGGTTACGAAGGAATCCCCGATGCCAAATGGTGGACAGGTACTCTGCTGCCTGCGTTAAAGAAATATTCGCTTGCTTATGTGCTGGTGTGGCGCAATGCCCGTGAAAAGGTGACCCATTACTATGCCCCCTATCCGGGACAGACATCTGCGGAGGATTTTGGGGAGTTTTATAACAATCCCAAGACGCTGTTTGCAGCCGATGTAAATCTGTATCAATAAACAAACAATCAATATAACAGACATGGAAGCTTTTAAAGAAAAGGTAGAGAGGCTCTTTCAGAAACACGAAGAGCTGATTACGAGAAAGAATGTGGCCGTGGAAGACGGCAATGGCATATTCACACGTTATAAATATCCGGTAGTGACGGCTGCTCATACACCTGTATTCTGGCGGTATGATTTGGATGAGAAGTCCAACCCGTACCTGATGGAACGCATCGGTATGAATGCGGCCATGAATTCGGGGGCCATTAAGTGGAATGGCAAGTATCTGATGGTGGTACGTGTAGAGGCGCTGACCGCAAGTCGTTCTTTGCCGTAGCCGAGAGTCCCAACGGCATTGATAATTTCCGGTTTTGGGATTACCCTATCACCATGCCTGAAGATACGATTCCGGCAACGAATGTATACGACATGCGTCTCACGGCTCATGAGGACGGCTGGATTTACGGTATCTTTTGCGCCGAACGCCACGACGACAATGCGCCCGCCGGTGACTTGTCCTCGGCTACGGCTACAGCTGCCATTGCTCGCACCAAGGATTTGAAGAATTGGGAACGCCTGCCCGACCTGAAGACCAAGAGTCAGCAGCGCAACGTGGTGCTGCACCCGGAGTTTGTAGATGGCAAGTATGCCTCTATACCGTCCGCAGGATGGCTTTATTGATGCCGGTAGCGGTGGTGGTATCGGCTGGGCGCTGGTGGATGACATAACCCATGCCGAGGTGAAGGAAGAGAAGATTATCGACCAGCGCTACTATCACACCATCAAGGAGGTGAAGAATGGTGAAGGTCCGCATCCCATCAAGACTCCGAAAGGCTGGTTGCATCTGGCTCATGGTGTCCGCGGTTGTGCCGCCGGATTGCGTTATGTGCTTTATATGTACATGACTTCTTTGGAAGATCCGACGAAACTGATTGCCACTCCCGGTGGGGCCTTTATGGTACCCGAGGGTGAGGAGCGTATAGGTGACGTAAGCAATGTGCTTTTCACCAACGGCTGGATTGCCGATGAAGACGGAACTGTATTTATTTACTACGCTTCTTCTGACACGCGGATGCATGTAGCCACTTCTACCATTGACAAGCTGGTGGACTATTGCATGAATACGCCTGCTGACGGCTTGTCTTCATCAGCCTCGGTAGAAACGTTGAAGAGACTGATAGACAAGAATCTGCAGATAATGAAATAATAAAAATACAACATACTATGGCAACACTAAAAGAGAAAATCGGTTATGGTTTTGGGGATATGTCTTCCTCTATGTTCTGGAAAATATTCTCCTATTACTTACCGTTCTTCTATTCGAATATTTTTGGCTTGAGCTTGGCTGATGCAGGATTGCTGATGCTGGTGACACGTATTTGGGATGCAGTGTCCGATCCGATGATGGGAGTCATTGCAGACCGTACTCATACGCGTTGGGGCAAATACCGTCCTTATTTATTATGGATTGCAGCTCCTTTTGCCATTGCTGGGATTTTACTTTTTACAACGCCCGACATGGGGACAACGGTAAGCTGGTATGGGCTTATGTCACTTACATCCTGATGATGACGGTATATACGGCAATCAATGTACCATACGGGGCTATGCTGGGAGTAATGACTGATGATTCGAATACAAAAACGGTTTTCTCTTCTTACCGTATGTTTTTTGCATACGGAGGTAGTTTTATCGCTTTGGGAGCATGGGAGCCATTGTGCAATTGGTTTAAATCAATGGACTATAGCAATGCTTCCAGTTGGCAATATGCATGGTATGTATTGCCACGCTCTGCTTTTTAGGCTTTCTGTTTTGCTTTAGCATGACGCGCGAGCATGTCAAGAGTGTGGCGTCCGAATCTATCGGCAAGGATGTGAAGTCGCTGGTGCGCAATTCGCCTTGGTGGATATTGAACGGTGCGGCGTTGCTGTCGAATTTCTTCAATACGGTGCGTGGAGCTACTGCCGCCTACTTCTTCAAGGACTATATCAGTGCCAATGCATTCCTCGATTTTGGGGTATTCAATCTGGTGTTGTATGCCGGTCTGTTCCTGATGGTGGGTGAAGTGTGTAATATGATTGGTGTGGCGCTGGCTGTGCCTCTTTCCGTGAAGTTTGGAAAGAAGTCAACCTATATCATTTCGCTCGTGTGCCTGGTAGTATTCAGTGTGCTCTTCTTCTTTGTGCCGAATGACGGGCTGGGATGGTGGCTGATGATGGTTTTCCAGGTGCTTATCTCCATTTGTACCGGTATCGTATCCCCGCTTATTTGGAGTATGTATGCCGATGTGGCCGACTATGCCGAGCAGAAGGACGGTACGTCATCTACAGGGCTGATATTCTCTTCTGGCTCTATGGCACAGAAGTTCGGCGGTGCATTTGCTGGCTGGGCAGTAATGGCGCTGTTGGCATTCTTTGGTTACAACACTGCAGAGAATGCTGTGCAGACGCCCGAAGCGCTGGATGGCTTGAAGTATCTGATGAGCTTTATTCCTGCTGCGATAGCTGTACTTTCCATTCTTGTCGTATTCGTCTACCCGTTGAACAAGACGCGTATGGCAGCCATCAATGCAGACTTGAAAAAGCGTCGTGAGAACCTTCAGCAGAATAACTTATAACTTAAACTCATAGAATAGTGGATATCAAGAAGATGAAGCAGGAGATGGAGGAGGAGTTGGTCTCCAATATCCTCCCCTTCTGGATAAACAGAATGACGGATGAAGTGAACGGCGGCTTCTACGGCCGTATCACGGGTCGAGAGGAGGTGAAGCCCGAAGCTGAAAAGGGGGCCATCCTGAACGCCCGCATCTTGTGGACCTTTTCGGCTGCATACCGCTTGCTGAGGAGGCCGGAGTATCTGGAAACGGCTACGCGTGCCAAACGCACTCTTATCGACCGTTTCTACGACAATGAATTTGGCGGAGTTTATTGGTCTCTCGACTATAAAGGCAATCCGCTCGATACCAAGAAGCAGATTTACGCTTTGGGTTTCGCCATCTACGGGCTGAGTGAATATGCTCGTGCCACGGGCGATGATGAAGCACTGGCATATGCCATCCGCTTGTTTGAGACGATTGAAGAGCATAGTTTCGACCCCGTGAAGAACGGTTATTGTGAAGCCTTGACCCGCGAATGGGGAGAGATAGCCGACATGCGCCTCAGCGCCAAGGATGAGAACGAGCGCAAGACGATGAATACCCATCTGCATATTTTGGAACCTTATACCAACCTTTTCCGGATATGGAAGGATGCTCGTCTGGAGAAGCAGCTTCGTAATTTGATAGGTCTTTTTACTGAACGGATTCTGAATATCAAGACCGGCCATCTAGAATTGTTCTTCAATGATGATTGGGTGAGCAAGTACCGAATTGTCTCCTACGGGCACGATATCGAAGCTTCCTGGTTGATACACGAGGCTGCCCTTGTTCTGGGCGATAAGGAGCTCCTGGAGAAAGTGGAACCACTTGTAGAATACATCGCTGCCGCTGCCGATGAAGGATTGACGCCCGACGGCAGCATGATATACGAGACTTTTCTGGATAAGGGAAAGACCGATACCGACCGCCACTGGTGGGTGCAGGCCGAGAACGTAGTGGGACATGCCAACCTCTACCAGCACTTTGATGACGAAGTGGCCATGCAGAAGGCTCTCCGATGCTGGGGTTTCATCAAGCAGCATCTGGTAGACTACAAGTACGGAGAATGGCATTGGAGCGTGCGTGCCGACGGCACGGTGAACACCGATGATGACAAGGCGGGGTTCTGGAAATGTCCGTATCACAACGGACGTATGTGCATGGAAATTATTGAACGTTTTTCATAGGTTTTCTATCATAAGAAGATGAATAGATTGATGGTTTTGGGGATTCTTGTCTGGATGGGGATTGCGCTGCACGCGCAATCTCTTTATCCGGACTCAGCAAGCTGAACTTCGGGTGCGACGGAAACAGCATTACCGCAGGCGAACAATGGTCTAAGACTGTAGTGGATAAACTCGGATTCGCTACACATCACAACGTGGCGGTCGGTTCTGCCACATGGGCATGCCATCCCGATACTCAGGATTATGGCAGCGAAGCTTTTGCCGGCATCTCCGGCGGTTGGCAGGCTACGGAGGATAAGCATGAGTTGCAGATGCGGCACAACAACGTGTCAAAGGTGCATATCCAGAAGTTCATAGCCGAAGTGGAAAGTGGCGCTTACCCTGCGCCCGATGTCTTTGTGTTCTCTATGGGAACGAATGACCGTAACTTGGGTAGTGCCGAAGAGGCCCTTAAAGGGAAGACGCTCGATGAAGTAGATGTCAACACCATGGCGGGCGGTGTCCGTTGGTCCATTCAGACCATTCTGGAGCATTATCCCCAATGCCGCGTATTCGTGTGCACGCCGATTCAGACCGGCAACCCCGAACACAATGCACTGAATCTGCAGAAGATTGCCATCTTGCGTGAGTTGTGCCGGGCGCTTTCCGTGCAGCTGATAGACTGTTACTCCAACTGTGGTATCACCGAAAAGTTTGAGCAGCCTTCCGGTAGTGGGCGCTATCTGCGCGACGGGTTGCATCCCGACAAACCGGGGCAGGAGCTGATGGGCCGTTACATCGCGAAGGAGATACGGAACCATTTCTTTTAGTTCCGTTCTGCATATTCCGGTTGGAATAACTTATCATTTAGGGCTTGTAAAGCCCTTTTTTTGTCTGTATTCTTAATGACGAATGCCACGTCATTATTGCTGCTGCCATATGAAATCATCCGTAGGGGGATGTCCTTTAGCGCCTCCATAATCTTTGCCTCAAACCCGGCAAATTCCCATTGCATGTTGCCCACCACGGAGACGATGGTCATGCGGTCTTCTACCAATACATGGGCATATTGGCGTAGTTCGGAGATGATGTTCGATAAACGAGTGCAGTCGTCTATAGCCACAGATACGTCCAGATTGGAAGATACCAGCAGGCAGAGGGGGGTACGTACTTGGCAAAAATGTCGAAAATCTTGCTGATGAACAGATAGGGACACAGATTATGGTTCGATTCGAACTTTATGTATATGATGTGGTCCTTGGCGGCTATGGCCTTGATGATATTGTCGTCCTGCAGGTTGGAAATCAGCGTGCCTTCTGCCGATGGTTCCATAGAGTTAAGCAACCGGACGGGAATATTCCTTAGGCGTGCCGGAGCGATACAGAAAGGATGCAGTATCTTGGCACCATAGAAGGCCAGTTGTTCGGCTTCGTTGAAGCTGAGGCGTTTCACGGGGCGGGTACCTGACACCTCGCGCGGATCATTGTTGTGCATGCCATCTATGTCCGTCCATATTTGTATCTCGTCTGCTTGGAGGCGGTGCCAATGAGGGAAGCAGTGTAATCACTGCCGCCGCGTTTCAGGTTATCTGTTTCGTTATAGGCATTCTTGCAGATGAAACCCTGAGTGATGAAGAGATTGATGCCGGGATGGCAGGCAAGCTGTTCTCGGAGTTTTTTGTTCTATATATTCCAAGTCAGGTTCGTTGTCGGGGCCGGTACGCATGAAGTCGAATGCACAAAGCAGTGCATTGGGAATTTTCAGCTCGCGCAGGTAGAAATGCATCAGAGCGGTACTGATAAGTTCGCCTTGTGCCAGCACCTCCTTCTCTTCGACGGAGGTGAAAGAGTTCTTGGTAAATTTCCATAGTTGCTGGAAGCGGTCGAGGATATAATCTATTGCTTCCCGTTTCAGTTTCTCGTCGGTCAGCAACCCATTGGCAAATTCGATGAACTGGAATTCCAGCCGGGTGATGCGGTCGTGGGCTTGTTCCATTTCACGGTTGAATAAGTTGGCGGCAATCTCCTCCAGATGGTTGGTAGTGCCTGCGGTGGCAGACAGTACCACAATCTTGGGTGTTGCATCTTTAATGAGTGTTGCTACATGTTTCATTCTCTCTACGGTGCCGACGGAAGTTCCGCCGAATTTACAAACTTTCATTTCTTGTTTCTTTTTTAACAGTTTCATAATTGCATTCATCCGGAGGTTCTTCCTTCCGGCTTTTCATTTCAGGTGGCCTCTTCCCAAAATGAAAGGGGGGAGGACGGGGCTTGCCACCTGAGCTTGGCCTGCATAATGCCGTTGTAGCATTGCCGTGGTGGGATATTCATGCTCTGGCTGGTAGCAGGCTCTTGGCTTTTCATTTATAAAAGTTCAAAAGATGTGCCGTCGATATTCGGGAAAAGCCTTATATTTGCACACCCCTGTTTTTACCGTTATCAGTTTAAAAACTTATCGAATAGATATGAGTAAGATTCTAATCATTGATGATGAAGTACAAATCCGTACTCTTCTGACGCGTATGATGGAGTTGGAGGGGTATGATGTCTGTCAGGCCGGTGATTGTAGGGCTGCCCTGAAACAACTGGAACTCCAAAATCCTGATGTTGCTTTGTGCGATGTATTTCTGCCCGATGGAAATGGGGTGGACTTGGTGTTGGCTATCAAGAAGGCGGCACCCAATGTGGAAGTCATTCTGCTGACAGCGCATGGCAATATCCCCGATGGAGTACAAGCCATCAAGAACGGTGCTTTCGACTATATCACCAAGGGAGACGATAATAACAAGATTATTCCTCTGATAAGCCGTGCCGTAGAGAAAGCGCGTATGAATGTACGGTTGGAAAAACTGGAGAAGAAGGTGGGGCAGACGTACTCTTTTGATTCTATCCTGGGAGAATCCAAAGTTCTGAAGGATGCCGTTTCATTAGCTCAGAAGGTGTCGGGAACTGATGTTCCTGTTACTGTTGACTGGAGAAACGGGCACGGGTAAGGAGGTATTTGCCCAGGCCATCCATTACAGTAGTAAGCGTGCACGGCAGAATTTTGTAGCGGTTAACTGTTCTTCGTTCAGCAAGGAGTTGCTGGAAAGTGAAATGTTCGGTCATAAAGCCGGTTCGTTTACCGGTGCATTGAAGGATAAGAAGGGGACTGTTCGAGGAAGCGAACAATGGGACTATTTTTTTGGATGAAATCGGTGAGATGGCGTTTGAACTGCAAGCCAAGTTGTTGCGTATTCTTGAAACCGGTGAGTATATTAAGATAGGTGATACGAAACTACCCGTGTATGTCCGCATCATTGCCGCTACGAACCGCAACTTGTCCCAGGAAATTGTTGCCGGACGTTTCCGTGAGGATTTGTTTTATAGATTAAGCGTATTTCAGATACATCTGCCGCCATTGCGCGAACGTGCAGGTGATATCCGGCTGTTGGCGAAGGCTTTATAAAGAGTTTTGCAGAACAGCTGGCGCGTCCGGTGGTTGAAATAGCTCCCGCATTTCTTGAAGCATTGGACTCCCAACCGTGGAAGGGAAATATCCGTGAATTACGTAATGTGATAGAACGTAGTATGATTGTTTGCGAGAGCGGACATCTGGACATTGCTGATTTGCCGTTTGATATTCAGAATGCCCATTATGAACACTCCAATGATTCAGTCCCGGCAGTTTTGAACTTTCAGCTATGGAACGCCGGCATATTGCCCGTGTACTGGAGTATACAAAGGGGAATAAGACAGAAGCAGCCCGGTTATTGAAAATAGGTTTGACGACGTTGTATCGGAAGATTGAGGAATACAAGATCTCAGAACGCCTTCTATAATAGGGGGCTCAGTATACGACTGAGGTACCTTCGATATAGGACTGTGGCAAGATTATTTTTGAAACAGTCTTAGAAGCAGAAAGTGCCTATGGACTAAAACATATCAAAACAAGGATTGCACCTTTTTCAATTTTTGAAAAAGGTTGCAAACCTGTTTTCTTTTTATTATCTTATGTAGTTTGTATTTTGTTGATAATTAATGATGTATGTCATGCGCGCTCTTTTTGGCACATATTTGGCATATTCCCGGCAGACAAAAATATGTAGTAACATTTTAAAAGGTAAAAACATGGGAATAACAGTATCATTTATTTTTTGCCTATTGAGCGGCTTGTTCGCCTTTTGGCTTTTCTGGAAATGTGTAGATTGGTTTGAGAAGATTTAAAAGAGAGAATTATGTACACAGCTTTATTTGTATTAGGTATTGTAATGTTCGGGTATCTGACTTATGTGCTGATAAGACCCGAAAAGTTTTAATGAATGGAGAGTGGAGAAATGAACACTGAAATTTTAGGTGTAGCCTTGCAGATTGTTCTGCTGATTGTGATATCCTTATCCTCTGGGAAAGTATATTGCCAAGGTTTACAAAGGCGAAAAGACATGGTCGGATTTCATGAAGCCGGTCGAGAGATTGATTTATAAAGTGGCCGGAGTCAATCCGGAGGAAGAGATGAACTGGAAACAGTTCTTGAAAGCCCTGCTGATTCTGAATGCCTTTTGGTTTGTATGGGGCATGGTGCTACTCTGTACACAGCAGTGGTTGCCGTTAAATCCGGATGGAAACGCTAACCAGACACCGGATCTGGCATTCAATACATGTATCAGTTTTATGGTGAACTGTAATTTGCAGCATTATTCTGGTGAAAGCGGACTGACATATTTTACACAGTTGTTCGTTATTATGTTGTTCCAATTCATTACCGCCGCTACCGGTATGGCAGCTATGGCAGGTATCATGAAGGGTATGGCTGCTAAATCGACGAAGACTATCGGTAACTTTTGGAAGTTCTTGGTTTTGAGCTGTACACGTGTATTATTACCGCTTTCGTTGATTGTGGGCTTCATCCTCATTCTACAAGGTACTCCGATGGGATTTGATGGTAAGCTGGAAGTTCAGACGATGGAAGGACAAACCCAGTTGGTTTCACAAGGTCCTACGGCAGCGATTGTTCCTATCAAGCAATTGGGTACGAACGGTGGCGGTTACTTTGGATGTAACTCTTCACATCCGTTGGAAAATCCTACTTACCTGACGGACATTGCAGAATGCTGGTCTATCCTGATTATCCCTATGGCAATGGTCCTTGCACTTGGTTTTTACACCAGACGCAGAAAGATGGCCTACTCTATCTACGGCGTAATGCTTTTTGCTTTCTTGTCGGTGTTTGCATCAACGTTTCGCAGGAGATGGGAGGTAATCCGCGCATTGATGAGATGGGAATTGCCCAAGACAATGGAGCAATGGAAGGTAAGGAAGTCCGTTTAGGGTCTGCTGCTACTGCTCTTTGGAGTATTGTGACTACAGTTACTTCCAATGGCTCTGTAAATGGTTACATGATTCAACGATGCCTCTTTCCGGTACTGATGGAAATCTGAACATGCAGATTAATACGTGGTTTGGAGGTGTGGGTTGTAGGTTTCATGAACTATT
>ENA-OQCF01000504-OQCF01000504.1-human-gut-metagenome-genome-assembly--contig:-NODE-504-length-15179-cov-2.257839_pt1 | contig 15179 bp, 17 predicted proteins | sample MGYA00242756_ERZ504573 | MGnify/ENA primary metagenome ERZ504573 (study PRJEB26092, sample SAMD00036240) | human gut metagenome | host: Homo sapiens | study: EMG produced TPA metagenomics assembly of... | reverse complement strand
TCCAAGTTTCTCTGCTTCTCCGATACGTTGCTCTATGCGGTTCACTGGGCGGATTTCACCTGACAGACCTATTTCTCCCGCCATGCACACCTCCGGCTCTATGGCCGTGTCCATGTTGCTGGAGAGGATAGAACTGATGACGGCAAGGTCTATTGCCGGGGTCGTTCACTTTCAATCCGCCGGCAATGTTGAGAAAGACGTCTTTCTGTGCCAGCTTGAAGCCTACACGCTTTTCCAATACGGCCAGCAGCATATTCATGCGGCGGATGTCGAACCCTGTGGCAGAGCGTTGCGGGTTACCATATACGGCACTGCTGACCAATGCCTGCGTTTCGATGAGGAACGGTCTGATGCCTTCTATCGCGGAGGCGATGGCTATGCCGCTCATACCTTCATGGTCCTGGTTCAGCAGCAGTTCGGATGGGTTGCTCACCTGGCGCAATCCATCTTGCCGCATTTCATAAATGCCCAGTTCGGCGGTGCTTCCGAAACGGTTCTTGATGCTGCGCAGGATACGGTACATGTAGTGTTGGTCGCCCTCGAACTGGAGTACGGTATCCACGATATGTTCCAGTACCTTGGGGCCGGCTATGCTTCCTTCCTTATTGATATGCCCGATGAGGATGACCGCCGTATGCGTTTCCTTGGCAAAGCGCAGGATGGAGGCGGAACATTCCCGTACCTGGGCGATGCTCCCAGGCGACGATTCAAGGGTTTCGGTAGAAATTGTCTGTATGGAGTCGATGATGACTATATCCGGGCGAATATTTTTGATGTGGACGTAAATCTGTTCCAGGGAAGTTTCGCACACGATGAGGCAGTCACTGGAGGTGCTTGTCAAGCGGTCGGCACGCAGTTTCAATTGGCGGGTGCTTTCTTCGCCGGATACATAGAGAATACGTTTTTCCGGTATGCGGAGTACGGTCTGTAGCACCAGGGTGGATTTCCCAATACCCGGTTCGCCGCCAATTAAAACAAGAGAACCTTGTACAAGACCACCACCCAGTACCCGGTTCAGCTCGGCATCATGGAGGTCGATGCGCGGTTCGTCATCGGCTACAATCTCATGGAGGGTTACGGGTTTGGCTTTGGCGGTTTCTATGCCCGATACGGGACGCTTGTTCACCACTTCTTTCCGTACCACCTCTTCCACATACGTGTTCCACATTCCGCACGACGGACACTTGCCTACCCATTTGGGAGAGTCTTGTCCGCAGTTGCTGCATACATAAACCGTCTTTTCTTTAGCCATAGTTGCGCATTCCTTCTAAAATGATTGCCCAAAGGTACAATTTTTCAATGCAGGGCTTGCAGACTCCCATAGAGTTTTTTATTTTTGTGAGTAGAAAACAATAACATGTTATAAAAGCCATGATAGAAGATATTCTTGCATACAACAAGCGTTTTGTTGCCGAGAAGGGATATGAGAAATACATCACGAATAAATACCCGGATAAGAAGATTGCCATCCTCTCTTGTATGGATACCCGTTTGACCGCTTTACTGCCGGCGGCCTTAGGTATCAAGAACGGTGATGTGAAGATGATAAAAAATGCGGGTGGAATCATTTCACATCCGTTCGGTAGCGTCATCCGTAGTCTGATGGTGGCCATCTATGAGTTGGGAGTGACGGAAGTTATGGTTATTGCCCACTCCGATTGTGGTGCGTGCCATATGAGCAGTGCCCAGATGATAGAGCATATGAAGACCCGGGGTATCAAGCAGGAGACGATTGATATGATTCGTTTCTGCGGAGTGGATTTCGAGTCCTGGCTATATGGGTTCGAAGATACGGAGAAATCGGTAAAAGGTACGGTGGAAGCCATTGTCAACCATCCGCTGATACCGGATGATGTCAATGTCAGCGGTTTCATAATAGATTCTGTGACGGGAGAATTGACCCCGGTGCAGTGATAGTTGTGCTTCACACGGTAATTTCCCCTGCCAGCGGTCGTCCCATCAGTTCGCGTATTTCGGCAGGTGGATAATCGTGCCCCAGAAGGAACATCAGCTTGGTTACGGCAGATTCCGTTGTGCTGTCATATCCGCAGACAACTCCTGCCTGCATCAGGTGGTAACCGGTTTCATAGCGCTCCATTTCAACGGTGCCGGCACTGCATTGGGTGACGTTGACAATGATGATGCCTTGTTCGCAGGCATCATGCAGGCGGCGTAGAAACCATTCCTTTCGGGGAGCGTTGCCGGAACCGTAGGTTTCGAGGACTACGGCCTTCAGTCCTTTAGTGGCAAGTATGGCTGCCACGACATTTTCCTGAATACCTGGAAAAAACTTCAGTATGGCGATGTTGGTATCGAGCAGATAATGAGGCTCCAGTTCGCGGGGAGTGCCGTGTGTATGAATCTGCACATTATTATATTTAATATGTATACCGGCAGAAGCGAGTACCGGATAATTGAAGGAGCGGAAAGCATTGAAGTTCTCCGCGTTCATTTTGGTGGTACGGTTGCCGCGCATCAGGTGATTTTCGAAGAAGATGCAGACTTCGGGTACGATGGGCTGTCCGTTGGAGTGGCGGTCGGTGGCTATTTCGATGCTGGTCAGCAGGTTTTCCTTGCCGTCTGTGCGGAGCACGCCAATGGGCAGTTGCGAGCCGGTTAGGATGACGGGCTTGTTCAGACCTTCAAGCATGAAGCTGAGTGCGGAAGCTGTGTAGGCCATGGTGTCTGTGCCATGCAGAATGACGAAGCCAGTGTATTGGTCGTAGTTGTCGCTGATGATACGTACCAGTTTGCGCCAGGCATCGGGGGTCAATGTCCGAAGAGTCCATGGGCGGGTCGAATTGATAAGTGTCGATACGGAACGCAAATCTCTGAAGCTCGGGAACATGTTTCTGCAACTGCTCGAAGTTGAAGCTTTCCAGGGCGCCGGTTTCTGCATTCTCTATCATTCCGATAGTTCCACCGGTGTATATTAGCAAAACGGAAGTGTTTTCTGGGTTCATGCGCACTTTTCTTTCATGTTTTCCATGCAAATATAATGATATATATTGAGAATGATAGCAAAATGTTAGAAAAGAATAAACGGATATACAGAAAAAAGGTATGGAAAGTGTGAAAGTGTAAGCCGTAAGTTGCGCATATTTCTTGCCTTTTTAAAGGCTTTCTGTATTTTTATCGCAAAAAAGTCGTAAAAAGTGATAGATTGAATGTTTTTATTTGTTACTTTTGCAACACTTATCATAAACGATAGAAACAAGAGACAATGAACAAGTACTATCAGCATATAGTCACATCCATGTGGACCATGACCCTTAGGGGTTAGGGATAGTATTTTGTGTTTCTACGTGTTACACCATTTTCAAGCAGTTTTTCCATTTAATAAAAGTCAATGCAAGCCGTATCAGCTTGTTTCCGACACATTGTATCAACCATCTCAACAATATAAAGAGAAATGAAAGTAATGAAATTCGGCGGAACGTCCGTAGGTTCCGTGAACAGTATTTTGAGCGTCAAGAGAATTGTAGAAGCAGTCGATGAACCGGTTATCGTGGTAGTGTCCGCATTGGGTGGCATCACGGACAAGTTGATTAACACCTCCAGAATGGCGGCAGCCGGTGATGCTTCTTACGAGAATGAGTTCCGGGAGATTGTCTACCGTCATGTGGAAATGATTAAGGAAGTGATTCCGGCAGGCGAGGAGCAGGTTGCCTTGCAACGTCAGATTGGCGAACTGCTTAATGAGCTGAAAGATATTTTCAGGGTATTTATCTGATAAAGGACCTTTCGCAGAAGACGTCCGATACGATTGTGAGCTATGGCGAACGGCTTTCATCTATCATCGTGGCACAACTGACGGGAGCTGAATGGTTTGATTCGCGTAAGTTTATCAAGACGGAGAAGAAACATTCCAAGCATGTGCTGGATACGGAGCTGACAAATTCGTTGGTGCGCGAAACATTCAGCAGCCTGCCCAAACGCGTATTGGTTCCGGGGTTTATCTCCACAGACAAAATGACGGGAGAGGTAACGAACCTGGGTAGAGGTGGTTCCGACTATACAGCGGCAATCATGCTGCCGCACTGGATGCCGACAGTCTGGAAATTGGACGGATGTAGACGGGTTCATGACAGCTGACCCGCGTGTGATTTCCAGGGCATACACTATCAATGAATTGAGCTATGTGGAAGCTACGGAGCTTTGTAACTTCGGTGCGAAAGTGGTCTATCCGCCTACAATCTATCCGGTTTGCCACAAGAATATCCCCATTCTGGTGAAGAATACCTTCAATCCGGAGGGTGTGGGAACTGTCATCAAGCGAGAGGTTTCCGACCCGCAAAGCAAGGCCATCAAGGGTATTTCATCCATCAATGATACGAGCCTGATTACAGTGCAAGGCCTTGGTATGGTAGGTGTTATCGGTGTGAACTACCGTATCTTCAAGGCGCTGGCAAAGAATGGCATCAGTGTGTTCCTTGTGTCCCAGGCTTCTTCGGAGAATTCAACGTCTATCGGTGTGCGCAATGCGGATGCTGACCTGGCTTGCGAGGTGCTGAACGAGGAGTTTGCCAAAGAGATAGAGATGGGAGAGATTTCTCCTATTCAGGCAGAAAAGAACTTGGCTACCGTGGCCATCGTAGGCGAGAACATGAAGCATACGCCGGGTATTGCCGGAAAGCTGTTCGGTACGTTGGGGCGTAACGGTATCAATGTGATTGCTTGTGCTCAGGGTGCTTCGGAAACCAACATCTCGTTTGTAGTGGACAGCAAATCATTGCGCAAATCGCTGAATGTCATCCATGATTCTTTCTTCTTGTCGGAATATCAGGTACTGAATCTCTTTATCTGTGGCATAGGAACCGTAGGCGGTAGCCTGATAGAGCAAATCCACAGCCAGCGCCAGAAGCTGATGCAGGAGAACGGCCTGCAGCTGAATGTAGTGGGTATTGCCGATGCAAACAAAGCCATGTTCAGCCGCGAAGGTTTCGATTTGGGACGTTTCCGTGAAGAACTGCAGGAGAAGGGAAAGGACAGCTCTCTGGAAACGCTGCGTAATGAGATTATCGGTATGAACATCTTTAACTCTGTCTTTGTGGACTGTACGGCAAGTGCAGGCGTGGCTTCCCTTTACAAGGACTTGCTGCTGCACAATGTTTCGGTAGTGGCTGCCAACAAGATTGCCGCTTCTTCCGAATACGAGAACTATCGTGAACTGAAACAGATTGCCCGCCAACGCGGTGTGAAGTACTTGTTTGAAACAAATGTAGGTGCCGGACTCCCCATCATCAATACCATTAACGACCTTATTCATAGCGGTGATAAGATATTGAAGATTGAAGCCGTGCTGAGCGGTACGTTGAACTATATCTTCAATAAAATCAGTGCCGACATTCCTTTCAGCAAGACCATTAAGATGGCACAGGAGGAACGTTACTCCGAACCCGATCCGCGTATCGACCTCAGCGGAAAGGATGTTATCCGCAAACTGGTGATTCTGGCACGCGAGGCCGGTTACTGTTTGGAACAGAGCGATGTTGAGAAGAACCTCTTTGTGCCCGATGACTTCTTTGAAGGCTCCCTGGATGACTTCTGGAAGAAAGTGCCGAGCTCGATGCCGATTTCGAAGCCCGTCGCAAGGTGTTGGAAGCCGAGAACAAGCATTGGCGTTTCGTAGCCAAGCTGGAAAACGGCAAAGCATCTGTCGGCTTGCAGGAAGTCGGCGCTAACCATCCGTTTTACGGTCTGGAAGGCAGCAATAACATCATCCTGCTGACCACGGCACGTTATAAGGAATATCCGATGATGATACAAGGATACGGAGCCGGTGCGGGTGTAACGGCTGCGGGGGTATTTGCGGATATTATGAGTATTGCGAATGTTTAAAGCCTCTCCCCCCCTTCTCCCTCCCCCGTAGGGAGGGGAGAGCGGATAGATTGGCATTCATAAATTATATAGCAGAGAAGAATATGGAAGTACAAAACAATAGTAACTCATTCCCCCTCCCTTACGGGGGAGGGGGGTTGAGGGGAGAGCTTGAAGCACATCATCATCCTGGGTGATGGTATGGTCGACTGGCCCGTGAAGGCTCTGGGAGGCAAAACCTTGCTGCAGGCGGCTGCAACTCCCTATATGGACAAGCTGGCACGCATGGGACGTGTGGGAAGGCTGGTGACGGTGGCCGAGGGATTTCATCCCGGCAGTGAGGTGGCGAATATGTCCGTTCTGGCTATAACCTGCCGAAGGTGTACGAAGGCCGCGGTCCGTTGGAGGCGGCGAGCATCGGTGTGGACTTGCAGCCAGGTGAGATGGCGATGCGCTGCAATATTATCTGCATCGAGGGAGACAATATCAAGAATCATTCTGCCGGGCACATCACTACAGAGGAAGCGGATGTGTTGGTGAAATACCTTCAAGAGCATCTGGGCGACGACCGCGTGCGTTTCCATACGGGCGTGCAATACCGCCATCTGCTGGTAATAAAAGGAGGGGACAAGCGCATTGACTGTACGCCGCCCCACGATGTCCCTTTGAGGCCTTTCCGTCCGTTGATGGTGAAGCCGATGGAGGGACGGAGAATATTTCGGTCCCCGAAGGCGGTGCAGAGCTTACTCCGAAGCAGACTGCCGATTTGATTAACGATTTGATTATCCGTTCGCAAGTGTTGCTGGAAAACCATCCGGTCAACATGAAGCGGAAGTCCGAGGGTAAGGACCTGCCAATAGCATCTGGCCGTGGAGTCCCGGTTATCGTCCGCAGATGGAGCGCCTTTCAGACAAGTTTTCGCAGGTGAGGCGCGGCGCCGTGATTTCTGCCGTGGATTTGATTAACGGCATCGGCTACTATGCGGGGCTGCGGCGTATCACCGTAGAAGGTGCGACGGGGCTTTATGATACCAACTATGAGAATAAGGTGGCTGCCGCTCTCGATGCATTGCGGACGGATGATTTTGTCTACCTGCATATCGAAGCCAGTGATGAGGCCGGTCATGAAGGAAACGTCCCCTTGAAGATTATGACGATTGAGAATCTGGACAGCCGTGCTGTAGGTCCTATCTACGAGGCTGTGAAGGATTGGGAGGAACCCGTTGCCATCTCCGTATTGCCCGACCATCCCACTCCCTGCGAGCTCCGTACGCATACGGCCGAACCTGTTCCATTCCTCATCTGGCATCCGGGTATCGAGGCTGACAAAGTACGGACATTTGATGAAGTGGCAGCCTGTGAAGGCAGTTACGGACTGATGAAAGAAGACGAGTTTATCAATGAATTCTTTAATTTTTAATTTAATATGAAATATTATAGCACCAACAAACAAGCTTCCGAAGTCACTCTTGAAGAGGCCGTGGTAAAGGGGCTTGCCGCAGACAAGGGGCTTTTCATGCCCTTTACAATCAAAACTCTGCCACAAGAGTTTTACGATAGCATCGATACACTCAGCTTTCAGGAGATAGCCTATCGCGTGGCAGATGCTTTCTTTGGTGAGGATGTTCCTGCCGATACGCTGAAACAGATTGTTTATGACACACTCAGTTTCGATGTCCCTCTGGTCCGGGTGACGGAGAATATTTATTCGCTTGAGCTGTTCCATGGTCCGACACTTGCCTTTAAGGATGTAGGCGGTCGCTTCATGGCGCGTTTGCTGGGGTACTTTATCAAGAAAGAGGGCAAGAAGCAAGTCAATGTGCTTGTGGCTACTTCCGGTGATACGGGGAGTGCCGTTGCCAATGGTTTCCTCGGTGTGGAAGGCATACACGTCTATGTGCTCTACCCGAAGGGAAAAGTCAGTGAAATCCAGGAGAAACAGTTCACTACCTTAGGGCAGAATATCACGGCCATTGAGGTTGACGGTACGTTCGACGATTGCCAGGCTCTGGTTAAATCCGCTTTTATGGACGGGGAACTAAACGAGCACCTGCAACTGACCAGCGCCAATTCCATCAACGTGGCGCGTTTCTTGCCGCAGGCATTCTATTACTTTTATGCCTATGCTCAACTGAAGCGTGCCGGTAAGGGAGACAATGCCGTCATTTGTGTACCCAGTGGTAACTTCGGCAATATCACTGCCGGCCTTTTCGGCAAGCGTATGGGACTACCCGTGGAACGCTTTATCGCTTCCAACAACCGCAATGATATCTTCTTCCAATATTTGCAGACGGGCATTTATACACCGCGTCCCAGTATCGCTACCATTGCTAACGCGATGGATGTGGGCGACCCGAGCAACTTTGCTCGCATACTCGACCTTTACGGAGGCAGCCATGCCGCCATCTCTGCCGAAATCAGCGGTGCCACTTATACCGATGAGCAGATTGCCGAAACTATGCGGGAAGTGTGGAAGAAGGACCATTACCTGCTCGACCCGCACGGAGCCTGCGGCTTCCGCGCTTTGGTCGAAGGACTGAAACTCGGTGAAACGGGCGTGTTCCTTGAAACGGCTCATCCGGCGAAGTTCAAGGATACAGTCGAGAAGATTATCGGTGAAGCCGTAGAAATACCAGCCAAGCTTCAGGCCTTTATGCGCGGTGAGAAGAAGAGCCTGCCGATGTCGAAGGATTTCGCGGACTTCAAGCAATATCTGATGCATGTATAAAGAATGGGACGTCAGTAAAGAAAAACACCGGATTGCTTGACATTGCCTTTCGGATGTTGTATCTTTGTAACTGCAATCTTAGTTCAGATTCAATTTTAAATTAGCATAAAAGGAGAGGCGTCGCTTCTCCTTTTTTGTTGTGTTCTTCCGTCACTTCATTTGCTAAACCTTAGGGTTTACTCTCCTGAACCAGTGCTTTACAGATTTAATCCTCCACTTCAGCAAGCGGAATAGCGGGCATTTGCTTGGAAAATCCCAGTGGTTTTGACGAAAAGCTCGGATGTTTCGGATGATATGTTCAGCGCCGACAGATGGTGTGTCGAGGATAAACAGATGATATGTTCGGGACGGATACATGGTTTGTTCCGGCTATATGAACGGACGATAATGCGTCTGTTCCGTTAATCTTCCATAAATCTGCTCTTGACAAGATTGGCTGCTTTATTCTGTATCGGGTTCTTCCCGGATGAGGTCTATCATGCTGCCCAACTTATGATGGTTGTTCCATAGCACAAGCACTTCTATCTTCCGGAGACTGTGCCGGTAAAGAAGCGTATAGTCGGGATGCGGGATGATGTACCGTATGTTCTCTGCTTCGGTGGGCTGTCCGATAAACGGATTCAGCGTGATGCGGTACAATGCATTTTGGAATAAGGAGTACAGAACCCCGCCACACCGTTTGTTGCCATCTCTTTCTTGCGAGGAAATCAGCAGGCCCTTCAGCGCTCTTTGGCGAGGGGCGACCATATTATTTGTTTAGCCATGCCTTCACCTCCTTACTGATTGTGACGTCCTCTTGTCCTTCTCCCTCATCCAGTTGCCGGCAGGCTTTCTTAAGGTCATGGCGTAGCCGGGTGGAGAATGCGAGGACTTGCTTTGTTTGCTGAGACGATTGTTCTTCTTTAACTTTTGCCATAGTGTTATCTCCTTTTCTCCTAAAACATTTCAAAGTAATGAATTGTTTGAGGGGAAAAATACGAAGCTGATGAAAGATAAGAAACTGGAAGCCAATCTCAGTATGGTTGCATCGCGCGTCATGGCGGGGTTGAATATGAATGGATTGAAATTTCTGCTCCCTTTGTGGCTGGGTGCATTGACGGGTGTCACGGTGCGTTGTGTCTTTGCTGCCGTGGCATTTTGGATAACAGGCTGGTTTGTAAAGGAGGCACCGGCCACAAGGCGGCAGCGGATAGGGCTGTTCTGCCTGGGGGGCTTTCGGACTCTACGGGTTCATGTTCTGCTATCTGCTGGGCATCAGTAAGACGACTCCGGTTTCCAGTGCCATCTTCAACTCCATGCAGCCCATTTGGGTCTTTCTGATATCTGTCTTTTTCCTGCACGAAAAGGCTACGCTGATGAAGATAATCGGCATAGCGCTGGGTTTTGGCGGTGCGTTGCTGTGCATCCTTACGCAAGGCAGTGATGACCTGGCGCACGATGCGTTTACGGGCAACATGCTCTGCATGGTGAGCTCGCTGGTCTTTGCCGTTTACCTGATTGTGAGCAAGAAACTGCTGGAAGAGGTCGGGGTAGTGACGATGATGAAGTACATCTTTGGCGGTGCGGCAGTAACGGGATTGATTGTGTCGTCCATTATAGGCTGGGATGCACCTTGCTTACGGATGCCTTGCATGGGAAGTGGCACTGGGTACCGTGGGCGGTGTTGGCGTTTGTGCTGGTTTTCCCTACTTACCTCAGTTACTTTCTGGTTCCGGTGGGCTTGAAGTATCTCAAGACGACGGTTGTATCCATGTACAGCTATCTGATATTGGTGGTGACTACCGTTGTTTCCCTCACCTTGGGGCAAGACCGTTTCAGTTGGACGCAAGCCGCTGCCATTGCCATGATTTGTATCAGCGTGTACTTTGTTGAAGTGGCGGAAGCGAAGAAGTAGTGACGAATACCAGGTATTCCCCTTCCGCCTCGATGGTGAATTCCGTACCGGTGCATTCGTTGAGTGTGCCTTGCCACCAGTTGGTGAAGTCGCTGAGAGGATAGACCAGTCCTTTGCCATGCAGACCGTGTGCAGTGAAATTGATGATGGATACTTGCTGTCCGGGATGGCTTGGGAAGGTGCGGGTACCCCGGCAGGGGATGAAGATGCCGTAATCGGTATAGGTACGTACATCGGCTCCGGCACGGAGATAGTCGATGAGCAGGCTGATATTTCCCAGTGTATGGTCTTCACGTTTGCCCGTGGCACCGATGATGGCGATGCGGCGTTTGCCTTGCGCCAGCAGGAAGTTGACGGCTTTGGTCTGGTCGTTGGTTTCCTGGTCGCTGATACGGTGCAGGATATGTCCGAACTTCCGGCGGTTTTCATCACTGAGGGAGTCGCCGTCGCCGATGATTATGTCGGGAGTATGACCCCGGCGGATGTATTCGTTCGCTCCGCCGTCGCAGCAAACCACGTATGGCGCTTCCGCCAATATCTTCAAAGGCAGGGGACCGGCAGGATATTCCCCATTCGCTAAAACTACGGCATCAATAGTTGATAATTGCTCGTTGCTCGTTGATAGTTCGTTTTTCATATCTTTCTTAATCCCTAATCTCTAATCCTTCGTCTTTGCTCATCATCTTTCTCCATTTGAAGTAGCCAAAGATAGCTATAATTGTATAAAGGGCATATAGTCCGGCTGTAAAATCAAGTCCTTTGTAGATGTACAGTCCGGCGCTGACGGCATCTACCGCAATCCATGCCCACCATTGTTCTACATATTCCGTGCCAGGCATCCACATGCCGACGATGTCTCAGTGCGGTGGTGAAGGAGTCCAGCCAGGCACATTGCTGTCCGTGAAGTTTATCAATTATCCAGGGCAATGCCGAGGAAGGCGGCGGTGAATACGGCAGTAAGCGGCAGCAAGTAGCGCGTCGCATATAGGTAATGGAAAGCTCCTGCTTTTGTTCTTCTGTTCTGTTGTTCTCTCCCCTTTGTGGGGCATCTTTCCGTTTCAAGATAGTACGTCGTAGTACAGCTCTGTACTTCCACATCATCCAGCCGTAGATGGCAGCACCCAGATAATAGATGTTGATGCCGAAATCTGCATACAACCCCGCATCATAGTAGACAAAAATATAGACGGCAGGCATAATGATGCCCGCTATCCAAAGATAAATGCTTGCCCGGTACTCCAACCAGAGGTAGAGGATCCCGGTCACAGTGCCTGTAATCTCAAGAATATGTTCCATCAGAAATTGATTGCTATATGTCCCAATACATTCGTTCCCGCCTGGGCAGCGTAGCCGGCATAGTTGTAACGGACTTTTCCTCCGTTATCGTCGAGATAGTATCCGCTGCCTGCGTATCCGTTATTCTCGTATTCTTCATTGAACAGATTATAGATGGTGCACCCTATGGTTACCGACTTTACTTTAGGCAACTTGAAGGTATAGGACAGATTCAGGTTGCTTACGAAATAAGCATCCAGCGTGCACTCCTCTTGCTTGGCGTTACTCATGTATTGCTTGCTGATATATTGTGACTGTAACGAGGCTTCGAATCCTTTGAACGTATAGCCGAAGCGGTTGTTCAGTATGAAGTCGGGAGAGAATGCGATGGGGGTATCTCCGTGTTCGATGACCCATGCTTCCGACCCTGCCTCTTCGTTTTCAAAAAGTGTCTCGGTAAAGTTCTGCACACGGTTCTTGCTGAGTGTGGCATTGATGTCCCATTGCAAGCCGCAGTCCAGTTTGATGCCAGCCATCAGTTCAATACCCGTACGGTAGCTGTCGGGCACGTTGCTGGCCATGGCTTCGCCTATCTCGTTCAGCTCTCCCGTCAGTACCAGCTGGTCTTTATAGTCCATATAGTAGAAGTTGGCACCCGCATGGAGCATGAGTTGGCGAAGGTATATCCCAGTTCGTAGTCGAACAAGCGCTCAGCCTTGGGATGTTCGGTGAAGTAGCCGTCGGTGTAGTTGTTGCGCGTAGGCTCTTTATGGGCTACGCTGAACGAACCGTATAGGCGGTGGTTGCGGTCGATTTGCCAGGACAGTCCGGCTTTCGGGTTGAAGAAGTCGAAGTCTTCGTCGATGTCCAGCTTCTGCATTCCCGGAGTGGTGGCAGTCCAGTTGTACTTGTCGTTCAGTCCGTTTATCTTGTAGTCGATGTGGCGGTATTGCAGGTCGAGGTAGGCGCTGAGGCCGCTTACCAGTTCATAATTGGCTTTCAGATAAATATTGCCGTCATTCTTTGTGGCGTTGTTGCGGTAGTAGTCGTGGTCGGGGTTCAGTTCGCCGATATAGTTCTTTACCCAAAGCACTTTTCCAAAGTGGTCGCGTCATAGCGATTCAGTGCACCGCCTAGCGAGGCATGCAGACGGTCGGCTTTGTAGCTTACGGAGAAGATTCCACCGCCAAACCAGTTGTCCATTGCCTTCTTGCGGATAAGGTCGCTTACTTCTACCTTGCCGCCATTGTATTCGAAAGGCGACATGCCGTACTCTGTCAACGAGCGTTCGCCTTTATATTCCTGGTAGTACCCGTCGCCTTTGGTGTAATGCAGGCCGATATTCAGATTCCATTGCGAGGTGAAATTGTGGTTGAACAGCAACTGGTAATTCTTCTGCGTTATAGTTGTCGGTCTGGTCGTCATAGAAATGCAGTGCACCTCCTTCGTCCGTGAGGTAATGCTTCTCGCCGTTGTCGTCTTTATAATATTCTTTGCTGTATACATGGCCGTCCCGGTCGGTGGCGTACATGAATCCGCAGGAATTGTAACGCCGTCCGTAACGTTCCATCTCCTCCTTGCTGGCATAGTTCCATGCGTGGTAAGTGCGCTCTTGCGCAAGGTTATCAGTTTGACGGAGGTATTGTCATTGTAGTATCCTCCTTGCAGATAATAGGAGTTCAGTCCCACAGATGCCCGGTCTATATACCCGTCCGTACTGATGTTGGAGAGCCGCGCATCGAACGACCAATGATTGTTGATGAGTCCCGTTCCCACTTTCACCGTCTCCTTGTGCGTATGGAAGGAGCCGTAGGAACCGTTGAATTCTGCATAGGGTTTCATGGAGAAATCACCCGTCTGCATGTTGATGCTGGCACCGAAAGCTCCTGCACCGTTCGTTGAGGTACCAGCTCCGCGTTGCACCTGCATGTCCTTGACGGAGGAGGCGAAGTCCGGCAGGTTGACCCAGAATACCGTGTGACTCTCCGCGTCGTTGATGGGAATACCGTTGGCGGTGACGTTGATGCGTGTGCCGTCTGTTCCGCGGACTCTCAGCGTGGTGTAACCCACCCCGGCACCGGCATCGCTGGTAGTAATGGCGGAGGGTGTCATACTCAACAGATACGGCAGGTCTTGTCCGAAATTCTGTTTTTTCAGTTGTTCTTTGCCTATATTGGTGAATGCCACCGGTGTGCTGTTTGTGGCACGTGTGGAGATGACTTCCACTTCCTGCAGGTTTATCACCCGCAGGCTGTCTTGTTCTTGTGCCTGCGCACAGACACCCAGTGCTGCCGTCAGGAGGCAGACCGCCATTGCATGTCTCTTCATTTGCAATTGTTTCGTTTAGATGAATACAGAAAAGGGGAACTTTTCTTCTTTTCCCTCCGCCGGCATTACCCGGATCAGGTTAATGGGTATGATCTCAGCCCGTCGTATTAGGGCACCCCTTAGTTGAAATCGGGGCAAAGGTAGGAGTTTTCGTCGAAAGTGGCAAGTTAAGTGAACGAAACTCAGAGTTATTTGTTAATTTTGTAGCATTAATTTTAAAAAAAGAATATAGTTATGTTATCATCTTTATTCATGGCAGCCTTTGCTGCCCAAGTTGCTGACGATGGTTTCAGCAAACTGCAGATATTCCTTCAGCAATTGATAGATTGGGGCGTAAGTGCCGGTGGACGTATTATTGGAGCTGTCATCATCTTTGTGGTAGGACGGTTCTTGATTTCCTTTCTTAGGAAAATGCTGGCGAGGTTATTGGCAAAAAGACATGTGGATGCCAGTATCCAGAGCTTTGTGAAAAGTTTAGTCAATATCTTGCTGACCATTCTGCTGATTATTGCCGTTATCGGCAAATTGGGAGTGGAAACTACTTCATTTGCAGCTTTGTTGGCATCTGCCGGTGTGGCTATCGGTATGGCACTTTCCGGAAACTTGCAGAACTTTGCGGGTGGATTGATTGTACTGTTGTTCCGTCCTTTCAAGGTAGGCGACTGGATTGAAAGCCAGGGAGTGTCCGGAACGGTACGTGAGATTCAAATCTTCCATACGATTCTGACCACAGCCGACAATAAGGTAATCTATATACCTAACGGTGCGTTGAGCAGTGGTACAGTGACTAATTACAGCCGTGAGGATACGCGTCGTGTAGATTGGGTGATCGGTGTAGAATATGGTGAGAACTATGACAAGGTAGAGAGCACCGTGCGTCGTATCATCTCCGAAGACAGCCGTATCTTGAATACTCCCGAGCCGTTTGTGGCTCTTCATGCCCTGGATGCCAGCAGTGTGAATGTGGTGATTCGTGTTTGGGTGAAGAGCGGAGACTACTGGGGCGTTTATTTTGATATGAACAAGAAGATTTACTCCGTATTCAACGAGGAAGGTATCGACTTCCCATTCCCGCAGTTGACGGTGCATCAGGCGAAAGACTGAGTGGGCTACAAGTTTCAATTTATTAGCTATC
>ENA-OQCF01000503-OQCF01000503.1-human-gut-metagenome-genome-assembly--contig:-NODE-503-length-15185-cov-5.417785_pt1 | contig 15185 bp, 17 predicted proteins | sample MGYA00242756_ERZ504573 | MGnify/ENA primary metagenome ERZ504573 (study PRJEB26092, sample SAMD00036240) | human gut metagenome | host: Homo sapiens | study: EMG produced TPA metagenomics assembly of... | reverse complement strand
CATGAGGCTCCGCGCTGATGAAGCAGCCGCAGCTGGTCCGGGAGATTGCCTCCAGTCTGGTGAAGCATTCAGAGAAACCGGTGACGGTAAAGATCCGGAAAGGTTTCGACGAGGAACACATCAATGCGGTGGAGATTGCGAAAATTCTGGAAGACTGCGGCGTATCCGCCATCGCCGTTCACGGGCGGACAAGAGAGCAGTATTATTCCGGAAAAGCCGACTGGGAGATCATCCGTCAGGTTCGCGAGGCGGTATCCATCCCCGTGATCGGCAATGGCGATGTGGACAGTCCCAAAGCGGCTGTGCGGATGCTGGAGGAGACCGGCTGCGCCGGCGTGATGATCGGAAGAGCGGCCAGGGGAAATCCGTGGATCTTCCGGGAGGTCCGTCATTATCTGGAAACCGGGGAGGAGCTGCCGCGCCCGTCGATGGAGGAAGTCAGGGAAATGATTCTTCGCCATGCACGCCTCCAGGTGGAATATAAAGGCATGCAGACCGGAATGCGGGAAATGCGCAAGCATGTGGCCTGGTATACGTCCGGTCTTCCCCATTCCGCGCGCCTGCGCTCGAAGGTAAACGAAGTAAATACGCTCGCGGAGCTGGAGGAACTGCTGGAAGAAGCTTCGATGAGTTACCGTTCAGCTGGCTGAATTGTTATTTTGATGGTTACTGTTCAGTCAGGTCTTTCCGGCTTTTTTTCTTGACAAGGCCGGGCGTTTCATTTATACTACTGTAATTGTTAGGATAGGCGTAGTCTGTCCTTATGAGATGAAAACGTTTACAGAAGATAGATAAAGATAAGGAAAGGGTGCAGAAACATGGCAGAGAAGAAAAATATTCTTACTTATGCAGGACTCCAGAAACTGGAGGAGGAGCTTCATGATCTGAAGGTATACCGCAGAAAAGAAGTCGCTGAGAAAATCAAGGAAGCGAGAGAGCAGGGAGACCTGTCCGAGAACGCAGAGTACGATGCAGCGAAGGATGAGCAGAGAGATATCGAGGCACGTATCGAGGAGATCGAAAAGATCCTGAAAAATGCTGAAGTTGTCGTAGAGGATGAGGTAGACTCCGACAGAATCAATGTAGGATGTAAGGTAGACGTCTATGATGTGGAGTTTGATGAGGAGATTGAGTTCCAGATCGTAGGTTCCACAGAGGCAAACAGCCTGGAGGGCAAAATCTCCAATGAGTCTCCGGTAGGAAAAGCGCTGATCGGCGCGCATACCGGCGACACGGTGGAGGTAGAAACCCCGACCGGCATGATGCAGTATAAAGTGCTGAAAAATTCAGAGAAACGTCTGATTCTCCGCCCCCGTCATATGGCAGGCTCTGAACACTGCCGGGAATGGAGATTTACTGACGGCAGACGTCAGCACAGTTTTGCGGACGCGGAAGCAGTATCGTTCCGCGGATAAAAAAATAATGGAAAAGGGAGTGAGAAAGATTGGCACAGCAGAAGCAGACACAGGAACAGGATATGAATCAGTTATTGAAGGTGCGCCGGGATAAACTGAAAGAGCTGCAGGAAAGCGGAAAGGATCCGTTTGTCATCACGAAATATGACGTAACCCATCACAGCCAGGAGATCAAAGACAATTACGAGGAGCTGGAAGACAAAGAAGTCACCGTGGCGGGGCGTATGATGTCAAAACGTGTGATGGGAAAAGCTTCCTTCTGCAATGTACAGGACCTTCAGGGCGGCATTCAGTGCTACGTGGCGCGTGACAATGTCGGCGAGGAATCCTACAAAGACTTCAAGAAAATGGATATCGGCGATATCGTGGGTGTGAAGGGTACGGTGTTTAAGACAAAAACCGGCGAGATTTCCATTCATGTAACCGGCCTGACGCTTCTGAGCAAGAGCCTTCAGATCCTCCCGGAGAAGTTCCACGGGCTGACGAACACAGACCTTCGTTACCGCCAGAGATACGTGGATCTGATCATGAATCCTGAGGTAAAGGATACTTTTATCAAGCGTTCGAAAATCATCAGCGCGATCCGCAAATATCTGGACGGCCAGGGCTTTATGGAAGTTGAGACTCCGATGCTGGTGGCAAACGCAGGCGGAGCGGCGGCAAGACCGTTTGAGACGCATTTTAACGCTCTGAACGAAGACCTGAAGCTGCGCATTTCTCTGGAACTGTATCTGAAACGTCTGATCGTCGGAGGCCTGGAGAGAGTCTATGAGATCGGCCGGGTATTCCGCAACGAGGGACTGGATACGAGACATAACCCGGAATTTACGCTTATGGAGCTGTATCAGGCGTATACGGATTACAATGGAATGATGGACCTGACAGAAAATCTTTACCGTCACGTTGCCCAGGAAGTTCTGGGCACCACGAAGATTGTCTACAACGGAATCGAGATGGATCTCGGAAAACCGTTTGAGCGTATCACAATGGTGGATGCGGTGAAGAAGTATTCCGGTGTGGACTGGAATCAGGTGGAGACTCTGGAGCAGGCGAGAGCGCTGGCGAAGGAGCATAACATTGCATTTGAGGAGAGACATAAGAAGGGCGACATTCTGAACCTGTTCTTCGAAGAATATGTGGAGGAACATCTCGTTCAGCCGACTTTCGTAATGGACCATCCCATCGAGATTTCTCCGCTGACCAAGAAGAAACCGGAGAATCCGGAGTATGTGGAGCGTTTTGAGTTTTTCATGAACGGCTGGGAGATGGCGAACGCTTATTCTGAGCTGAACGATCCCATTGATCAGAGAGAGCGCTTCCAGGCACAGGAAGAGCAGTTTGCTCAGGGAGACGAGGAGGCGAACCACACGGACGAGGACTTCCTGAATGCACTGGAGATCGGTATGCCTCCGACCGGCGGCATCGGATTCGGAATCGACCGTATGTGCATGCTGCTGACGGACAGCGCGGCGATCCGTGACGTTCTGCTGTTCCCGACCATGAAGAGCCAGGGAGCGGCAAAGAACGAGGCTAACAATGCGGCGCAGGCCGGCAAAGCAGATGCTTCAGACACTGCTATGGACCAGGCAAAGCAGGTTCTTGTTCAGCAGCTGGAAGAGATGCCGGCAGCGGAATATGAGCCGCTGGATCTCTCCAAAGTTAAAATCGAGCCGCTGTTCGAAGATTTCGTTGATTTTGAGACTTTCAGCAAGTCCGATTTCCGGGTTGCAAGGTGGAAGCCTGCGAGGCCGTTCCGAAGTCCAAGAAGCTTCTGAAGTTCACACTGAACGACGGAACAGACCGGAAACGCACGATTTTAAGCGGTATTCACGAGTATTACGAGCCGGAAGAACTGGTCGGAAAGACCTGTATCGCGATCACGAATCTTCCGCCGAGGAAGATGATGGGCATCGATTCCGAGGGTATGCTGATCAGCGCGGGTGTACGAGTATGACGGTCATGAAGGACTGAATCTTCTGATGGTGGATGACAGGATCCCGGCAGGAGCGAAGTTGTATTAAGATTTAAGTAAGGACGTACCGTTTTACATGATTTGACGCTTGAAACGGTGCAGAGTGAAAAAATGGCATAATAAGCAGAATGAATGGGCAGTCCTGAATGGGATTGCCCATTTTGTTTGCCCAGCATGGGCGTATTCTAATGGGTGAAAGTCCCAAGTGCGCGTAGGCAACGACGAAGCACATAGCCGAACAGCAAGGGTGTCCGCCGTGAGACGGAATCTGAAAGAAGCTGTAAGCAAACCTCTGACCTGACGGACAGGAACCGCATATAAGGCTCGGAAATGCGGATAAGGTGGCAAAAGGCACTGAAGTCCAAAAGGTTGCCGGAAGTACGAGTAAATGTGGCAGGTGCATGGAGGGAAAGAATACGCACCTTAACTGGGGAGGTCTCACAGGCGGTTTCATCAGCCGTAGTAACAACGAACTGTGAGAAGTCAGCAGAAGCCATAGTAGTGAGGAAGTTCCTGTAATGGGAATGGAGCGAAGGGCTGAACAATCAATCAGTTGAAGTACGTTCCACTTCGTAGCCGGAGCAACGCCTGTCGATAACTTCAAAGGCGGCAAAGGCAAAAGGGCAGAAAGGAAACAACGCATGGACACAAGTAGTCTAATGGAGCAGATATTGAGTAAGGACAATCTTAATGCGGCATATCTGCAAGTCGTCAGGAACAAAGGAGCGGCAGGGGTAGACGGAATGACCGTGGAAGAACTCGGTCCATACCTTTCGGAAAACGGCGAGAACATCATGGAACAGCTACGGAGGAGAAAATATAAGCCGCAGCCGGTACGCAGAGTGGAGATACCGAAGCCAGACGGAGGAGTAAGGAACCTGGGGGTGCCGACGGTAGTTGATCGTTTTGTACAACAGGCGGTAGCACAGGTATTGACTCCGATATTTGAGGAGCAGTTTCATGACCATAGTTACGGATTCAGACCAAACCGATGCGCACAGCAGGCAGTCCTAAAGGCATTGGAGATGATGAATGACGGACACAGCTGGATAGTAGACATTGACCTTGCGAAGTTCTTTGATACGGTAGACCATGATAAGCTGATGACAATCATCGGACGAACCATAAAGGACGGGGATGTGATATCAGTGGTAAGAAAGTTTCTAGTCAGCGGAGTGATGATAGACGATGAGTATGAAGATACAATAGTCGGCACACCGCAGGGAGGGAATATCTCGCCATTATTAGCGAATATCATGCTTAACGAGCTGGACAAGGAACTGGAAGCAAGAGGGCTGGATTTTGTCAGGTATGCCGATGACCTAATCATCATGGTCGGGAGCAGGCAGGCGGCGGAACGGGTCATGAAGAGTGTGACGAGATTTATAGAGAATAAACTCGGACTCAAAGTGAATGCCGAAAAGAGCAAGGTAGATAAACCAAAAGGGATAAAGTATCTTGGGTTTGGATTTTACTATGACTCATTTGCCAAAGGATATAAAGCCAGACCCCACACGAAAGCGGTGGAAAAGTTTAAGGAGCAAATGAAGAAACTTACATGTAGGAGTTGGGGAGTCAGCAACACCTATAAGGTGGAGAAACTCAACCAACTGATACGAGGATGGATTAATTACTTCAAAATCGGAAGCATGAAAAAGTTATGTGGAAAGCTCGATAAGCATATCCGCTTTCGATTGCGGATGTGTATCTGGAAACACTGGAAAACACCTAAGAACAGGGAAAAGAACCTTATCAAGCTCGGACTGCCACGGCGTGCGGCACATGGTATTTCGTATGCAAAGGGATATGCCAGAGTGTGCAGGAGCTGGAATCTCCACATTGGAATCAGTAAAGAGAGACTGGCTAAGTTTGGGCTTGTATCTATGGAAGACTACTACGCCGAAAGGCGGGTTACTTGTTAAGTTGATTGAACCGCCGTGTACCGAACGGTACGCACGGTGGTGTGAGAGGTCGGTAGGCGAAATAATCGCCTACCTCCTACTCGATTTTGTTGTCCGGCTCCGCTCCCGGCCATTTTGCCCCCTGCCGGTTGTAGTAGTAAGCGAGGAGGGAATTTTTCTGCCCTGGTGTTTGGCATTTGGAGCATTTACCCGTAGTAGAGGGCAAAGAGAAAGGATTTCTCCAACACCGGGTAGAAACCACTGCGTCCGGTGTCATTTTAGCGAAAGCGGGCAGGAATGCCCTTTACAGGATTAGTAGTAGCAGAAAAAGAGAAACAAACTTTTGTGGTTGCAGTTTTCCAAAAAAGTGGCGGACGGAAGTGAGAGAAAGTTTGCAGTCACGGAGAGCAAGTTTCTACCACGGTGCCAAAATCCGCAATTCTGCAGTTTTGCCCCTCGCGGGAAACTTGTGGGAGTGCCTTCCCCAAACCCTGCTCATGCGCTTACGGGCGAGAAAGGAGGTCACACCATGCGAAAGAAATACAACACGCCCCACCGCAGCCGCGTTGTGAAAACCCGGCTGTCCGAAGATGAGTATGCCGACTTCACAGCGCGGCTTGCGCCCTATGGTATCAGCCAGTCCGAATTTCTCCGGCAGGCGATACGGCGGGCGACCATACGCCCGGTTGTCCATGTGTCGTCGGTCAATGACGAGTTGCTTTCCGCTGTCGGGAAGCTGACAGCCGAGTACGGCAGGATCGGCGGCAACCTCAATCAGATTGCCCGGTATCTGAACGAATACGGCGTACCCTACAACACCCTTTCCGGCGAGGTACGCGCCGCCATATCCGACCTTGCCGTCCTCAAGTATGAAGTCCTCAAGAAAGTAGGTGACGCGGTTGGCAACACTCAAGCATATCAACTCTAAAAACGCCGACTACGGAGCCGCCGAGCAATATCTTCTCTTTGAGCATGACGAGTTTACCATGAAGCCCGTCCTTGATGAAACCGGCAGGCTTATCCCCCGCGAGGACTACCGGCTGTCCACGCTGAACTGCGACGGGGAGGATTTTGCCGTTGCGTGTATGCGGGCCAATCTCCGCTATCAGAAAAACCAGCGGCGGGAAGATGTGAAAAGCCACCACTACATCATCAGCTTTGACCCGCGGGACGGGCCGGACAACGGCCTGACCGTAGACCGGGCGCAGGCGTTGGGGGAACAATTCTGTAAAGAGCATTTTCCCGGCCACCAGGCCCTTGTCTGCACCCACCCGGACGGGCATAACCACAGCGGCAACATTCATGTGCATATCGTCATAAACAGCCTGCGGATTGAGGAAGTGCCGTTCCTGCCCTACATGGACAGGCCGGCCGATACGAAAGTCGGCTGCAAGCACCGATGTACCGACGCTGCCCTGCGCTACTTCAAATCCGAAGTCATGGAGATGTGCCACCGGGAGGGGCTTTATCAAATCGACCTCTTGAACGGCAGCAAGAACCGCGTCACCGACCGGGAGTATTGGGCGCAGAAAAAGGGACAGGCCGCGCTGGACAAGCAGAACGCCCCCATGATTGCCGATAGTATCACGCCCCGGCAGACCAAGTTTGAAACGAACAAGGAGAAGCTGCGGCAGACCCTACGGAAAGCCCTTGCCACCGCCGCCAGCTTTGACGAGTTTTCCTCTCTGTTGCTGCAGGAGGGTGTGACCGTCAAGGAGAGCCGGGGGCGGCTTTCCTACCTCACGCCGGACAGGACAAAGCCAATTACCGCCCGGAAGCTGGGCGACGATTTTGACCGCGCCGCTGTCTTTGCCGTTTTAGAGCAAAACGCCGCCAGAGCAGCCGAAGCGCCAGCCAGATCCCCCGATCCCCCACGCACCATAAAAGACCGCTTGCAGGTTGCCAGAGCCGAGATAGCCGCCCCGAAACAGGACGGAGTGCAGCGGCTTGTGGACATTGAGCAGAAAATGGCCGAGGGCAAAGGCCGGGGCTATGAACGCTGGGCGAAGATACACAATCTGAAGCAGGCCGCCAAAACGCTGTCCGTCTACCAGCAATACGGCTTTACTTCCCCGGAGCAGTTAGAAGCCGCCGTTGACACCGCCTATCAGAAAATGCGCCAGACCAGCGGCGAACTGAAAGCACTGGAAACGAAGCTGCAAGGGAAAAAGAAGTTGCAGCGGCAGGTGTTGGCCTACGCCCAGACCAAGGCCGCCCGCGACGGGCTGCGGGCACAGAAATCCGAGAAAGCCCGCGCCGCATACCGGCAGGCCCATGAGAGCGATTTTATCATAGCCGACGCAGCAGCCCGGTATTTCAAGGCGCATGGCATTACCAAGCTGCCCGCCCGGAAAGCGTTGCAGGCCGAGATCGAGCAGCTTATCTCCGAGAAAGACGGCCTGTATAACACCTATCACGAACAGAAACAGCGGTTCAAGGAGTTGCAGACCGTCAAGCGGAACATCGACCAGATTTTGCGCCGGGACGAGCCGCACCGCAGAAAGGAGCAGAGCCATGAGCGATAACCTGCCCCACATGGACTACCGCCAGCACCGGCGGGCGCGGCGGCTGGTACATGAGTGCTGTAACTACGATGAGGGGAACTGCCTGCTATTGGACGACGGGGAGCCTTGCGTGTGCGTCCAGAGCATTTCCTTTTCCCTCATGTGCCACTGGTTCCGTGTGGCTGTCCTGCCCCTTGACGGGGAGCTGGCCGCAGCCCTCTTGTGCCGGGGAAGCCGGAAACGGTGTGCCGTCTGCGGGGCGGCCTTTGTCCCCAAATCCAACCGGGGAAAATACTGCCCCGACTGCGCCGGGCGCATGAAGAAAATCAAAGCCGCCGAGAGAAAGCGGAAACAAAGGCAGAGATGTCACGCTTTAGAGCCTTTCAAACCCGCATAAATCAAGGCTTTTTTCGTGGGTGTCAAAGGGTACGCGATACATTTATCCTTTTCCCCCGGAAACGGCGTTTTAATGCGTGACAATACGCCAAAATCAACCCGAACACAGGGAGGTGATCCTATCGCTGATTATATCAGGGCAGACACGCGGCTGCCCGCCTATCTGCCGTATCCCCGTTTCCTGCTGAAAATGGAGATTTCACAGACCGCCAAGCTGCTGTATTCGCTGCTGTTAGACCGTTCCACCCTCTCCCAGAAAAACAAGTGGCTGGACGACGAGGGCAGGATTTATATTATCTATCCCATCGCGGAGATAGCAGAAATACTGGATAAAGGCAGCACCACCATCAAGGGGGCGCTTAATGAACTGGACACGGCGGGGCTGTTGGAACGGGAACGGGGCGGCTTCTCCGCACCGAACCGGCTTTATGTCAAAGTACCGCCAGTGCCACAGGTACAGTTTTCAGACCAACTGATGGCCGGAAGTCCGCCCCTCATAGAGCCGGAAAACCGTCCTACTGATGGTCAGAAAACCGACCTTATGATGGTCGGAAAACCGTCCCCTAACCAAACTACTATAAACAACCTTACAGAGAGCCAAACAAAGGGAGTGAGTGGGGGGCCGTCCGCGCCCTATGGCCGATATGGAAATATTTTTCTGTCACAGACCGAATACGACGAGTTGCAGGCAGAGTACCCTGACAGGCTGGAACGGTTCATCGAGGAAATGAGCCGCTACCTTGCCGCCAACGGGAAAAGCTACCAGAACTATGCCGCCGCCCTGCGGATATGGGCGGGGAACGACAAAAAGGAAGCCCCTAAAAAGGGCATACCAGACTACTCATGCAAGGAGGGCGAGAGTTTATGAAGAATGAAATCAACGCGGTTTTGGAGAATATGACGACCACCATCCCGGAGCCGGAGGACTACACCGGCGAGGACGGTTTACTGTACTGCGGCAAGTGCCGCAAGCCGAAAGAAGCCTATTTTGCGCCGGATAAGGCCGCTATCTTCGGGCGCGACCGCCACCCGGCAGAGTGCGACTGCCAGAGAACCGCCCGCGAGGAACGGGAAGCCGCCGAAAAGCGGCGCAGACACCTTGACACCGTGGAAGAACTGAAACGCCGGGGCTTTACCGACCCCACCATGCGGGACTGGACTTTCGAGAACGACAACGGCAGGAACCCGCAGACCGGGCTTGCCCGCCGGTATGTGGAGCATTGGGAAGATATGCGGACAGACAATATCGGCTGCCTGTTCTGGGGCGGCGTAGGCACCGGCAAAAGCTACCTTGCAGGCTGTATCGCAAACGCCCTCATGGAGAAAGAAATCCCCGTCCGCATGACGAACTTTGCTCTTATCCTCAATGACCTTGCCGCCAGCTTTGAGGGGCGCAACGAGTACATTTCCCGCCTTTGTCGTTATCCGCTGCTGATCCTTGACGACTTCGGCATGGAACGCGGGACGGAATACGGGCTGGAACAGGTGTTCAATGTGATTGACAGCCGTTACCGCAGCGGCAAGCCGCTGATCGTCACGACCAACCTTACGCTGGACGACCTGCACAACCCGGAGGACACCGCCCATTCCCGGATTTATGACCGCCTGCTTTCCATGTGCGTCCCGGTACGCTTTACCGGCGACAACTTCCGGCAGGAAACCGCCAAGCGGAAAATGGAGAGCATGAAGAAACTGATTACCGACTGAAAGGAGTATTGCCTATGGCAGATAACAAGCAGCACGACACCCGCACCACCCGCCGCCCTGACTGTGTGACGGAAATCCGCATGGGCAATTCCGTCCTTGTCGTGTCCGGCTATTTCAAGAAAGACACCACAACCACAGCCGCCGACAAAATGGCGCGGGTACTGGAAGCGGAAGCCGCTGCTACACAGGAGCCGACTTATCCGGCGTGAACCGGGGCATGGAAAAGCGGCCATGCCAGGGAGCATGACCGCTGGAACGAAAATCGGAAGTGCTTTAGCAATTCTTAATCTCATTCTCTATAAAATAATTTGCAATTTCAAAGGCTTTTATTCTTCTCTTTGCCAATGTGATTTGTGATTTATAACGCTCGGAATTATCCTTTGATTCAAATGTTTTTACTGTTTCTCTTAGCTTGTGCAGAGTTGAATCAATTTGCCTTTTGGCCGCGGTTAATTCATCTATTGTATACTTCATGTTTTCTCCTTTAACTTCTGATTTTTTTGTTAAATCAGAGTATACCACGGAGTTATGAACTTTTCTACTGCAAATATGGGACGACAACCCATACCATAAAAATCGGAAAATTGAAAAGCTGTAAAGAAGCAAATTTAACGCTTTTGCCGCTGTACAGCCCCCGCCGTTCCGTGGTACAATGAAACCACGGAATAGTGGGGCTGGCTGTCGGAAACGGAGGATTTTATGTTAAGACAAGCCACCCAAAACCTCATTACCGCCCTTTATCCGAGATTGTCCCACGAGGATGAATTGCAAGGCGAGAGTAATTCCATATCGAACCAAAAAAGGATACTCGAAACCTACGCAAAACAGAACGGCTTTACCAATCTGCGCTGGTACACCGACGACGGTTTTTCCGGCGCGAACTTCCAGCGGCCCGGATTTCAAGCCATGCTTGCGGACATTGAAGCCGGGAAAGTGGGTACGGTCATCGTCAAGGACATGAGCCGGTTAGGGCGAAACTACTTGCAGGTAGGGTTTTACACGGAAATGCTGTTCCCTCAAAAGGGTGTGCGTTTTATCGCTGTCAACGATAATGTGGACAGTGCCAGCGAGGGCATGGACAACGATTTTACCCCGCTGCGAAATCTGTTCAATGAATGGCTGGTGAGAGATACGAGCAAGAAAATCAAGGCAGTGAAAAAGTCAAAAGGCATGAGCGGCAAGCCTGTTACCAGCAAGCCGGTTTACGGCTATGTGATGGACGAGGACGAGAATTTTATTATAGACGAGGAAGCCGCCCCGGTGGTGCAGCAGATTTACCAGCTTTGCCTTGCCGGGAACGGCCCGACCAAGATTGCCCGTATGCTGACGGAGCAGCAAATCCCCACGCCGGGGACGCTGGAATATCAGCGGACAGGCAGCACCCGCCGTTATCACCCAGGCTATGAGTGCAAATGGGCGACCAACACCGTCGTTCATATCCTCGAAAACCGAGAGTACACCGGATGTCTGGTGAACTTCAAAACGGAAAAGCCTTCTTATAAGGTCAAGCACAGCATAGAGAACCCCGTCGAGAAGCAGGCCATTTTCGAGAACCACCATGAGCCGATCATCGACAAGGAAACATGGGAACGGGTGCAGGAGTTACGCAAACAGCGCAAACGCCCGAACCGCTACGATGAAGTGGGGCTGTTCTCCGGGATTTTGTTCTGCGCCGACTGCGGCCATGTGCTGTATCAGCAGCGGTATCAGAACAAAGACCGCAAACAGGACTGCTACATCTGCGGCAGCTACAAGAAGCGCACCCGCAACTGTACGGCGCACTTTATCCGCACCGATCTGTTGACCGCTGGTGTCCTGGCAAATCTCCGGCAAGTGACCGAATACGCAGCCAAGCATGAGAGCCGGTTTGTGAAACTACTTGTCCAGCAGAACGAGATCGGCGGCAAGCGAAAGACCGCCGCAGCCATCAAGCAGCTTGAACAGGCGCAGGAACGCATTTCTGAAATCAGCCGCATTATCAAGCGGCTGTATGAGGACAATGTAAACGGCAAAATCAGCGATGAGCGTTTCATGGAACTGTCGGCTGACTACGAAGCCGAGCAAGCGGAGCTGAAAAAGAGAGCCGCCGCCCTGCAAGCCGAACTGGACAAGTCACAGGCAGCTACCGTCAACGCCGAGAAATTTATGGGCATTGTCCGCAAGCACCTTGCCTTTGAAGAACTGACCCCCACTCTCTTGCGGGAAATGATCGAGAAAATTGTGGTGCATGAGTGCAGCTATGATGAGAACGGCACCCGCAGGCAGGACATTGAGATTTATTACAGCTTTGTCGGCAAGATTGACTTGCCCGAATAACCGCCCGACCTATCCGACACAATGGCCAAGTGTCGGATAGGAACGGCAAAATTTTTTGCACTTCTATTGCTTCTTTATCACACATAAGCAAAGTCTCAGGGCATGAAGCAGCTCATGGCTGGTGGCGGTGTCGCTCTGGTGGGCATTACCCTCATTCCTCTGCTGTCTGGTCTGTTCGGCTAAGAGCCGCAGGCGGGTTTTCCCGCCTGTACATAATCAATCTGCCAATTTATATGCCCAGTAGCGACCATTTCGTACTTTGACGAGCTTTCCTTCTTTTGTCAAGGTGTTCAGAACTCGACTTGCAGTGGCAGGAGAAACATCGAGAAGATTCTGTACATCGACGTTCTGGATAATATGATTCATGCGGAGAAAAGCTGCAATTTTCGCCCAACGCACTTCTTCCTTACTCTGTGCTACAGGCTGTTCGTTGATTGCTTCGGTCAAAGCCTCTTTGATGATTCCCAGCATGAACTCGATAAAAACAGTTCCTTCACCTTGTGTATTAGACTGATTGATTGCTGCGTAATACTCGGCCTGATGGTCGTGAATGATGGATTCGATTGGAAGCCATGCAAACAAGGGGTTCCACTTTGACAGCAGAAGTGTGTGCCAGAGCCGCCCAATACGACCGTTGCATCCGCAAATGGATGGATCACCTCAAATTCATAATGGAAAACGCAGCTCTTGATTAGAAGAGGAAATGGACTGTTTTCTGTCCACTGAATCAGTTCCTCCATCAAAGAGGGAACGTACTGCGGCAATGTTCCAAAATGCAGGACATTGCCCTTGTTGTCCACAACGCCAACCGGTCCGGAGCGAAACTCTCCCGCTTCACGCACAAGTCCCTGCATCATCGTCCGGTGTGCAAGCAGGAGGTCATCCATCGAATATGGATTCAATTCTGCGAGATGGTCGTAGATTTCGTAGGCATTTTTTACTTCTGCAATGTCTTTTGGAGGGGCAAGCACACGTTTTCCAGACAGAACAGCCGTCACCTGCTCCAAAGAGAGTGTGTTCTGCTCGATAGCCAGAGAAGAATAAATCGTTCGGATGCGATTCTGGCGGCGCAGAATCGGACTTGTGGAAAGATTCTGGGTGGAACTGATTTTGCCTACCAGTTCGCTGATTTCCATAACCTCTGAAAGAGCTGCTTCTGTGATTTCAAATGGCGGTTTCTTGTTTCGCACGGTGTATACCTCCCATATCATTTCTTTTATCATATCATTTCATCTATCATTCATCAATCAAAATTTTGAAAAAATGATAGATGAAATGAGACCATTGTTCCATACGGCGGCTTGAGCAGCAGCGGAAAGCCCTCTGCGGTTTGCAGTTTTATTGAATGTCCGTGCCCCAAGCCGTGTTTTTATCCACCCATCAATGAAAGGCGGTGCTTTATGCAGTTTTTGACCCACATTATTTTTCTCCTGAATCTTCTCAAGACTCTTATCAACCACTTCAGCTAAGGACGGTGACTGAATGGAAACCGTTCTCAAAGCCATTGCCGACTGGATCAAAGGCATCCTGACGGCAGGCATTATGTCAAACCTTTCTGGTCTGTTCGACGATGTGAACACGCAGGTGGGCAATATCGCCCAGCAGGTGGGCACCAAGCCCTCCAGTTTTGAGCCGCGCGTTTTCGCAATGATTGAGGCGTTGTCCCGGAACGTAGTGTTACCCATCGCAGGCATCATTCTGACCTTCATCGCCTGTTATGAGTTGATCGAAATGATCACCCAGCACAACAACATGGCGCAGTTTGAGCCTGCACTCATCATGCGCTGGATCTTCAAAACAGCGGTGTCCGTCTGGTTCATCTCCAATACCTTCGATATTGTGATGGCAGTGTTCGACATCACCCAGAAGGTGGTGTCCGATTCCAGCGGCATCATTGCCGGAAATACCCGTGTCAACGACATTGGCTTGTCGATGTTGGAAGCCAGCCTGATGCAGATGGATGTAGGACCTGTTCGGGCTTTTCCTGCAAAGTTTCTTCATCGGCATCACCATGCGGATCTTGAGCATCATCATTTTTGTGATCGTGTACGGGCGCATGATTGAGATCTACTGCATGGTGAGCCTTGCACCCATCCCCATGGCGACTTTCGGCAACCACGAGCAGAGCCACATGGGGCAGAACTATCTGAAATGCCTGTTTGCGCTGGGTTTTCAGGGCTTCTTGATTTTGATTTGTGTTGCCATTTACGCAGTGCTGATCCAGTCGGTAGCGATTTCCGGGGATGCAATCAATTCCATCTGGAGCATTGTCGGCTACACCGTTCTGCTCTGTTTCAGCCTGTTCAAGACTAGCTCAGTCACGAAAAGTGTACTGGGCGCACATTAAAAAGGAGGTGTGAATTTTGGCTGCGTATATCTCTGTGCCCCGTGATTTGACCAAGGTCAAATCCAAAGTGGCGTTCAACCTGACCAAACGGCAACTGCTTTGTTTTGGCACAGCGGCTCTCATTGGAGTGCCGCTGTTTTTTGTTCTCCGGGATTCCGGCGGAAACACTGCCGCCACCCTCGGCATGATGGCGGTGATGCTGCCGGCGTTCTTCCTTGGAATGTACGAGAAAAACGGTCAGCCCATGGAAAAGCTGCTGTCGTACTATGTGCAGTCCCGGTTTCTCCGCCCGAAGATTCGCCCCTACAAGACCAACAACTACTATGCACTGCTTATGAAGGGAGGCGTGACCCATGATCCCGTTTTGGAAAAAGACCGATAAGGGCGGCAAGAAAAAGCCGCAGAAACCCGCCGTGCCCCGGACCGCCCAGCAGTCCATTCCCATGCAACGGATGTTTGAGGATGGCACTTGCCGGGTGAAGCCCAACTATTACACCCGCACCATCCAGTATCAGGACATCAACTACCAGCTTGCCCAGCAGGAGGACAAGACCGCCATTTTCGAGGAATGGTGCAGTTTTCTGAATTTTTTCGATTCCAGCATCAAATTTGAGCTGTCCTTTGTGA
>ENA-OQCF01000502-OQCF01000502.1-human-gut-metagenome-genome-assembly--contig:-NODE-502-length-15201-cov-7.689465_pt1 | contig 15201 bp, 17 predicted proteins | sample MGYA00242756_ERZ504573 | MGnify/ENA primary metagenome ERZ504573 (study PRJEB26092, sample SAMD00036240) | human gut metagenome | host: Homo sapiens | study: EMG produced TPA metagenomics assembly of... | reverse complement strand
GGCCGACTACTTCCATATTTGCGCCAACACGATGACCTTAACAGCAATTGCAGTCATCAAGGACTTTGGGCACATCCATAATTGCGTCCGGCTAATGGCCGGCGCTATCCGCTGCCCGGCGATGGCGAAAACTATGGCGAGCTTTTGCTGCTCTGCACACGGCGGGTTACCACGGCCGCATGAGTATCGAGGGCAAAACAGAGAACATCGAGCAGGACGGTGCGGCCGCCCTTGCTTACCTAAAACAGTTGGAGGCGCAAAATAATGGCTGATAAAGTAAAACTCGGTATCATCGGCTACGGTCATATTGGCAGCCAGCATGGCCGCGCGATTCGGGACGGAAAGTGTCCGCAGGTCAATCTGACTGCGTCTGCGACATTGACCCCGCCCGTCTTGAACTGGCAAAAAAGACGAACGGTGAGGACATTCAGACATTTACCGATGCATCCGAGCTGATTCATTCCGGCGCGTGCGAGGCTGTTATCATCGCGGTGCCGCACTACCTGCACCCCTCCATGGCAATCGAAGCGATGGAAACGGGCCTGCATGTCATCGTAGAAAAGCCCGCGGCGTCTACACCAAGCAGGTAGAGGAAATGAACGCTGTTGCGGCCAAACACCCGGAGCTTGTCTACTGTATGGACTTCAATCAGCGCACGAACCCGCTGTACAAAAAGGTCAAGGATCTCATCGACAGCGGTGATTTGGGTGAGATGACCCGCGTTATTTGGATCGTTACGGATTGGTACCGCTCGCAGAGCTACTATGATCAGGGCGGCTGGCGTGCTACCTGGGATGGCGAAGGCGGCGGCGTGCTGCTGAACCAGAATCCCCACAATCTGGATTTGTGGCAGTGGATGTGCGGCATTCCTAAGCGCGTGAGATCTCAGGTATACTACGGAAAGCACCGCAATATCGAGGTCGAGGACGACCTTTATGCCCTTGTGGAATACGAAAACGGTGCGACAGGCTGCTACATTACGACAGTAGGGGATGCCCCCGGTACAAATCGTTTGGAAATTGACGGGACAAATGGTAAAATTGTAGTAGAAAATAACGAGCTTACCTTCTACCGTCTGCGCATTCCGGAACCGGAATTCAACGCCACCTACAAAGGTGGTCTTGGCAAGCCGGAAGTGTGGGAGTGCAAGATTCCCATCAAGGGCACCTACACCTCCCATCCCGGCATTATCAACAATTTCTGTGACTGCATCCTGAAAGGTGCAAAGCCCATTGCCCCGGCGCCGAGGGCATCCGCGGCTTGCAGATCTCCAACGCTATTCATCTTTCCAGTTGGCTGAACGGCGAATGGGTCAACATCCCCGTGGACGGGGAACTGTTCCTTGAAAAACTGCAGGAGCATTGCAAGGAACCGGTCACAAAATAACAGTTGCCCGCAGCAGAAGCTAAGCCGAAGAAACGGAGTATACAAACGTGGCTGAAAAGAAAAAGTGGGCCCCCACAAAAATGTTTTGGCAGTGGTGCCTTTCCTATCTGCTGATTTCTGTTATTGCCCTGACGCTGCTTTTGGCATCCGGGTACAGATATCTTGATGTGCTGCGGGACAATTTGGAATACACGAACGGCATCCAACTGGATATGACGCGGGTCTGGCTGGATCAGAAGGTTAAGCTGCTGCGCAACATCACGGCAAAGGAGAGCAGCACAGCGGCCATTGAGGCCGTACGTCAGGTGGATGACTATGAGGATATTCCACGGTATGATTACTACATGCTTACGAGGAAAATCTCTACAGATGTCATCAACTACGGTATTGGGGATGCATACTTTCTCTATTTTCCGTCCACGGATGCGATAGTATCCAACACGAAATACGGGCAAAGCCGTCGATTTTATGACCTTGTGCTGGAGGCTTATGACATCAGCTATGAGGATTGGATGGAAATATTGAAGCAGAACTTAGTGACAACGCGGGTATTTCAACCTGTTGTACAGGGCAAGGATAGCAAAAACTATCTGGTTCTGATGCGTCCGCTGAACATCACAAGCCGAGAGCCTGATAAGGCAGTGGCGGTTATGATCGTTGATTTGGAGGATCTGTTCAAGGCCTCTGATTGGCTGAATAACGATACACTGTGTATCAATGACCGCAACAACGGTGTGCTGGTTGCTAACCATGAACTCCCTGAGGCAACGGAAAATGCTGTCACAGAGCTGATTAAAAGCAGCGGAAGCCGTAAGTTTGACGAAGCAGCACATACAACGAGCAAGGAAGAATACATTTCAATCATTTCTTCCACTTACGAAAATTGGGACATTGCAGTCATTCTGAAGGAACAGGCTTTTGCATCGAAAATCATTGATATACAGAAGCTTTTGGCTGTTGTTGTCATCATCTATCTGCTGTTGACGGTAGCGGTTATTGCCAACAGCGCAGCCAAGCGTTATTTGAAGCTGCGCAACGTCGTGCAGGTGCTGCACCGTGGCAATGCGGCTGACCCGGAGGAAAATCTGACCGATGCCTTCGCCTATATTGACAGCCGCGTACAGAAGCTTGTGCAGGATAATGTCGAAAGCTCCGATCTCATTGAACAGCAGCGCACCGTGATGCTGCGTGAGCAGTTTCACGCGATGATAACGAACGCAGATGCGGCAAACGAGGCCGATACAGACCAGCTGGAAAATCTCGGCTTCCCGATCCACAGGGCAAAACAGTATTATCTTCTGGCCTACCGCCTGCAGGAACAGGATCTTGCGAACGAGAAGGATCCTGACAAAATATATGAGATGCAGTGGTTCATACTCCAGAATGTAACCAGAGAGAATCTTACGAGCCGCAGTCTGGAGAACCTTTGCTTCCGTGAAGGCGGCATGCAGCTTTACATTATCTGGACCGAGAAGGAAGACCCAGAGATGCTTGAAAGCATTTTGTGGAGCTATGAATACTGTCGCAGCTTTTTGGCCCAGCATTTTGAGTTTCGCTATGACATTGCCGTAAGCAGTGGGCACACTGGTCTTGATGGGGTATATAAAACTTACCGCGAGGTATGCCGTGTCTATCAATATCAGCAACGCACGCAGGATACCGGTACGATATTCTACAGCGACCTGAAGGTACAGCCCGGCGACACGACAGTACGCTATCCGGTTGAAACGGAGAACAAGCTGCATCTGGCTGTACGCAGCGGTGATGAAGGCGAGGCTTGTACACAGATTCAAGCGTTGATGCGCCAAAATCAGGAAAACTACTTGAGCCCCGCAGGCATGCAGTTCCTGGTGGGAAAGATCATGTCGACCATCGTGCGTGCGGGCGAACAGCGGAGCGATGATCCAGAGCTGGCCGAAAATCAAAATCGCGTCATGGAGGCCGCCCGCTGTGGCAGCACCGAGGCGATGGAGCAGGCGCTTTGCCGGTTGGCAGGCACAGTCTGCCAAGCAGTACGTGCCTCCGAACAGGAGGCGGCAGCGGATGAAAAAGGCCGCCTGTATCTGGAGATGCGGGACTACATTGAAGCTAACTATTCGGATGCTACGCTGAATGTAAATGCACTCTCAGAGCATTTTGACCGTCCTGCTCCGTTCGTCTCCCGCTACTTCAAAGAGATGAACGGTACGAACCTGACCCAGTATATTCACAAAGTGCGCTTAGAGCATGTGAAAGAAAAGCTGCTGCAGGACGAAAAATTAGAGACGATCGCCGTCACCTGCGGGTTTGGCAGTCTGCGCAGCTTCCTGCGTATCTTCAAACAATATGAGGGTGTAACTCCTACCCAATATAGGGAGCTGCACGGCAAAAAGGAAGAAACAACCAATGAAAACATTTAAAACGGCAGTTATAGGCTGTGGTATGATTTCCAAAAATCATTTCAAAGCCCTGAAAAATGTCGAGAATGCCGACTGTGTTGTCGCCTGCGACATTCGCCCGGAGCGTGCCGCAGCCGCCGCAGAAGCCTACGGCATTCCACACACGGAGACAGAGTATCACAGGGTATTGGATAACCCGGAAATCGATGTTGTGCACATCTGCCTGCCCCACTATCTGCACGCGCAGGTTGCCATAGAAGCCATGGAGCATGGTAAGCATGTGCTTTGCGAAAAGCCAATGGCGCTGGATCCCGCCGATGCCGAAAAGATGATCGAAGTCCGCGACCGCACGGGCAGGACGCTTGGCATCTGCTTCCAGAACCGTTACAACGATTCGTCCAGGTATATGCGCAGCCTGATGGATTCGGGCAGGATGGGCAAGGTTCTGGGGGCACGGGGCGCTGTGTTCTGGAACCGAAACCCCGAATACTATACCGAATCTGATTGGCGCGGTACCTTGGACAAGGAGGGCGGCAGCGCACTGGAAAATCAGGCAATCCACACATTTGATCTGATGCAGTGGCTCACAGTGCCGATCAAGACTGTGGAGGCAAGCTGCTCCACCAAGCGTCACAAGGGCGTCATTGAGACAGAGGATACCTGCGATGTCTTTATGACTGGCCCCAACGGCGAGCGGCTCGTCTTTTTCTGCACGAACTGCTATGTGAAAAATGCCCCCGTGGAGTTAGAAATCGTCTGCGAGAATGGCAGTATCCGCATGGTCGGCAACCTTGTCACTACTGAACTGGACGGCAAGACAGAGACGAAGGATTTCTCCTCCGGTACGGTGTTCGGCAAGGATTATTGGGGCAGCGGTCACGGGTTCCTTATTGAGGATTACTACACCAGACTGGCAGCAGGGGAGAGGTTCCCCGTCAGTGGTGAGGAAGCTATCGTCAGTACCAGGCTTCTCCACGCGGTTTATTCTTCCGCTAAAAATCACGAGGTCATCCGCCTTGACACAAAGGAGAATCAAGCATGAGCACAAAGAGCAAAGCCGCGGCGGCCGAAGAAAAAAAAGCCGATCACCTTAAGCTCAGAGCATGTGCCCCTGAGCTACCGCATCAAAAAAGATCTGCAGCGCAACGGCATGATCTATGCGATGCTTATTCCGGTGCTGGTCTACTATGTCATCTTTAAATTCGGGCCGATGTTCGGTCTGTACATCTCTTTCATCGACTACAAGCCCGCCAGAGGCATTTTTGGCAGCAAGTTTGTCGGCCTCAAATGGTTCAAGTCTTTCTTCTCTGACTATTACTTCGGCCGTCTGCTCATCAACACCGTGCGCATTGCGGTGGCGGATCTGCTGACTTCCCGCTGCCTGTCATTCTGGCGCTGCTTATCAACGAGCTGAAAAACAAGAAATTCTCCAAGACAGCGCAGACGCTTCTGTATGTGCCGCACTTTATCTCCACAGTTGTTATCTGCGGTATCGTTATCACGCTGACGAGCTCCACCGGTGCCATTACCGAGGTGCTGCACAACTTTTTCGGCATCAAAGAGCAGGCGCTGCTAAATAACCCGTCCAACTTCCTGCCGATCTACATATTGACAGAGCTTTGGCAGACGCTTGGCTGGAACTCCATCATCTATCTGTCGGCCCTTTCCGGCATAGATCAGGAACTGTATGATGCGGCCAAGGTCGATGGCGCGAATCGTTGGCAGCAATGCCTGCATGTCACGCTCCCCGGCATTGCGCCTACCATCGTCATTATGCTGATCTTGAAGATGGGCAAGATCTTCAATGTTGGTTATGAGCGCGTTATGCTGCTGTACAACCCCGCAATTTATAATACCGCCGATGTCATCAACACCTATGTTTACCGTAAAGGTCTGATTGATGCACAGTTCAGCTATAGTACGGCGGTTGGTATGTTCAACTGCCTTGTCAGCTTCGCACTGGTCATGATCACAAACAAGATCAGCCAGAAGGTCAATGGCAGCGGTCTGTGGTAAGGAGGATACGATCATGGCGAATACAAATACCAAAAACGCACCGCGCGGCACCAAGATCAAGGAATCCTTCGGAAGCCGGCTGTTTGATATCGTGGATATACTGATCGTCTGCTTGTTGCTGGCCTGCGTGCTGATTCCGCTGATCCATATTGTGGCGGCGTCCTTCAGTAATCCGTCGCTCTTCGTGGGGCATAAGGGCATTCTGCTCTGGCCGGAAGGATTTTCTCTTGCATCGTATCAGGCTGTGTTCAAGAATACCTTCCTCTGGACCGGCTACGCAAACACTCTGTTTATTGTTATCGTAGGTACGGTTCTCAATGTTCTTCTCTCGATGGTTGCGGCCTACTGCCTGTCCCGCAAGCATGTGGCGGCCGGTCCCACCATTATGAAACTGCTTGTCTTTACGATGTATTTCAGCGGCGGTATGATCCCGCTGTACCTGGTTGTCAAGGGCGTTGGACTTTACGGCTCCCGCTGGGCACTGATCCTGCTACATTGGTCGATACCTACAACCTCATCATTATGCGCACTGCCTTTGCGGGTGTGCCTGACTCGCTGGAAGAATCTGCCAAGCTGGACGGCGCCAATGCGTGGACGATCCTGTGGCGTATCATGGCCCCGCTGGTAAAGCCTACGGTTGCTGTCATTACGCTGTACTACGCGGTCAGCCATTGGAACTCCTGGTTCAACGCCATGCTGTTCCTGCGCGATAAGACCCAGTACCCCCTGCAGCTGATCCTGCGCCAGATCCTCATCCAGAATGACACGGCCGACATGACCGCCGGTGCAGATTACCTTGTGAGTGAGACGATCCAGTACGCGACTGTTGTGGTTGCCACACTGCCTATCCTCTGCATTTATCCGTTCGTTCAGAAGTACTTTGTCAAGGGTGTTATGATCGGCGCCATCAAGGGCTAATCTGCACAGTAAAAAGGAGAAATTACCATGCGCGTACCTTATGAGGAAATGTATAACGAATTTGTGCGGGTTCTGCTGAAGTACGGCTTTGACAAGGAGAAAGCGGAAATCTCCGCCAAGCTCTACGCCGATGCAAGCCGTGACGGTGTATACACCCACGGTCTGAACCGCTTTCCGAAATTCATCAAGAGCATTCATGATGGTATTGTGGACATCCACGCCGAGCCTGTGCTGAAGGAGAGCTTTGGTGCATTTGAACGGTACGACGCTGTCACGGACCCGGTAACCTGAACGCCTACGCCTGCACGAAGCGTGCTATTGAGTTGGCCAAGCAGAACACCATCGGCTGTGTGGCGCTGGCTAATACCAACACTGGATGCGCCCGGGCAACTACGGCCTGATGGCGGTTGAGCAGAATTGCATCGGTATTTTTTGGACGAACACCGTGCCCAATATGCCGCCGTGGGGCGGGCGTGACGCACGCCTTGGCAACAACCCCATTACACTGGCCATACCCCACGGGGATACGCCCGTGTTGGTGGATGTGGCTATGTCGATGTTCTCCTACGGTAAGCTGGAGGTCTATAAGCGCAGCGGCAGACCGCTGCCTGTGGACGGCGGTCTGAACAAGAATCAGCAGCCCACGAGGAACGCTGCCGAGATCCTTGAAACACATGAGAGCTATCCCATTGGTTATTGGAAAGGCTCCGGTCTGAGCTTGGCGCTTGATCTTATCGCGTCCGCGCTGGCGGGCGGTCGTACAACCCGTCAGGTCGGGGAGTTGCCGCTGGAAACCGAACTGAGCCAGGTGTTTATCTGCATCAATCTGGACAGCCTGCCCGATAAGGAGAATATTGCTGCCAATGTTGAGGCAACGTTGCGCGATATGGAGACCTCTACCCCTGTGGAAGAGGGACGCCCGGTTCATTTCCCCGGCGCGCACATGGCCGAGGTCCGCAGCGACAACATGGAGAACGGTATCCCTGTCGAGGATGCGATCTGGCAGCAGGTGCTGGCACTGTAAAGGGAGGTGCGCGGTATGATCATACCGGGACTGGTATCGGCAACATTTAAAACAGAAAGCCCCGATTTTGTGCTGGCGGCACTGAAAAAAGCCGATCTTCATGCGGTGGAATGGTCGGAAAACTGGCATATCCCGGCGGGGGATGCCGCGCTGGCCCGTGACCTGCGGGAGCGGACCCTTGCGCAGGGTGCCGAGATTGCGGCCTACGGTTCCTACTATCGCTTGGGCCAGAACAGCGACCCCGCCAAAGATTTTTTGCCCACGCTGCAGAGTGCTGCGGCATTGGGCGCGCCGCTCATTCGCATCTGGGGTGGCGGCACAGCATCGTCAGAGCTGGATGCAGATACACGCAAGGAGTTGGCGACCGAGGCAAAGACCGTCAGTGATATGGCGGCATCGGAGGGCATCAAGGTTGCCCTGGAATGGCACAAAAACACCGTCACCGATACGAATGAATCGGGCCTGTCCTTTTTAGACGAAGCTGCCGCAGATAATATCTACTGCCTGTGGCAGCCCACTGTAGCGCTGAATATGGACGAGCGGTGTGCGGGGCTGGATATGCTCGAAGCCCGTGGCCGTCTGCTCAACCTGCATGTCTACTACTGGCTGGAAGGCAAGCGCCGCCCGTTTGCGGAAGGTCTTGACGAATGGCGGCGGTACTTACAGCATGTCAACCGCAACGAAAAACGCTACGGTCTGCTGGAATTTGTGTTGGACAACACCGAGGAGCAGTTTCTGGAAGACGCCGCTCAATGGAAGCGGCTTTTGCAGGAAACGGCGATGAACTGAAGAGGAGAAAAGCAAAATGGCAGATTTATATGTAAAGAAATTTGATATGATCAATCCCTTTGTTGTGGCTTCGAGCCCCGCAACGCAGGGCGCGCTGAATGTTTTGAAGAGCGCTAAAATGCGGCCCGGTGCCATTGTGCTGCGCAACTATGGCCACGGTTCGGGCGGCGGCAGCTTTATCGGCCCTGACTCCAAGGCAATGTTGGGCGGAGAGATGACCATCCACAGCCATGCTGTGGGCCGTCAAATCCCAGACAGTGTCGACACGCTGGAAAAATATTGTGAGGAAGTTCACAAAATCAAGAAGGAGATGGACTCTGACATCAAGCTGTGGGTGTCTGTCGGCCATTATAGCGACATCGTCAAGGGCGGTGATTGGGAGAAAAACTGGGCGCATCAGGCGGAGGAGCTCGCTCTCGCGGGTGCGGATGCCATTGAATTGCATTTCAATACCCCGGGCGTTGCGTGGCAAAGGACCGTACATTTGCTTACCATCAGCTGCTCCGTCACTCCATTGAATTGATGAAAAAGACAGTGCCCAATATGCCGATTATGGCCAAGCTTGCCATCGAGTCCACCGACGCGCTGACCTCAATGCGTATTGCCGAGGCCGCAGGCGCTGCCGCTGCAGGCCCCACCGCCCGCTGGAAGGGCTACTACATGGATCTTGACTGGCGCGGCACCGAGGCCCGCCCCGGTGCAGGCTACGGCGGCACGCAGGCCACCCCGTTGGTGTGCTACTCCATCGCTGAGGCGCGCACTGCAGGCGTAAAACTTCCTCTCTATGGTGGTGGTGGTGTATTCAATTATGAGAACGCAGCCCGTATCCTGATGGCAGGCTCCGAGATGGTGCAGCTGGGGGCTTTGGCCTGTGCCGGCGGCACGATGGCCTGCAAGAAGCTTATCAGCGACTTGAACAGCTGGATGGACGAGAACGGTTATGCCGACATGGATTCGCTTGTCGGTGACAGCTTGAAGCTGTTCCAGATGGATGCTGACTTTACGAAAAAACGGCAGAATAAGCTGGCCGATGCCTACCAGACCGCCGACGCTGACCGAACCAAGTGTATCGGCTGCGGCCGCTGCGAGGATGTCTGCTGGCATCAGGCATCGAGATCAAGGAGCGCAAGGCCTACAAGACCGATAAGTGCATCGGCTGCGGCTACTGCTTCCAGGTCTGCCCGACACAGGCACTCTATGTGGATAAGAAGGGTATTCTCCGTTCCGCCTTTGAGGAAGCGGGCATCCGGCGGGGAAACAAGTAACAGAGGCATTGCTGTCAGGATGTCCCAGAATCAACGACCTGCCACGGTGTACCACCGGTCGGCTGCTGCAATTCATCCAAAAATGACTATGGCGCAGCATGTGCAAGCTACGGCTGCACAGCTGCGCTGATTTTTGTAAGGAGATACAAAAATGACACCTTTTGAGACAGCCCTGAAAGCCGACCTGCAGACCCTGCAGCACACGGTTGAATATGAGGGTCAGAACTTCCGTGAGCGCGATGCTGACGGTAATACACTGCTGCACTGCGCCGTGCGTTCGGGTAGCCTTGCAAAAGTGGCTTACCTGACAGACTTTCTCGCACTGGATCCACTGGATGCGAACCTTTCGGGCATCACGCCCTTGGACTTGGCTCTGCAAGACGGCTTGATGAAATTGCTGCGTACCTTGCAAATAAGGCGGGCGTTGATCCCACGCGAATCATTCACAACCCTGTACGGCGCGGCTTTTACCCGGATCCGTCGTGGATCCGCGTGGGCGAGGACTATTACATGGTCAACTCGTCGTTCAGCTTTTTCCCGTGTATTCCGATTTCCAAGTCCCGCGATTTAGTACACTGGACGACTGTCGGCTACGCCATTACAAACCCGGACTGGGCCAGAGTGGCGCGGTCCGAAGGCGGGCGCGGCTATTGGGCGTCTGATATATCCTACGATGCAGTGTCCAAGCATTATTTTATTACGGCTACCTACCGCGGCAACGAGGACGACGCGGAGCCGCGCTGTCAGATGGTCGTCAGTGCTGAGCGACCCGAGGGTCCCTACGGTGAGCCTGCGTGGATCCATGAGGACGGTATAGACCCGTCCATCCTCCACGATGACGATGGACGGCATTATATGCTGTTCAATCGCAGCGTCCGCATGGCGGAGCTGACGCCCGAATGCCGCGCCATGCGCGGTCCCGCACGCCTGATCTGGGGTGGTGACCTTAAGAGAAAGACCGAGGGACCTCAGCTTATGAAGCATAACGGATATTACTATCTGCTGGCCGCCGAAGGCGGCACGGGAGTAGGACACCGCATTTCGGCGGCACGCAGCAAAAATGTGTGGGGTCCTTATGAAAACTGTCCCTATAACCCGATTCTACGTCAGGATGACGAGGGCGGCTATCTGCAAAACTGCGGTCACGGAAAGCTGCTGCAGACTGCAGACGGACGGTGGTTCCTCTGCTTTCTCTGTCTGCGCCGCGATCCGGATGGTACGGCTCCTATGGGACGGGAAACTTCGATTGCAGAAGTGACTTGGACGCCTGATGGCTGGCCTGTGGCCGCTTATGGCCGCCGCCCCCGAGCTGTGCTGAATATGCCGCTCCCCAAGGTGAGTTTACCTGCGGCTCCGAGCGGAATAACCTGCTGGAAGGGCGGCGAGTGGATTACCCAGCGCGCGTTGGACACCGCGAATTTTACCGTGGAAAATGAAGCCTTGACGCTATGCGGAAATGGTCTTGACCTGTGCGACAGGAAGATGCAGGGCTTGCTTCTTGTCCGCCAGCAGGAACGCGCGTTTACAGTGGAAACAGTGCTGGAAATTCCCGCTGCAGGTACTGCAGGTCTGACCTGTTACTACGATGAGCACAGCTATTTGAAATTCGGCGTTGGGCCGGAGGGCCTTGTATTGGAAGAATATGCAGGATATGAGGCGGTTTCAAGGCAAACAGCCCCGCTGCCTGCGGGCACATCTCCTGTTCGTCTGCGCGTTACAGCAACGGGCGGTCAACGACATTTTGCCATACAGGACGGAACAGACTGGCGCACGCTCTGGAGCATCCCAGAACCACACTACCTGACCAGTGAGGGCTTACAGTGCGGAAAGCGGTTCACAGGGGCTATGGTGGGCCTGTATGTACATGGGGCGTCTGCCGTCCGCTTTACCGATTGGAGCGCTGTATGGTCCTGCCCTGAAGAAAAGAGGTAACACAATGCCACAAGAAAAATTTCACTATAAATCGTTAGAAGAAGTCAAGCGGCGTGCCGCAGAGCTGGGTGTTGACCTGCCCTTTGCAGCCGACACCCACGCGCTGGCGCAGCCGCTGACCGTGCGCAACATCACCTTCCCGAACCGGCTGGGCGTTGCCCCATGGAGGGCGCGGACTCGACGCCCGAAGGCGCCCCCACCGAGTATACGACCCGCCGCTATGTCAACGAGGCTATCGGTGGCAGCTCGGTCATCTGGTTCGAGGCAATCTCCATTGTGGAGGAGGGACGATCCTCCAAGACGCAGCTGCTGCTGACCCGCGACACGCTGGACGAATTCAAAAAAATGACCGCCGCCGTCAAGGAGGCGGGCCTAAAGGCCAACGGCTATGCGCCGTACCTCATCATGCAGGCCAACCACAGCGGCCGCTACTCCAACCCCGGCAACAAACCCGCCCGATGATCGCCTACCGCCACCCGATTCTGGAGCAGTACCGCGCCGCGGATGACTCCTGCATCGTGACGGACGATTACCTGAAAGGGCTGGAAGAAAAGTTCGGCGAGGCGACGAAGCTTGCCAAGGAGGCCGGTTTCGACGCCGTCGACATCAAGAGCTGTCACGGCTACCTGCTGGCAGAGCTGGCATCCGCCTACAACCGCCCCGGCGAGTACGGCGGCAGCTTTGAAAACCGCTTCCGCCTTTTGAAAAACGGCATCCGCGCCGCCAAGGTGTACGAGGACGACAGCTTTATGGTCACGGCGCGCATCGGCATCTACGACGGCTACGCCTACCCGTGGGGCTTCGGTGTCAGTCCAGAGAGCGGCATGACGCCCGATTTGACTGAACCCATCCGCCTGGTGCGCGATTTGCACAACGAACTGGGTCTGAATATGGTCAACCTGACAATGGGCAACCCCTACGCCACCACCCATGTGACCCGCCCCTTCGATTTTGGCAAGTATGAACCGGACGAACATCCGTTTGTTGGCCTGTCCCGCATGATTCACGGCATTGGCGCAGTGAAAAAGGCCGTGCCGGAAATGACGGTTTGGGCATCTGCACCTACTTACCTGCGAGCCTATGCGGATCTGTTCAGCGCAGGCGCGGTCGAGCAGGGCCTGTGCGATGGTATGCTGTTCGGACGCATGGCCTTTGCCGACCCGGATTTTGCCAACGAGATCGTCAAAAATGGCCGCATCGACCCTAAGCGGGTCTGCCTGACCTGCGGCAAGTGCGGCGATTTGATCCGCGCTCACAAGCCCACGGGCTGTGTCATCCGCGACAGCAAGACGTTTATGCCGTTCTACAAGGAATTTTTGGAGATCAAGAAAACGCAGCCCGCGAACTTCCGCGGCTGATGGAGAGGGTGTACTTATGAAAAAAACTGCCATCGTCACCGGGTCCAGCCGCGGCATCGGCTTTGCCATTGCCAAGCAGCTTGGGCTGGATGGATACAATATCGTCATGGTCGCCACCGGCCCACAGGAGAAAAACCAGGCAGCGCTGGACGAGCTGAAAACACAGGGCATTGACTGCGCCTACGTGCAGGCCAACATCGGCAGCGCGACGACCGCAAGAAGATTCTGGACGGCGCACTGGCCGCCTTTGGCCGCGTGGATGTGCTGGTTAATAATGCAGGCGTTGCTCCCAGAGTCCGCGCCGATTTGCTGGATATGAGCGAGGAAAGCTTTGACTATGTTGTCGGCATCAACACCAAGGGCAATATGTTCCTGACGCAGCTGGTGGCCAAGCAGATGATTTCGCAGGAACCTGTCGATGGCCGCAAGGGCGTCATCGTCAATGTGTCGAGCTGCAGCTCGGTGGTGTCCTCCACCAACCGCGGCGAATACTGCGTGTCCAAGGCGGGTATCTCGATGCTGACGACGCTCTACGCCGACCGCCTTGCGTCGGAGGGTATCCTTGTCAACGAGGTGCGCCCCGGCGTTATCGCCACCGATATGACCAGCAAGGTGCAGGGCAAGTATGATGCCTTGATTGAAAAGGGCACCTTCCCCATCGCCCGCTGGGGTACGCCGGAGGATGTAGCCGGTGTGGTCAGCCTGCTGTGCAGCCCCCGTCTGCGCTACACCACGGGAAACTACCTTGACGTGGACGGCGGATTCCACATCCAACGCTTGTAAGGAAATTTGCGATGGAACACGAAATTTTTAAAGCCGGGGCGTACACGGCAAAGGTGTACCGCTGCAATACGGCCATCGTGGGCAGCGGCGCAGCGGGCTTCACGCCGCCGACCGCCTGTGGCAGCTGGGGCAGCGGGATATTGTGCTGGTCACCGAAAACCGCGCGGGCGGCACCAGCCGCAACACCGGCAGCGACAAACAGACCTACTACAAGCTGACCCTGTCCGGGGGCGACCCCGACAGCGTGCGCGAGATGGCCGACACACTGTTTGCGGGCCGCTGCGTGGATGGTGATATTGCCCTGTGCGAGGCCGCGCTCTCGACCCAGTGCTTCTTGAAGCTGGTCGAGCTGGGCGTGCCGTTCCCCCGCAACCGCTACGGCGAGTACATCGGCTACAAGACCGACCACGACCCGCGCCGCCGCGCCACCAGCGTGGGTCCCTACACCAGCAAACAGATGACCGAATGTCTGGAAGCTGCCGTGCAGGCCAAGGGCGTGCCGATGCTGGACAAGACACAAGTCATCAAAATTCTGACGGACGGCGGTACGGTTTGCGGCCTGCTTTGCCTGAACACGGTTGCGCAGGACGCCGCCGACCGCTTTACGCTGATTCGATGCAAAAACGTTATCTGGACCACCGGCGGCCCAGCTGGCATGTACGCCGACAGCGTCTATCCCTTCAGCCAGTATGGGGCCACCGGCCTTGCGCTGGAAGCAGGCGCAAAGGGCAAAAACCTGACCGAATGGCAGTACGGCCTGGCATCGGTCACGCCGCGGTGGAATGTGTCGGGAACGTATACGCAGGTGTTGCCGCGGGTCTACTCCGCAGCGGCGGACGGAAGCGACGAGCGCGAGTTTTTGATGGACTTCTTCACCGATGCCCACGACATGCTCAGCAAGCTGTTTTTGAAGGGCTACCAGTGGCCCTTTGATGTGCGCAAGGTTGCCGACGGCAGCTCCATCATTGACATTTTGGTGTATCTGGAAACCTGCAAGGGACGCCGGGTGTATCTGGACTACCGCCGGAATCCCGTGGGCGGCGAGTTTGCCTACGATGCGCTGCTGCCCGAAGCGCGGGAGTATCTGACCCGCGCGGGTGCCTGCTTCGGCACGCCGATTGAGCGGCTGGCGCATATGAACCAGCCTGCCATCGACTTTTACCGCGACAAGGGCGTGGATCTGTACACCCAGCCGCTGGAAATCGCCCTCTGCGCCCAGCATAACAACGGCGGTATTGGCATCGACTGCTGGTGGCAGACCGACGTGAAAGGCCTGTTTGCCGTGGGTGAAGCCGCTGCCAGCCACGGCGTCTACCGCCCCGGCGGCACGGCGCTGAACGCCGGGCAGGTGG
>ENA-OQCF01000501-OQCF01000501.1-human-gut-metagenome-genome-assembly--contig:-NODE-501-length-15226-cov-4.960660_pt1 | contig 15226 bp, 17 predicted proteins | sample MGYA00242756_ERZ504573 | MGnify/ENA primary metagenome ERZ504573 (study PRJEB26092, sample SAMD00036240) | human gut metagenome | host: Homo sapiens | study: EMG produced TPA metagenomics assembly of... | reverse complement strand
CGGCCAGCGGGATGCCGATGGAGTGCCCGCCGCCCAGCACCAGCGTGGCGCTCGGCTTGCTGACTCCCGCGATCAACTCTGCCAGCGCCAGCCCGGCCTCCACGTCGCCGCCGACAGTGTTCAAGATGACCAGCAGCCCTCGATCTCGGGGTCCTCCTCAATGTCCACCAGCTGTGGGATGACGTGCTCATATTTTGTCGTCTTTTGCGCATCAGGCGAAAGGGTGTGCCCCTCGATCGTGCCGATGACCGTCAGGCAGTGGATTGCGTGGCGGCCCTTCGTCGCAGGCACAATGCCATCCTCGGTGATCAAATCGTGCTCCAGACGCTTCAGCGCGGCGTTTTCGGTGGGGTTTAGCTTGGGGCGGGCCTTGGCTTTGGGCTTTTTTGCGTTCGCTTCCATTCCTGCTCTCCTTATAACAAAAGTAGCTGCACAGACTAAGTCTGCGCAGCGGCAATGCAAAATATGCGCGGTTTCGGGTGACGGGTCAATGGTGTTTGTCTATGTTGCCAAAAAGTTTCAGGTTATTTTTGTACAGCCGTCTAATATTTGGAAAATCAGCCAAAAACTTAGACAAAAAATTGACAATTGGTGCGGCACATTTTATAATAGTCATAAATGAGTATTGCAGATGTGAGGTAATCGAGCATGGCTGTTCAAAACAAGGTGTCGCTTCCGGTCATTAAGCGGCTGCCGAAATATTATCGTTATCTGACCAATCTTTCTGCCGACGGCAAGGACAAGATTTCGTCCAGCGAGTTGGCCCACATGATGGGCACCACCGCCAGCCAGGTGCGGCAGGATTTCAACTGCTTTGGCGGGTTCGGCCAGCAGGGCATCGGCTACAAGGTCGATGTGCTGCGCGCCGAGATCGGTAATCTGCTGTTTGGCGACGGCGAAAAGCTGCCTACCATTTTGGTCGGTGCCGGCCGTCTGGGTTCTGCGGTGTCCAGCTTCATCAGCCGCGACGCCAACGGCTACAAGCTGCTGGGCGTCTTTGACGTCAACCCCGACCTGATCGGGAAAGAAATGTGCGGCGTGCCTATTCTGCCGCTGAGTGACTTGGACAAATTCTGTGCGGAGCATCACCCCGAGGTGGCCGTGCTCTGCGTGCCGCGCCAGAGCGCCATGGATCTGGCCGGGGAACTGGTGAACCAGGGCATCAAGGCTTCTGGAATTTCAGCCACTACGATCTGTCCGTGGAGTATCCCGACGTCACAGTGGAGAACGTCCACCTTGGCGACAGCCTGATGAGCCTTGGATACCGGCTGCGGAATCAGGAGAAGTAATTCTTGCCTTCCTCGGCGAGACAGACTCCCCCGATACGGGGGAGGTGGCGTGCCAGCGCCAGAAGGGGAGAGGTGCCCCGAAGGGGCGGAGGGAGCGAGCTTCGCCGCGATCCTAACGATTCCGGGTCATGGCAAGGCTCTCTCCCCCACCGCCTGCGGGCGGAGCCCCCTCCCAGAGGGGGCCAAGAAAGCAAGATAAGGAGTCATCATGGCAAAGCTATATTTCCGATACGGCGCAATGAACAGCGGCAAGACTACCGCACTCATGCAGGTCGCCTACAATTATAAAGAGCGCGGCATGCGCGTGCTGATCCTGAAGCCTGCCATTGACACCAAGGGGCAGGACTCCATCATCTCCCGCCTGGGCATCAGCTGCAAGGTCGATCAGCTGGTCACCCCCGAGATGGACGTTGTTGAACTGGTCAGGGCCAACGAGGCCGCCCATGGCAAAATTGCCTGTGTGCTCTGCGACGAGAGCCAGTTCTTCACGCCCGAGCAGGCCGACCAGCTGTTTCTGGTCACGGTGGACCTGGGTATTCCCGTTATCTGCTACGGTCTGCGGGCTGATTTCATGATGCGCGGCTTTCCCGGCTCGACGCGGCTTCTGGAAATTGCGCACACGATTGAGGAGCTCAAAACGATTTGTGCCTGCGGACGCAAGGCCATCTGCAACGGGCGCAAGGTCAACGGCGAGTTTGTCTTTGAAGGTGCGCAGGTCGCCATCGACACGGTGGACGATGTGGAATACCAGAGCCTCTGCCCCCAGTGCTGGTACCGCGAGTACCGCGCATTTCTGGCACGGCATCCCAAAAAGTAAATATTTTGCGCTGATTTTCCCGCCGGGTGCTGCCCGGTGGGATTTTTTTGTGTGATTCGAATCATTTTTCTGCAAATATCGCACTTATTTTGCACCGTACAGATTCAGATGCAATAATATTTGCAAAAACGCATGTTTTTTGCAACGATACTGCATATTTTGCGGTTTCCGGCGTATTCCAGTGTATTTTGCAAGGTAAAGATAGTTGCGTTTGCTGCGGTATCCGCGCGGCGGCGCAGGGGTGCACCAAGCAATATGCACAAACACCATTTACAATATTCGTAAGTTTTGACGGTGATGTCAAATTGGTTACAGCCAACATGGCAAGAATTGTACGTTTCCCTGCCGTAACGAGCCAAAAAAGCTGTTTATTTTCTGTGAACGATTTGTTATCATATAGGCAAGCGAACAGCAGATGGTGTGGTACGGTATCCCGCACACAACGGTCTGCAAGAATAAATCGCACAGCAATTTTAGGAGGACAAAAACATGAAAAAGGCAATCTCTCTCGGTGTTGCCGCCGCCATGGCCGCCACTCTGCTGGCTGGCTGCGGCACGGCAGCCAGCAGCGCCGCTCCTTCCAGCGAGGCCGCAAGCACTGCGGACAGCACCACTGCCGAGTCTGCTGCTGCTTCCGAAGCCGCTCCCAGCGAGGCCCACGAGATCAACACCACCGATCCCATTGAGCTGACCATCAGCTGGTGGGGCGGCGACTCCCGCCATGAGGCTTACCAGAAGGCTCTGGAAGCTTTCCATGAGAAGTACCCCAACATCACCGTTTCCCCCACCTACGGCGCATGGTCCGGCTGGGAGGAGAAGCAGTCCACCGCACTGGCTGCCGATCAGGGTTCTGACGTCATGCAGGTCAACTGGAACTGGCTGTACCAGTACAGCCCCACGGGCGAGAAGTTCGTCGATCTGCGCGAGTACAGCGACGTCATCGACCTGAGCCAGTGGAGCGATACCGCCAAGAACGCCTGCATCGTTGCCGACAGCCTGCAGGCAGTGCCCATCTCGATGACCGGCCGTATCTTCTACTGGAACATGAACACCTTCAAGCAGGCCGGCATCGAAGCGGTTCCCACCTCTTATGATGATCTGATCGCCGCCGGCAAGGCTTCCAGGAGAAGCTGGGCGATGATTACTATCCTCTGGCCATCGGTCAGTATGACCGCATGATCCTGATGACCTTCTACCTTGAGTCCAAGTACGGCAAGGCCTGGTCGAGAACAACGAGTGCCAGTACAGCGAGGAAGAGATCGTTGACGGCCTGAACTTCATCGACTCCCTCGAGGACAACCACGTTATCCCCACCCGTCCGACCATGATTGCCGCAGGCTTCGACTCCATCGATAAGTCTCAGGAATGGATCGACGGCAAGTACGCCGGCATCTTCGAGTGGGATTCTGCCCCCTCCAAGTACCAGTCTGCTCTGGCTGACAACTCCGGCTTCACCGTCGGTGAGGAGATCAAGTTCGGCGACAAGGCCAACGGCGGCTTCTCCAAGGTCTCCATGGGCATGGCCATCACCAAGTCCTGCCAGCATCCCGTTGAGGCTGCTGCCCTGATCGACTTCCTGTGGAACGGCGAGGGCGCTGCCATCATGGGCTCCGAGTGCGGCATCCCCGCCTCCACTGCCGGTCTGGCTGCCGCTCAGGCTGCTGACGCTGTGAAGCCTCTGGTCCTCGAGGCCAACACCAAGGTCCTGGCCTTCGTTGACATGCCGCTGGATCCTTACTTCGAGTCCAGCAAGCTGAAGGACACCACCGACGGCATTTACACCGATGTCTTTGATGGTCTGAGCTACGACGAGTACGACCCGCAGGAGGCTGCCGAGATCCTGCTGGACGGCGTTTCCTCCGTTCTGAGCGCTAACGCCTGATTGCAATCGTCCTTATAAAATGTAAGATTTAGCCGGCTCCTGCCCCGTTATCACGCATGGCGGGGCCGGCTATTTATGTTAAAACGCAATACAGCAATTTGTCGATAGGAGGTTTTTGGATGAGCTCTGCAGCCCCCAAAACGGTTCAGCGCACCCCGTTCAAGCGCTGGTGCGACGAAAACACCGGTCTTTTCTTCCTGATTCCCTGGATCCTCGGTTTCCTGATTTTCAAGGCTTATCCGTTCGCCAGCTCTCTGGTGTACAGCTTTACTGACCTGAACTTCTTCAAGGGCATCAGCCAGTACGGCCTCATGAACTACGTCGAGATCTTTACCAGCCGCAAGACGGTCTCCGTCCTGCTGACCACCGTGAAGTATGCTTTCATCACGGTGCCCCTCAAGCTGGTCTTTGCGTTGTTCATTGCCTACATTCTGAACTTCAAGATCAAGTTCGTCAACCTGTTCCGTACCGTCTACTACATCCCGTCCATCCTGGGCGGTTCTGTGGCCATTGCCGTTCTGTGGCGTGCCCTGTTCAAGGATACCGGCGTCGTCAACACGATCCTCGGCTTCTTCGGCATTGCCGGTCCCGACTGGCTGGCTGACAAGACCTGGGCGCTGTTCGTCATCTGCCTGCTGCGTGTGTGGCAGTTCGGTTCTGCCATGGTTCTGTTCCTGCTGCCTGAAGGGTGTGCCTGCCGACCTGTACGAGGCCGCCACCATTGACGGTGCTACCAAGACCCGCCAGTTCTTCTCGATCACCATTCCGATGATCACCCCGTTATCTTCTACAACCTTGTCACCCAGATCGCACAGGCGTTCCAGGAATTCAACGGCCCCTACATCATCACCCAGGGCGGCCCGCGCAATGCTACGACGCTTGTCTCCCTGCTGGTCTACAACTACGCCTTCAAGTCCAACGAGATGGGCATGGCGTGTGCGCTGGCTTGGGTCATGTTCATTGCCGTTGCCCTGCTGACTGTGATTGCCTTCACCAGCCAGAAGCACTGGGTCTACTACGCTGATTAAGGAGGAATGAAAAATGAAACTTTCTACCGCCCATAAAATCGGCCGTTTCTTCCAGTACTTTGTGCTGATCCTTGTCGGCGTCATCATGATCTACCCGCTGGTCTGGATGGTGGGTGCCACCTTCAAGTCCAACGCCGAGATCTTCGCCGGCATCGGCTTCCTGACCGCGAACCCCACGCTGCAGGGCTACATTGACGCCGTCACCCAGAACTACGGCGGCGACATCAGCATCTGGCGCGCCTTCATCAACACCTACAGCTTCGTTATCCCCAAGGTCATCTTCACCGTTATCAGCTCGGTCATTGCCGCTTACGGTTTCAGCCGCTTTAAGTTCAAGGGCCGCGATATGCTGTTCGGCATCATGATCTCCACCCTGTTCCTGCCGCAGGTCGTTCTGAACGTTCCCCAGTACCTGATGTACAACTCCTTCGGCTGGATCAACAGCCCGTTCTACCTGCCCTGTGGGTGCCCACCCTGTTTGCGACGGAGACCTACTTCGTCTACCAGCTGGTCCAGTTCATGCGCAGCATCCCCCACGATCTGGACGAGGCTGCCGCCATCGACGGCTGCGGCCCGGTCAAGATCCTGTACAAGATCATCGCCCCGATGCTGAGCCCCTCTCTGGTGGCCTGCGGTCTGTTCCAGTTCATGTGGAGCTGCAACGACTACATGGGTCCCCTGCTTTACGTCCAGACCCCCAGCAAGTACCCGATGTCCATCTTCGTCAAGCTGTCCATGGACGCTGACAGCGGTTTCAACTGGAACCGTATCCTGGCACTGTCCCTGATCTCCATCATCCGCAGTTGGTCGTTTTCTTCTGCGCACAGGATGCCTTCATCGACGGCATTTCCGCCGGCGCCGTGAAGGCTAAACGCCGCTTTGGCAGTCCAAAATCTATTGTAGCACACGGCTGCCCCGTACCACAGGAATGGGGTACGGGGCAGCTTTTATTTTGAAAACCGGACTCCCCTGCTGGCGGGCGGAGGGGTTGTATGATAGAAAGCCTTCCCCGGAGGGGAAGGTGGCCGAGGCTCCGCCCGAGGCCGGATGAGGCGAGACTGTACCGCTATTACCCGTGTACGGGCTGCGGCTGCAAGCTTTGCCCTCATCAGTCCGCTGCGCGGACAGCTTCCCCCGATGGGGAAGCCTAAAGAAAAAGCGCCCCTTGCGGAGCGCTTCCCTGTTCTTACTTATTCACTCTCTTATAATACTGCCGGTACTGCTGGGGCGAAAGGCCCGTGGCATCTTTAAAGACGCGGCGGAAATGCGCCGTCGTCATAAAGCCGGTCTTTTCCGCAATGTCCGAGATGCTCTCGTTCGACTTCTCAATGAGGTTCTGCGCGGCCTTGATGCGCACGCCATTGATATACTCGATGAGCGAGAGGTTGATGGACTTCTTGAAAAGGCGGCTCAGATAATACGGGCTGATATAGAACTGACTGGCGATGCCGGTCAGGGTCAGCTTCTCGGCGTAGTGCTCGGCGATATAGGCCTGGATCTGATCCACAATGTGGTTGCTGACGCGGCCATTCTCGCCGCCCTGCTCCTGCTGCTGGCGGCAGAGGTCCTTGAGCTCCAGCAAAAGCGTGGCCAGCAGCATCTTGCGCAGTGCATCGGATTCCGGGGAGGTTTCCTCCTGCAGGGCCAGCAGCTGCTGCAGCAGGCCCTGGATGTGGTTCTGCTGCTTGACTGTGATATTTGACAGCAGGTGGTTATGCTCCTCACTCAAGAAGGAGAAAAAGTCCACCTCCGGGAAGATGTCCATAATTTTGTCGAGGTACTCGCGGCTGAAATTCATCACGATACGGCTCGAGGCTGTGTCGCCGAGCGAGGCAGTCTTGTGGATCTGGTTTTCACCGATCAGCACCACACATCCCGCGTTGACGATATAGGCGGCATCCTCAATAAAATAGCGGCGGCTGCCCTCTATCTCATAATAGATCTCGTATTTATGATGGATATGGAAGCTGGCCATCTCATACCCGGAGTCACGGTCCACGCGGTCAATAAAAAAGTCAACGTGGGGCGAGTAGACATATTCCGAAACCATAACGCTGCTCCTCACTGCCGTGGTGCGGGGCACCCGGCGATTGGTTATTGTTGTCTTTTTTAGAATAGCACATTTTTTGCTGTTTTTCAAACTATTTTTATACTATTTTTGAACACTTGGGGGTTCACACATGAAAATCACGCTTGTACGTTCTATGGCGCGCAGCGCAGTGTTTGAGCTGGTCAACTCCGGCTGCTACCGCGCCCCGGCTCCTTATACAGTCTCATTAGACGGCGCCACAGTCTGTGAGGGCGATACGAATGTGTTCTCACTCTATTCGCTGGAGCCGGGCCGCAGCTACACGCTGGCCGTCACCCTTGACGCGTGACCGATACGCTGGACTTTACCACCGCGGAGGAGAGCTTCTTCGTGAATGCCTCCCGCTACGGCCTCGTCGCCGACGGCGTGACCGACAACACGGCCAAGCTGCAGGCGGCGCTGTCCACCTGCCCCGCGGGCGGCACGGTCTACGTGCCCGCCGGTACCTACCGCACCCAAAGCCTGTTTTTGCAGAGCAGTACGACGCTGTATCTCGAAAAGGGCTGCACGCTGCTGGGCGGCACCAACCGCACTGACTATCCCATTCTGCCCGGTGTTCTCCCCTGCCATAACGAGAAGGACGAGCACTACCTCGGTCTGTGGGAGGGCAACCCGCTGGACAGCTTTGCGGGTCTTATCAACGTCATCAACGCCGAGAATGTGACGATCACCGGCGAGGGCACGATTGACGCCAACGCCCAGAACGGCGACTGGTACCAGAACCCGAAGGAAAAGAATATTGCCTGGCGTCCGCGCCTGTTCTTCACCAGCGGTGCCAAAAACGTCGTACTGCACGGCGTTCTGGTCTGCAACAGCTATTCCTGGACCATCCACCCGACCTACTCCGAGAATGTGGACATCCTGAACATCCGCATCCGCAACAGCTCCACGAGCCCCAACACCGACGGCATCGACCCCGAGAGCTGCAAGAATGTCAACATCATCGGCAACCATGTACACGTCGGTGACGACTGCATCGCACTGAAATCCGGTAAGCTGTTCTTAGGCATGAAGCTGCATGTTCCCTGTGAGAATGTTATCATCCGCAACTGCTGCCTGAGCCGCGGCCACGGCGCTTGTCATCGGCAGCGAGATGAGCGGCGGCGTCAAGAACGTCACCGTGACCCAGTGCCTGATGGATCATACGGACCGGGGTCTGCGTGTCAAGACCCGCCGCGGGCGCGGCAAGTACGCCATCATCGACGGGCTGGTGTTCCGTGACGTCGTTATGGATGGCGTGCTGGCGCCGTTTGTCATCAACATGTTCTATTTCTGCGACCCCGATGGCCGCAGCGACTATGTGCAGACCCACGAGGCCCTGCCTGTCGACGAAATGACCCCGACACTGGGCACGCTGGAGATGGAAAACATCACGGCCACCGACGCCCAGTACGCAGGCTGCTGGTTCAGCGGCCTGCCCGAGCACCCGATCGAGGGTGTCAAGATGCACAACGTAAAAATCAGCTTTGCACCGCACGCTAAAGCCGGTCAGGCCGCCATGATGTGCGGCGCGGATGCCTCCTGCAAGGTGGGCGTCCATGCCGAGAACGTGCATAAAATTGAGCTGCACAACGTTGCGATCACCGGCTACGAGGGTGAGCGCCTGCAGCTGACAAACGTAGATAGCTTTGAGGAGGACTGAACCATGACCCATGAAGAGATTCTGACCACGCTGGGCCATTACGTGGACTACCTGATCGCAGGCTCCACCGCCGAGGCACCGCTCTGGAACATCGAGAAGGTCCGCAGCGGCAAGCCCAACAAGTGGAATTACATCGACGGCTGCATGATCACTGCCTGCCTGAGCCTGTACAAGACCACCGGCAACGAGAAGTTTTTGGACTTCTCCAAGAAGTTTCTGGACTACTTTGTCAAGGACAACGGCGTCATTGAGACCTACGACCCCGCCGAGTACAACCTGGACAACGTCAACCAGGGCAAAAACCTGTTTACGCTGTACGACCTGACCGGCGACCAGCGCTACCGCGATGCCATTGAGACGATCCGCGGCCAGCTGGAGACCCAGCCCCGCACGAAGGAGGGCAACTTCTGGCACAAGAAGATCTATCCCAACCAGGTCTGGCTGGACGGCACTTACATGGCCCAGCCCTTCTATATGGAGTATGAGACACGCTGCAACGGGATGCACGGCTGCATTGACAGCTACAAGCAGTTCATGAACATCCAGAAGCACATGAGGGACGCCAAGACCGGCCTGTACTACCACGGCTACGACGAGAGCCGCGAGATGTACTGGGCGAACCCCGAGACCGGCTGCAGCGCCAACTTCTGGCTGCGCGCATGGCTGGTTCCTGGTAGCATGGTAGACACGTTGGAGCGGATGGACAACCAGCTTTACTACGAGTACCGCGCCATCATGGCAATGCTGAAGGACGCGGTGGACGCGATGATCACCTTCCAGGATGCCGAGAGCGGCATGTTCTGGCAGGTCGTTGACAGGGCCGGGGTCGAAGGCAACTACCTTGAGACCTCCGGCAGCGCACTGTTCGCCTACGCCGTGCTCAAGGGCGTGCGTCTGGGCTACCTGCCCAAGCGCTACACGGCCTACGGTGAGAAGGCGTTCTACGGCACCTGTGACCGCCATCTGGGCGTGGGCGCGGATGGCGCTTTGCAGCTGGGCGGCATCTGTCTGGTGGCCGGTCTCGGCGGCGCGACCCGCCGCGATGGCAGTCTCGCGTACTATTTCAGCGAGCCCATCGTCGAGAACGACGCCAAGGGCGTAGGCCCGCTGCTGCTGGCCTACACGGAAATTCTGGCCGCACAAAAGCAGTAAGGAGGGTACACTATGCCGAAATTTATCGTCGGTGCCCGCCTGCACGACTACGGCAAGGGCAGCCCGGACGAGCTGTTCGGGCGCGTTGCCGCCGACGGCTTTGCCGCTGTGCAGCTGGCCTATAAAAAGTGTGTGCCGTCCGTCAGGAGCTATGCGGACGTGACCGACGCGCTGGTCGCCGAGACCGTCGCCGCCGAAAAGGCGCACAGCATTCAGGTGGCCGTGCTGGGAACCTACGTGGAGCTGGCCATCAACGATGAGAGCCGTTTGAAGAATGCGGCGGACTTCAAGAGCCAACTGGCCGTCTGCAAGGCGCTGGGTGCCGGGTGCATCGGCACCGAGACGACCAGCATGGAAAAGCAGCCTGCCGGTACGACCCGCGAGGAAGCGCAGGAGCTGCTCTGCCGCAGTCTGGCGGACATTCTGCCCGCCGCCGAGGCACTGGGCGTGACCGTCGCCGTAGAGCCCGTGACCTACCACAGCATGAACTCCGCCGCCGCGACGCGGCATATTTTGGACACGATGCGCAGCCCGAACCTGAAGGTCATCTTTGACATGAGCAATCTGGTGGATGCCGGGAATGTCGGCGCGCAGGACCGCATCTGGAACGACGTGGGCGAGCTGCTGGGCGACCAGATCGTGGCCGTCCACTTCAAGGGGCAGGCCTTTGCGCCGGACGGCGGGCTGCTCCACACGAGCCTGGAGGACAGCCTGACCGACTACGCGGGCGCGTTCGCCATGCTGCGGCAGCTGCCGCAGGACGCTCTGCCCGTGCTGCGTGAGGAGCTGTGCCAGCCCGCGCTGCCAGCGATATTGCATTTATGAGAGGATTTTTGCATGACCGAAACGGAACGCAAAACATTGGTCGTTGACGAGAGCGGTGCGGGCGACTACCGCACGCTGACCGAGGCCGTTGCTGCCTGTGCGGCCACGCGGACAAGCCGGTGCGGTTCTACATCAGGCACGGCATCTACGAGGAACGGCCCTTCATTGAGCTGGCAGACTATGTCATCGAGGGCGAGTACCGCAACGCGACAGTTATCACGGCGTCTGTGGGCGGGCGTGACCCGTGGCCGGGCGAGGTCAAGACCGGCACTTTCCGCAGCGCAACGCTGTTTCTGGGCGGCGGCAGAGCCGTTGTGCGCAACCTGACCGTGCAGAACAACGCCGGGGACGGCGCAAAGGCCGGTCAGGCGCTGGCCGTCTACGCGACGCAAGCCGCGTGCTGATGGAGAATGTGAACCTCTACGGCAACCAGGACACGCTGTTTACCGCTCCCCTGCCCCTGCAGGAGCGCGAGAAGAACGGTTTCCGCGGCCCGCGGGAGAACACGCCCCGGCTGGACACCGTGCAGTACTACAAAAACTGCACGATCCGCGGCAACATCGACTTTATCTTTGGCGGTGCAAACGCTGTGTTCGACACCTGCCGCCTTGAGCCGTGGCACCACATCAGCGGCACCTGCTATATCACGGCTCCCAGCACACCCGCAGGCAAGCCCGGCTACCTGTTTGTGAACTGCACCGTGCAGGGCAGCTGTGCGCCCGGCAGCGTCTATCTGGGCCGCCCCCTGGCGCGCGGACGCGGCCTGCTACTGGCTGGACTGCGCGTTGAGCGACGAGGTCTGCGCCGACGGCTGGGACAACTGGCGTGACCCCGAGAACGAAAAGACCGCCCGCTTTGGTGAGCACGGCTCCACCGGCCCCGGCAGCGCCGCCAAGCGTGCCTTTGGCAGCGTGGATGACGATAACGAAGCGAACGCCCAGCGGGAGATGTACGCGCGGGTAAGAGCGGAATTTGGCGTGGAATAAGGCATAGAAAAGGCGGCAGACCGTTTGTGGTCTGCCGCTTTTGCTTTCCTAAGCCTCCCCCCTGGGGGAATGTGGCCCCGCAGGGCCGAATGAGGGGGCGGATCTGCGATTATATCCCCATTTACGGGTCACAGACAAACCTGCCCCTCATCCGTCAGCGGTCGGAGCCGCCGACAGCTTTCCCCGAAGGGGAAGCCTTTTCACCTTTACTGTGCGCTCGTCTCGCCGCCCTCGACCACGAGACTGTCCTCATAGTCAGTGCCGTAGGTGTCAACGAGAGTGGCTCATAGTCGGCGTGGAAGAAATTCTCCTTGCCAGAGCTTGATCTCGTCGTTGATGGCATTCAGCAGCGTCTCATTGCCCTTGCTGACGGCGGGGGCAATCGTGTCCTGGCTGCCCAGGGACGGAATGCCGACAGTGTAGCCGGGGTTCTGGCTGGCAAACGCGATGACCTCGGTGTTGTCGTTGGCCCAGGCCACGCCGCCGTTCTCCATCGCGCTCTTGGCCGTGGCGTAGGAGTCATACTTCTGCAGCGGGATGTCAGGGTAGTTCTGGGTCAGGTAGGTCTCTGCGGTAGTGCCGGAGATGACGATCATCTGGTCATCGGCATTCCAGCTGTCCAGCGACGTGATGACGTTGGAGTCCGGGGAAACGACGCCCAGTGCAACGTTCATGTAGGGCAGCGCAAAATCGACCTCCTCGGCACGCTCCGGCGTGACCGTGAAGTTGGCCAGAATGACATCGACCTTGCCGGTCTGCAGGTACTCGATGCGGTTGGCGGCCTCGGTGGAGACGTAGTTCACCTTGACGCCCAGATCCTCGGCCAGGCGGTTGGCAAAGTAGATGTCATAGCCCTGATACTCGCCGTTTTCATCGACGTAGCCGAACGGGTTCTTGTCAGAGAAAACGCCGATGTTGATCGTGCCGTCCGCCTTGATTTCGTCCAGCGTGCGGTAAACACCGTCGGCGGATGCCGAGGTCGAGGCAGTGCCCGTAGAGGCGCTGCTGCCGCAGGCGGCCAGAGACAGGCTCAGGGTTGCAGCCAGGGCCACGGCGTCAATTTGGTTGCTTTTTTCATGGTGATATTCTCCTTTTTTCGTCTTTCGTTTTCCTCTATGTATTTCTTTCCACAAAAGGGAATCTATGTTGTAGGGGTGGGCATTGCCGCCCGCTGCCCGATTGCCTGCATTAAGAGGCCAACCGGACAATGCTTGGCTGCGTATAGCTGCACGGGCGAGCAGTGCTCGCCCCTACTATCTTTGCGCCATTTACGGGGGATCACTTCACACTGTCAAAGGTGAAGGTGCGCAGGAACTTCTGCGCGCGCTCTGTCTTGGGGTGGTCGAAGAACGCCTCCGGCGTGCTCTCCTCGACGATTTTGCCGCCGTCCAGGAAGATGACACGATCCGCAATCGCGCGGGCAAACTGCATCTCGTGGGTGACAATGATCATCGTGCGGCCCTGCTTCGCCAAATCGAGCATAACGTCCAGCACCTCGCGGACCATTTCGGGGTCAAGGGCTGCAGTCACTTCATCGAACAACAAAATTTCAGGGTGCATCGCCAGTGCGCGGACGATGGCAACGCGCTGCTTCTGGCCGCCGGACAACTCCCGCGGGTAGCTCCTGGCCTTGTTCAGCAGGTTCACGCGGTCCAGCAGGGCCTCGGCTTCTTTCTGCACCTCGTCTTTGGGACGCTTGGCCACCTTGAGCGGAGCCAGCATAACGTTGTCCAGCACGGTCAGATGCGGGAACAGCTCATAGCTCTGGAATACCATGCCGATGCGCTGGCGCAGACTCGTCAGCCCCTTGCCGCCGTAGGCGACAGTCTCATTGCCCAGGCGGACGCGCCCGCTCTGGGTGGGCTCCAGCGCGTTGATGCAGCGCAGCAGCGTGCTCTTGCCGCAACCGCTGGGGCCTACCACCACGACGACCTCGCCGGGGCGGACGGAAAAGCTGATGTCATCCAGCACGGTATTTTCCCCATATCCCTTGACCAGATGCTCTACGGTCAAAATCGGTTCTGCCATGGTTCCTTACCTCCATTTTTTCTCTAAGTACGATGCCAGCAGGCTGATGGGCCAGCAGGCGAGGAAATACAGCAGGAACACGACCAGATAGATGCCGAATGCAGCGTTCGGGCTGGCCATGCGGTTGGCCTCAATGATCTGCTGCGCGACCTTCAGCACCTCGACGACGCCGATCATCAGCACAAGGCTGGTGGTCTTGATCATGCGGGTGATCAGGTTGATGCTCAACGGGATCAGGCGGCGCACCGTCTGCGGAATGACGATGTACCAATAGGTCTGCGCCTTCGTCAGGCCCAGCGCCTCGCTGCTCTCATACTGGTGCTTCGGGATGGAGATCAGCGCGCCTCTCACAAGGTCACTCATCTCTGCCGTGCCCCACAGCACAAACACAATGACGGATGCCGTCTCGCCCGAGAGGTCCCAGCCCCACGCGCGGGTCGTGCCGAAAAACACAAGGAAAAGCAGCACCATCTGCGGCATAATGCGGATGATTTCGAGATAAACCCGCAGGATGGCTTTTACAACGGGATTTTTGCCGCTCATCAGCACACCCAGCAGGATGCCCAGCGGGATGCTGATGGCGACGAAAGCAGGCTGATGCGCAGGGCCACCCACAGGCCGCCCAGCAGGCGGGCCATGTTTTTGCCCTTGAACAGTACGTTAAGCCCCAAATCCGGCATAGCGCAGCCTCCTTTCCAGCAGAGACCCCAGCAGCGAAACCGGGAGCAGGATCAGCAGGTAAAAGACCACAAGAAGGAACAGGCTCTCGGTGGTTTTGTAGTACAGGCCGATGAGGTCCTTCGCCGTGAACATCAGGTCCATCAGGCTGATAGCGCTGAACACGCTGGTTTCCTTTAAAAGGAAAATGACATTAGCGACGAACGCCGGGACGCTGGTGGACATGGCCTGCGGCAGGATGACGTAGCGCATCGTCTGCATCCGGTCCATGCCGAGGCTGTAGGCGCTCTCGGTCTGGATCGGCTCGATGGATTCCAGCCCGCTGCGGAACGCCTCCGCCATGTAGCTGCCGCCCAGAAACGCCAGACCTGCAATGCCGCAGACCGCAGCGTCAGTCCTGATGCCGATCTTCGGCAAACCATAATAAATGAAAAACAACTGGACCAGGAGCGGCGTGTTGCGGCTGAGCTGGATGTAAAAGCCGACGACGCGGCGCAGCACAGGCACCTTATAATACTGGACCAGTGCGCAGACCAGCCCGATGACAATAGCCAGCGCGATACCTGCCAGCCCCAGACGCAGGGTCAGCCACGCCGCTTTTTCAAACAGCGGCAAGTACTGTGCGACCACATTCCAATCCACAAAAGGCTCCCCCTTCCCTATCGGGTCACAAAAAAATTTAGGGCAATACCGCATAATTCTAAGTGCCGATACGGCGAGCGAGGTGCGGCAGCTGCTAAGCCAAAAGCGCAGATAATACTGGATGCTGCAAAGGTGAGCGCCGCCAGTGGCGGATGCAGCGAACCGAAG
>ENA-OQCF01000499-OQCF01000499.1-human-gut-metagenome-genome-assembly--contig:-NODE-499-length-15258-cov-10.982420_pt1 | contig 15258 bp, 15 predicted proteins | sample MGYA00242756_ERZ504573 | MGnify/ENA primary metagenome ERZ504573 (study PRJEB26092, sample SAMD00036240) | human gut metagenome | host: Homo sapiens | study: EMG produced TPA metagenomics assembly of... | reverse complement strand
GGGAACATCTTGATGTAGTGGATGCCGTGGCGGCAGCGGGGCGCGTCGTGGGCGGGTGGCAACGCAAAGTACTGGTCTTTGGGCACGTTAGGGCGATGTTGGAGCGCAGCGGCACGGCGAAGTCCCTGCGCTTCCCGCGGAAACGCAGCCTCACCACCACGATGCAGGGGCGATTGTGCTTAAGCATGAGCTCGCGTTCGCCCTCGACGAGGTCGAAGAAATCCTGGGGATGGATACGATCTTCATCGGCTACGCCCCCTTCATACGAAGCGGGGCCCGCATCGCTGCAGGCCCCTACAGGTGGGCGATATTCTACGCCTTGCGGCACCCCGTCGCCCACGGAGGTTAAACGTACACGTAAGCCGTACTCTGAAAGCCGCGGCTTCCGGCGAGTAGTTTATACCACGAAAGGTCGATTTCAATGCGCATAGCTCGCAAAATAACACTCGCTGGGCCGTCACCCCTGGCAGTTACCCTCCAATCTTCATTGGAGTCAGCTGGTCAATTCATATAGTTATGGGGGTTTATCCTAAAGGAAATCAAATTTATGCCCCCATAACTAAGGAATTTTCTATTCCCACTCGATGGTCGCGGGCGGCTTGGACGTGATGTCGTAGCACACGCGGTTGGCGCCGGGAACCTCGGCAACGATGCGGCCGGAGATGCGGGCCAGCACGTCGTAGGGCAGCTTGGCCCAGTCGGCGGTCATGGCATCGCTGGACTCGACGGCACGCAGGATGATCGGGCGCTGATAAGTGCGCTCGTCGCCCATAACGCCAACGGACTTGATGTCGGGCAGGACCGCAAAGTACTGCCAGCAGCTGTGCTCGGAGTTGCGCTCGCCGGTCTGCTCAAACAGACGCTGGTTGTAGGCGTCGAGCTCCTCGCGCACGATGGCGTCGGCGTTCTTGAGGATCTCGAGCTTCTCCTTGTCGACCGCGCCGATGATGCGGATGGCCAGACCCGGGCCCGGGAAAGGCTGACGGAACACGATGTGACCCGGCAGGCCCAGTGCCAGACCAAGTGCGCGGACCTCGTCCTTAAAGAAGTGGTCGAGCGGCTCAATAAGGTCGAAGTGTACGCCCTCAGGGAACGGGATCAGGTTGTGATGGCTCTTGATGGTGGCCGTCTTGCCGCCCGTCTTGCGAGCTCCGGACTCGATGATGTCGGGGTAGATGGTGCCCTGAGCCAGGTACTTGACCGGCTTGCCATCGGTCTCGAGCTGCTGCGCCACGGCGAAGAACTCTTTCCAGAACTGCGTACCGATGATGCGGCGCTTCTCCTCGGGCTCGGTCACGCCAGCCAGAAGCTCGGCATAACGATCCTCGGCGTGGACGTGAATAAAGTCGACGTCGAACTGCTTGGTGAAGACCTCCTCCACCTGCTCGGGCTCGCCCTTGCGCAGCAGGCCGTGATTGATGAACACGCAGGTCATCTGCTTACCTACGGCGCGAGCACCCAGCGCAGCCACGACGGAGGAGTCGACGCCGCCGGACAGGGCCAGAATCACGCGGTCGTCGCCGACCTTCTCGCGGAACTCGGCCGTCATGGTCTTGACCAGGTTGTCCATGCTCCAGTTGGGCTCCAGGCCACAGATCTCAAACAGGAAGTTGCTCAGCAGCTGCTGACCGTACTCGGAATGCTTGACCTCGGGATGGAACTGCGTGGTGAAGATCTTGCGCTCGACGCACTCCATGGCAGCAACCGGGCACACGTCGGTGCTGGCGGTAACGGTAAAGCCCTCGGGCACCTCGGAGACGGCATCGCGGTGGCTCATCCACACGGTCTGCTCCATAGGCGTGGAGTTAAAGAGCTTGGCGCCAGCCGTGCGCGTAATGGTAGCGCGGCCGTACTCGCCCACCTCGGAGTGACCGACCTTGCCGCCGAGCGTCACGGCCGTGATCTGATGGCCATAGCAAAAGCCCAGGACGGGAAGGCCCAGGTCAAAGATGGCGGGATCGATGGACGGAGCGTCCTCGGCGTACACGGAGGCCGGGCCGCCAGAAAGGATGAGCGCAGAGGCGTTCATCTCGCGAATCTCATCGGCCGAGATGTCGCAGGGGACAATCTCGGAATACACGTTGAGGTCGCGGACGCGACGGGCAATGAGCTGACCGTACTGCGCACCAAAGTCGAGTACGAGGACCTTTGCGGAAGCCTTTTGATCCATGGTTTCCCCCTCTTGTTGGCGGGGAGCCGGTGCCCACCCGCGTGAATGAACGAAAATAACTTCCATAGTGTACACGTTTATATGTGGTTTCTCGTCCCTCGCAGCCATCAGCGCACGGCAAACGCACGACCTGGGCCCCTATTTGCCAGCAATTGAAGTGTTACCAAACGTTACAGATGATGTAATACGTTTGAACATTCGACGCCCTGTGCCACAATACTGCCGAACGACTCCGCCCTTGCGGCGACAAATACGATAGGAATACCAGCATGAAGCGCATCCTTCTCATCGCCACGGGCGGCACCATCGCATCGACCGAGGACGGCAACGGCCTCTCCCCCGCCCTGACCGGTGAGGAGCTCGCCCAGAGCGTCCCCGAAATCTCGGGCCTCTGCGAGCTCGACGTCGTGCAGCCCATGAACATCGACAGCACCAATATGCGCCCGAGCGACTGGATGCGCATCCGCGATGTCATCGTCGAAGGCTATGCCGACCACGACGGCTTTGTGATCCTACACGGCACGGACACTATGAGCTACACCGCAGCAGCGCTTTCCTATCTGATCCAGGACAGCCCCAAGCCCATCGTGCTCACCGGCTCGCAAAAGCCCATGGGCAACCCTTTTACTGATGCCAAACTCAATCTGTACCAGAGCCTGCTCTATGCGCTCGATGAGCATTCGCACGACGTCTCTATCGTGTTTGGCGGCGTCGCCATTGCCGGTACGCGCGCCCGCAAGCAGCGCACCATGAGCTTTAACGCGTTCATTAGCGTCAACTATCCGCCCATTGCCTACATCCGCAACGACCGCATCGTGCGCAACGGGCTTCACGGCACGCATCAGGGCGAAAACCCGGTGCGTTTCTACGATAGCATCGACCCGCGCGTGTTTGTCCTTAAGCTGACGCCCGGCGTAAACCCGGGTATCCTTGACGCCCTTGCCGATAGCTACGACGCCGTGATTCTGGAGACCTTTGGCATTGGCGGTATCCCCGAGTTTGGCGAGTCCGGCGAGTCATTCCAAGAGGCAATTTTCCGCTGGGTCAATTCGGGTCGCACCGTCGTTATGACCACACAGGTCCCCGAGGAGGGCCTCGATTTGGGTGTTTATGAGGTCGGCCGTGCCTACGCCGACCATCCGGGCATTCTACGCGGCGACGATATGACAACCGAGACGCTCGTGGCCAAAACCATGTGGGCACTCGGCCAGTCACGTGATGCGGCAGAGATTCAACGCCTGTTCTACAGCCAAGTCAACCACGACCGTATCCCGATGGCGTAGCTAAAACAAAATCCGCCTCTTTGGGCCTTGTAGGGCACGTGGTACCCCTCGGAACGTGCAAAAAGCGGAGTTTTCAGCATCCGCCCCTTCCGGGAACGTTAAAACCGCTGGCTGTAAATTGCCTTTCGACTCGAAAGACTCGTTCCGCGCGCTTGTTATTCCTCATATTATTGAATTTTGTGGATAGTCCAAAACATTACGCGTCGTATTTGTGGCCCCGGCTGCCGTCAAATTATTGAGGGATGCTGAATACTCGCGTTTTTGCACGCCGCTGTCGGGGGGACCCGTTCAACAAGCGGCAAATCTAGCAAAAAAGGCTACTCGATACCCTCAAGAAGCTCTGACACCGTCATACCGAGTGCGGGTGCGATCTTAAATAGAACCTTGAGCGTGAAATTTGCCGTCCCATCTTCGATTCGGTCGAGGTAGGGTCGGCTGATTCCTGTCGCCACACAAAAATCAACCTTGGAGATACCAAGTCCCTGCGTGTCTCTTCGACCCGCCTGCCAAGAATCTGTTTCGCACGTTCGTCCATGCAGCCGAGTTTGAAATGGAGCCGAACATAAACGTAAACTATAGTTTACGTTTTGCCGAATACACAGGAGTTTTCTATGTTGGGTTCTTCGGTCCGCATGTACCGAGCCACGCTTCGCACAAACAGCGCGCCGCCCAAGCTCGTCGTCGTTGAAGCAGAATGCCTTTCGCCCGATGAGCGCACAGCATTTGCATTGCTATCAAGTCGCGTCGCCGCCGTTCTGGTCCCTTGCCCGGCGCAAGGTGAACTTGCCATCCAATGCCAAGCGCACAGCTGCTCGCTCAATCAGGCTGCCGTAATCGCAACCAGCCAACACGGTCTGCCCCTTCTCCTGGAAGCCGGTATCGCACTTGCCCTTCGCGGCGCCGGATACGAAAACGAGGCCGCCGCCGATATGGTCTTTAAACCACGATCGAGCGGCGGCCTCGCAGCAGCCATTGAATATGCGTGCAGGCTCGTTGCCTAAAAGGACAAGCTAGAAACCAAAGCCAAAGCCCGTTCCAGTAATCGCCGAATACATAAAGTAGACGTTGATCACGTTGAGGAACACGCCCGTGATGCAGCCGTTGCGCAGGTAGCGCTCGCACACGATGCGCGCCATGGCGGCGGAGTCATCATTGTTTTTAGCTTGACGTCCCGCCGTAAAGTACGTCGCCACGCTCAGCAGCAAGTTGAGCACCGGCAGCGCCAGCAACTCGTAGCTCTTGCCCCAGCGCGTCGCCTCGCCGGCAGCATTAAACTTTGTTGCCACCTCGGGACCAATGTTGGGGATAACACACGCTGCGACCACCAGCGGAATCACCGCAAGTACGAGCAGCGCAATACCCATGTAGCCAGCTTTTTTGCCGTATTTAAACATATGCGTCGTCCTTACACGTTAAAGCGGAAGTGCACGACGTCGCCATCGGCCATGACATAGTCCTTGCCCTCAATACGCAGCTTGCCGGCAGCCTTGGCGCCCTGCTCGCCGCCAAGCTCGATGTAGTCGTCATAGCCAATGACCTCGGCCTTAATAAAGCCGCGCTCAAAGTCGGTGTGGATAATTCCGGCGGCCTGCGGGGCGGTCGCGCCCTGACGCACCGTCCAGGCCTTGACTCCATCTCGCCGGCCGTAAAGAACGACTGCAGGCCGAGCAGCTTGTAGGCGGCCTGTGCGAGCACGTCCAGACCGGGCTGCTCCAGGCCCAAGCTCTCCAGGTAGTCGACCGCATCCTCGGGATCGAGCTCGGAAAGCTCGGCCTCGATCTTGGCGCAGATCGGCAGCGGCTTGACACCATCGATGGGCGCCAGGTCGTCGTTGAGCATATCCTCGTCCACGTTAGCCACATACAGGATGGGCTTCATGGTGAGCAGGAACAGGCCCTTGGCAGCGGCGCGCTCCTCGTCGGTCATCTCCATGGATGCGGCGCGCTTGCCCTCGTTGAGCCAGGCAAGCAGGCGGCGGGCAACCTCGAACTTGGGCATGAGTTCCTTGTCGCGCTTGGCCTCCTTCTCGAGCTTGGGCAGCTGCTTCTCGAGCGTGCCCATATCGGCCAGGATGAGTTCGGTCATGATGGTGTCGGCGTCACCGGCGGGATCGACGAACTCGCCCGTGCGGCCCACCTCACGCATGACGTTGGGGTCCTTAAAGTAGCGCACGACCTCGCAGATGGCGTCGGTCTCGCGGATGTTTGCCAAGAACTGGTTGCCCAGGCCCTCGCCCTCGTTGGCACCCTTCACCAGGCCAGCGATGTCGACAAACTCGACCGTCGCCGGCACAATGCGGCCGGGGTTAACGATGTCGGCGAGCTTTTGCAGGCGGCTATCGGGCACATCGACGATACCCACGTTGGGGTCGATCGTGGCGAACGGGTAGTTGGCGGCAAGGCCGGTCTTTTTGGTAAGCGCGGTGAACAACGTCGACTTGCCCACGTTGGGCAGGCCCACGATACCGATGGAAAGGGACACGACAGCTCCTTTTGGTACAGGTACTTCAAACCGTATAAGTATAGCGCCGCCGCAGCATCCGGGCGAATCCGGACACCACGACGGCGCAAATGAAGCAGAGATGAGTGAGAGTTCGAGACTGCAGTCCTTACTTAAGCTCGGGCCAGAAATCCTTGTTGGCCTCGATGAGCTCGTCCAGGATCTGCTTAGCAACGCTCGCCGAAGGAATGGTCTTGGAGAGCGTGAGTGCCTGCCAGAGCTTCTGGTAGCTGCCCTCGACCCAAGCCTGGACAACGAGCTTCTCGACGGAAACCTGCTGCTCCATCAGGCCCTTCTGGAACTGCGGAATCGGGCCCTGGCAGATCTTCTCAAAGCCGTTGGAACCGACGATGCAAGGCACCTCGACCATGGCCGTCGGGTCGAAGTTGGGCACAGCGCCATCGTTGGGGACGATCAGCAGGAAGCGCTCGAGCGTGTTCTCGGCCAGTGCGCAGGCAAGGTCGACGATGTAGTTGGCATGTACATCTGGCTCAAAGCCGCCGTCTTTAGCCGTACCCTTGGCGATGATGTCGCGGCAAGCGCCAAAGACCTTCTTCTCGCGGCCGTCCATAACCTCATTGGCGCGAGTGTAGTTGGGGTCAGACGTCTCGAGACATAGTCCGGGTACAGGTAATACTTGAGGTAGGTATTGGGAATCGTCTCGGGATCGACAGCATAGACATCCTTGGCCTTGCCGAAGGTGTGAATCCAGCTCTCCTCGACATGCTGCTCCTTGCCGGCCTCGTGCTCGATGCCGTCCAGGTAGCCGTTCTTAGCCATGTGCTCCTTAATCTGCGGCATGAGGTCGTTGCCGTCCTTGTCGTAGATCTTGCTCCACCAACCAAAGTGGTTGAGGCCGTAGTAGCTATACTGCAGCTCGCGACGATCCTTGATGCCGCACATACGGCTCATCTTATCCATGAGGTCGATCGGCATGTCGCAGATGTTGATGATGCGGCTGTTGGGGCGCAGCACGCGGCAAGCCTCGGCGACGATGGCCGCAGGGTTGGAGTAGTTGAGCATCCAGGCGTTGGGGCTGTACTTCTCCATGTAGTCGAGGATCTCGATAACGCCGCCGATGGAGCGCATGCCGTAGGCGATACCGCCGGCACCGCAGGTCTCTTGGCCAACGCAGCCGTACTTGAGAGGAATCTTCTCGTCGAGCTCACGCATGGCGTACAGGCCGACGCGGATGTGAGCAAGGACGAAGTCGGTCCCGGTGAATGCGGTCTCGGGGTCGGTGGTGTAGCTAAACTCAACCTCGGGGGCGTTCTCGTGGAAGTAGATCTCGCAGGCCTTGGCCACGGTCTCCTGGCGCTCGGCGTTGTTGTCGTAGAAGGTCACCTTGTTGACCGGGAAGCGGTCGCGCTCCTCAAGCAGCATCAGAGCGATGCCCGGGGTGAAGGTAGAGCCACCGCCGGCAATGGTCACGGCATAGTTTTTCTTGGACATGATGTCCTCCTCATTCTGGCCGCTTGCTCAATCCATCCCCGTACGCGGCCTGCACGGTTTGGAATTGTTACCTAGAAGTGGAGTTTTTATCTCTAGAATCGGCCTTGCGGTGCATACCGGCTCTGCAAGGCCGATTGTTTCGATGGACGATGGTTTACAGAAGACTCTCGAACTTCTCGCGAACCTGCGGGACGGTAAGGCCGATGATGACCTGGATTGACTGGCCTTGGACCACCAAGCCATGCGTACCGATTGCCTTGAAGGAAGCCTCGGGTGCAACGGCGCCTTTGTCCTTGACGTTAACGCGCAGACGGGTAGCGCAGTTAGTTACATCGATGACGTTGTCCGTGCCACCGAGTAGATCGAGGATGTTCTCGGCAAGCACCAAGCGCTCGTCATCCTTACTCTGGGCGACCGATTTGCTAGCAGCAGCACCGCTCTGCTTTTGCTTGTAGTCGGCCTTGGACTTGAGCTCGACCTCAACATCGTCATCCTCGCGACCGGGGGTCTTAAAGTCGAACTTGATGATCAAGAAACGGAAGACCACGACCCAAAGAGCGGTAAAGCACAGACCGACAAGGATGGAGATGGCGTACTGCAGACCGTGTGCGGCCCAAAGGGGCAGCCAGTCCCACGAGAGCATCGAGATGATGCCGCCGTCGAAGATGCCCACGACGCCAAGGAGGTTTTGAGCCATGCAGCCGAGCGCTCCGAGCACGCAGTGGACGACGAACAGGCCGGGCGCAATGAACAGGAAGGTGAAGTCAAGCGGCTCGGTAATACCGCAAAGCATAGCGGTAAGGGTGACGGGAATGAGCAGAGCCTTGACGCGCTGCTTGCGCTCGGGTTTGGCGGTCATATAAAACGCAATGGCGACGCCGAGCGAGCCGAAGACCTTAGTCCAACCAGGGCAGGTATAGGCAGCCCAGGGTGCGGCATCCTTAAGAGCAATGCTCGGATCGGCAGCCAGTTGGGGCAGGATGTTGGCCCAAGCAGCAAAGATGCCACCGTTGACCGCCGCGTTGTCGTAATAGAACGGCGTATAGATAAAGTGGTGCAGGCCTGTAGGGATCAGCACGCGCTCGAAGAAAGCAAAGACGCCCACGCCGAACGTACCGGCGGAAAGGATGAATCCCTGGAAGGCGGAGATAGCAGCCTGGACATGCGGCCACACCAGGCAGGCGATAAGAGCGACCGGAACCATAACGAAGAAACCGATCATATAGATGAACACGGAGCCCGAGAACACGCCCAACCACTCAGGAAGTTCGGTGTCGAAGTACTTGTTGTGAAGCATCGTGGCGATACCTGAAATGATAAGCGCGCCCATGATGCCCATATCAAGCGTTTTGATGCTTGCGATAGTGGCAAGACCAGTACCGCTGCCCGCCTCGACAGAGTAGTCGACCCCAAAGACAGGGCCCCACTGCCCCAAGATTGTGCTTACAAAGTAGTTGAAGGTAAGGTAGATGGCCAAAGCCTCCATGCAGCAGCGAGCGTTCTGCTTGTTCGCGAGCGAGATTGGCAACGCTACGCAAAACAGCAACGGCATCTGGTTAAAGAGCGTCCAACCACCCTGGAGCAGCACATTCCAGCAATCAAACCAAAGATGGCCCGCAGTGGCCATCTCGCCAAAGATCGCCTCGGTGGTAAACAACGTACCCAGGCCGACGACGATTCCGGAAAATGCGAAAAGAATTGCAGGCGTGTACATTGCACCGCCGAAACGTTGTATCTTTTGCATCATGACGGGGAATCCCCCTCTCTTCATTCGGAGCGGCTGCGGTTTTGGCTTCACTCGAGACCGCAGACGCGCCGTTTGCGTGTACCTCGTGCAATGGGACGGGTGGGCCCGTGTCCCCGACTTCTTGCGCTTCTATTTTTATCATATCACTTATCTAGACAAGTTAGCATCAATACTACGGTCGGTAAACGGTTGATTATTAGCCGTAAACGGTATATGTCCAGTATTTCACCTGCTAAAGCTGATATAGCTGATGGCCACAATTCATAATTCTTTTCTACTTGTCTAGATATGCTTGTCTATATCTGCATACACGCCTATACTTCATTACAACATTCACCGCCACGTTAAGGAGTCACCATGAAAAGCGCGGTCTTCTATGGAAAGCACGACCTCAGAGTCGAGGAATCGGCAAAGCCGGCCGTGGGCAGGCGCGACGTTCTGATCAACGTCAAAGCTTGCGGCGTCTGCGGTACCGACGTTCATATCTATGAAGGCGACAAGGGCGCAGCGGACGTTACCCCGCCCACGATCCTTGGTCATGAGTTTGCGGGCGTTGTCGAGGCCGTGGGCAGCGATGTCGCTGGCTTTAAACCGGGCGATCGCGTGTGCATCGACCCAAACCATCCCTGCGGCTGCTGCGAACCCTGCCGCGACGGAATCAACCACTACTGCGAGCATATGACCGGTTACGGGACCACCGTTAACGGCGGCTTTGCCGAGTACTGCTCCGTCGATATGCAGCAAGTCTACAAGTTGGGCGATCACACCAGCTTTGAGCAGGGTGCTATGACCGAGCCCGTCGCCTGCTGCCTGCACGGCATCGATATGTGCAACATCAAGCCCGGCAGCACAGTTGTCGTTATCGGCGGTGGCATGATCGGTCTGCTCATGATGCAGCTTGCTAAAAACGCCGGCGCCACCAAGGTTGTCTTGCTCGAGCCCGTCGAAGGCAAGCGCGAGGTTGCGCTCAAACTCGGCGCCGACCTGGCAATTGATTCCATCCACGAGGACGTCCCGGCCCGCCTGGAGCAGGAGGCGTCGGCAACGTCGATGTCGTTATCGAGTGTGTTGGCAAGCCCGTCACCATCGAGCAGGCCATCCAGATCGCCGGCCACAAGGCTACGGTCATGATGTTCGGCCTCACCAAGCCCGATGAGACAATCACCGTCAAGCCCTTCGAGGTCTTCCAGAAGGAGCTTGTGCTTACCTCGTCCTACATCAACCCTTATACGCAGCGTCGCGCGCTCGAGCTCATCGACTCTGGCAGGCTCGACGTATCCTCGATGGTCGCCAAGGTGGCTTCCCTCGACGAACTCGGCGCCATCCTGTCAGACCCAGCTCTGCGTGCCATGGGTAAATATATAATCGACCCCAGCAAGTAAATCGATTGACACCTGCGCGGACGGCCCTCATCCGTCGTTCACGCACCCAGCTCTAGGAGACCGTCATGGCGCGAGCCATCTTCCAAACTATTTATGACAACGTGAAGCAGTCGATTGACGACGGCACATACGCCTATCAGAGCTATCTGCCTTCGGAGACTGAGCTCACGCAGCTGTTTGACTGTTCGCGCATGACGGTCCGTCGCGCCATCTCGATGCTTGCGGCAGATGGTTACGTGCTCCCCCAGCAAGGCAAAGGCATGCGCGTCATTCGCAACATCAGTGACGAGAAGAGTCGTGGTGGCGGCGGACTCGAGACCTTTAAGGAAATCGCGGCCAACCGAGGCTTTGAGCTCAAGACTGTCACCACCGTCTTTGAGCTCCTCATCTGCAGCAAGGCGCTCTCCAAGATTACCGGGTTTCCCGAAGGCTGTGAGCTCACACGCGCCAAACGCATCCGTTATGCAGACGGACAAGCCGTGTGCTCCGACGACTCCTATTACCTAAGCTCACAGGTACCGGGGCTGACACCCGAGATTGTCAACGACTCGATCTATCGTTACCTCGAAGAAGACCTTGGCATTAAGATTGCCACGGGCAAACGCGATGTAACGATCGAGCATCCCACGCCCGAGGATACGCGCGTGCTCGATCTCGACGACTTTAACGCACTCGCCGTTATACGCGGACAGACCTACAACGCCGACGGTATCCTTATGGAATACACCGAGACCAAACAGGTTCCCGGGTTCTTTTTGCTCCATGAAACCGTGACGCGCAACGGTACCGGTCGAACCGGCCACCAAAGTAGCATGAACTAACCATTTATTAGTTGCGGTGGAATAGTTCCTAGAATGGCCAGCTTAAGGGCAAAACAGGAACTATTCCACCGCAACTTTTTTGGCCGGCGGGGCAGTACCTGTCCCACCGGCCATCATTTACGCTCTTTTAGCTAGTCCGCGAGCTTTTCTACTTGGTCGAGCATCTTGTTGAGCTTTTCCTTTGCCTCGGCCTTGACCTTCTCGGCCTCCTCGTGGGCCTTCGCCTTCTGGGCGGCCTTTTCCTCGGCTTCGGGATCGACGACGACCAGATTGGACGCGTCATGCTCAACCAACTTGAGCGCATGCTCGGGGCACACCTTGACGCAGGCACCGCAGCCCAAGCAATACGTCGACTCCAACGCAAAGCGGCCGCTTCCCACCAAATAGCAGGCGAACGTGGGGCATACATTGACGCACTCGCCGCACGACGTACACTTGTCAAAATCGCACTCCGGCGTGCTCACCTGCATGTTCTGGGCAAGCTCGGGGTGGTTTTGCAACGTTGAGAGCACCAGTTGGCGCCCGTGCGTGAGCGAACGGCGACGCTTGGTCGTCGTGGTGCCGCACATGGTGTTGAGCGTGCGCTCCAGCTGGGTAATCTGATGGCGATGGGCCTTGAGCTTCTGCGTCACCGAAGCCAGCGCCGCCGTCGCCGGGTTGAGCTTGGTCACCGTCAGGCCCGTCGTGCGGGCGATCTTTTCCATGTACTCCTTGCGTTCGTACTCGCGAAGCTTATGGCACTTGAGGCTCTTGGGATCGACCTCCAGGCCCATACCCGTGCCAGACCACTCCTCGGCCTTCGCAATCGCCTCGCCCAGAATATCCTCGCCACCGGTGTTGCGACACTTATCGCACACGCCCAGTGGCAGGTAGACGCTCACGTTGGGATAGTCGGCCAGCACCGAGAACCAGGTCTCGGCCGTAATATCGCCCACACAGGCGACGACGACCTCGTTTTCGCGCGGCATGCGCTTGAGGGCGCGCGTGCAGGTGACGTAGGCGTCTCGTGGCTCGTCGCCGCCGAGACAATGTCGTCATACAGGTTTTTGGGCGCCAGGCGCGGCGAGATGATCGCCTCGGTCGGACAGGCAGCGGCGCACAGGCCGCACTTGCGACAGGAGTCGAGGATCTCGATGGCGTCTTCCTCGACCTCGATGGCGTTGACCGGGCACACGTCCATGCACGCGGTACAGCCGGTCTTTTCGTTTTTGCAGGTCAAGCACGGAATGGTGTTGCCGCGCGGACGCTCCTTGTAGTCGGCAGGATTCCACTGCGGTGCCGACGGATCGAGTGCATCGGTCACACCGCCAAGCGGGTTTTTAAGAAAGTCGAAACCCTTGCTGATCTCGATAATGTCATCAAACAGATCGTGTTCCTGCGCCATGCGCGGCCCCTCCCTGAGCAGTGCAAACAAGCAAGAGATAATGATACGCTATCGGCCCACGCCTCGGGCAAATTACACGCGGCGCATCTTTGCGGCAAATAGCCCATGGCCCATCGCCGCCTCGATTGCACAAGGTCAATCAAGCGCCAAACTATGCCTCGCACATGAACTGCACGAGCTTTTGTTTGGTCACCTTTGCCTGCTCGTTGGCCATATTACGTTCATTTCTAAAGACCGCATTTGCAACACTCTGCAGATCGGCATCGGAAATCTCGCCAAGGCCCAGCTCCTCGAGCGTCGTCGGCAGACCAACGCGCTGGCAAAACTCGAGCACCTGATCAAGCTCGGGTGCACGCTCCAGGCGCAGCTGCACCACCAGGCCAAATGCCACGGCCTCGCCATGCATTGCCTTGCACTCGGGCAGAATCGTCAGACCGTTGGCGATGGCATGCGCCAACGCCAAGCCACCGCTCTCAAAGCCGACGCCCGAGAGCAGAATATTGCACTCGATCAGACGCTCAACTGCCGGCGATGTACGGCCCTTTTTGAGATCGCGCTTTGCAGCGACGCCGCACTCCATGAGCGTGTCGTAGCAGGCGCGAGCCGCGACCAGAGCCAAGTGCCCCGGCTCGCCACCGTGCTCGTTGGTACCGTGCGCCGCGGCGCACGAACGCGCCTCGAAGTACGTTGCCAGTGCGTCGCCCATGCCAGCGACCGTCATACGCAGTGGGGCTGCCGCGACCACGTTGGTATCGACCACGACCAGGTCTGGATTCTTCTCGAGCATCAGGTAGTGGTCGAACGACCCATCCTCGTGATACAGCACCGAAATCGCGCTGCACGGACCGTCCATCGAAGCCGCCGTGGGGCATACGCACAACGGCAGCTCGGCATAAAACGCTACTGCTTTGGCGATATCGAGCATCTTGCCGCCGCCAATACCCACCACCATGTCGCAATACTCGGCCTGGGCTTCCTTAGCCATTTCGACAACGGCGTCTTCCGTACACGGACCGTCATAAATCTTAAAGAACGGCTCACTTAGGTCTTCGTCCAGAAATCCATCGACGATCTGCTTGCACAGCCGATCCTCGGTGCCCTGGTCAAACAAGACATAGGCAGCGCAGCCCAACCATGACAAATACCTGCCTTGACGCGACAGTTCGCCCGGCCCCTGAACATACCGGCCGGGACCGCCGTAAACCATAGGAAGCGCCATACGAGAATCCGCCCTTCATCAAACAACGATTGGTGCAAAGTAACCTTACCCCTTTGCACCATAGCAAAAAGGGGCAAAGTCATCTGCTGGCTTTGCCCCTTCCTTAGCTTGATTTACTCATCCATGAGATAGTAGTGGCCCAGCGCGTCGGCACCCAGGATGGCGTTTGCGACCATCTCGGGCGTCACCTCAAACGGCATGTTGCACATGGTGTCATCGGGTGCGCAGGCGGCCTCGGCAACAATCATGGCCTGCTCGCGCGTAAGCTCGGCAACGCCAAGTTCCTTCATCGTGACCGGCAGGCCCAGCTCAATGCAGAAGCCCAAGACTTCCTCGAGCTTCTCGGTCGGGGCATTCTCGAGTACCAGCTGGACGATGGTGCCAAAGGCGACCTTCTCGCCGTGATACATGCCGTGGCACTCGGGCAGCATCGTCAGACCATTGTGGATGGCATGAGCAGCAGCAAGGCCCGAGCTCTCAAAGCCAATGCCCGAAAGCAGCGTGTTGGCCTCGATGATGTGCTCGACGGCAGGCGTCAGCGCACCCTTCTCCAGCGCGACCTTGGCCTTGACGCCATCGGCCATAAGCGTCTCGTAGCAGAGCTTGGCGAGCGCCAGGCCGGCCATGCCGCCCTTGCCGCCAGCGCAGGTGCCGCCGTCGGCATCGTGCGTCGCCTGAGCCTCGAAATAGGTTGCGAGCGCATCGCCCATACCGGAAACCGTCAGGCGCACCGGGCTCGCCGCGATAACCGTCGTATCCATAAGGACGATATTGGGGTTTGCCTTCAAGAAGAGGTACTTGTCGAACTGGCCGTCATCGGTATAGAGCACCGAAAGCGCCGAACACGGGGCATCGGTCGAAGCAATGGTGGGGCAAATGATAACCGGGGACTCCAGGTAATAGGCGACGGCCTTCGCGGTGTCGAGGATCTTGCCGCCACCGACGCCGACGATGATGTCGCAACCGTTGTCGCGAGCGAGCGCAACCAGGCGATCGACCTCGCCCTTAGAGCACTCACCGTTAAAGTCCTCAAACAGCAGCTCGGCCTTAGCCTCGGCAAAGCCGCCCTCGATCTTGGTGCCGACGCGCTTCTTGCCCGAAGGCGTCACGATGACGAGGGCCTTAGCGCCGAGCGGCTCGACATAGGAGCCGAGCTTGGCCAGCTCGTCCGGACCCTGGATGTACTTGCTGGGGCTATTGAAAATTGCAGCCATAACTATCCCATTCTCTAAAAGAAAAAGAAAGGGGCTCCGTACGGATACGTGCGGAGCCCCTCGTTACGATAACAAGACGTCGATTAG
>ENA-OQCF01000498-OQCF01000498.1-human-gut-metagenome-genome-assembly--contig:-NODE-498-length-15276-cov-1.975312_pt1 | contig 15276 bp, 17 predicted proteins | sample MGYA00242756_ERZ504573 | MGnify/ENA primary metagenome ERZ504573 (study PRJEB26092, sample SAMD00036240) | human gut metagenome | host: Homo sapiens | study: EMG produced TPA metagenomics assembly of... | reverse complement strand
CCACCTCTTTACTGATACCGGCACCGGTATCAGCAATTTCCAACATCGTAGGTGATACGGAAGTACGGATAAAGATATCTCCTGTTTCCCCGATACTTTCAGCCGCATTCTTGATAATGTTGACCAATACTTGCTCAAACAGGGAAGTATCCATCATCACTTCGGGATTCTCTTTACATAAATTAAGATGCAGCGTAATCTTGCGGTTACGGCAAACCGTTTCCATAAATGTCTTGCAAGCGGCCACGCGGTCATTCAAGTCCACTGATTGTAATTGAGGCTCGGGAATCTTCACCACATTGGCGAAATTCGTGATAAAACGGCTCATGCTGTAGCAACGCTCTATGCAGACTTTCATCACTTCGCGCAAGTCTTCCGTATCCTCCATACATTCCAAGGCACCATCCACCGTATCAAGAGTAGAGGTAATGCCCGCAGTCGTATTATTCACCTCATGTGCTATCATACGGATCACTTTTTCGTATGCCTTTTTCTCTGCTTTCACCACCTCGGAAGTCAGACTTTCCACCAGAATAAACGGATGAGAAAAGCCTCTGTCAACAAAAGAAAGCCGGGAACAGCGGTAAATCATGGAGTCGCTCAGACGAATTGTTTCCGTAGTATCTTTGGGAATACGTTCTATTTCTTCGGCCAAAGGGGAAGCCAACTCGCACAGCAATCGGCCTCTGACTTCCTCTGACGAAGAATAATCCAAAAAACGAAGAGCTGCCGCATTCAGCATGGAAATATGTCCGTCCAGAGTCAGTATGACAACTCCCATGGGAGAAGCACTGACCAGCAGGTCAAGAAAATGATTCTGCTCACGCAACCGGAGACGCTCGTCTTTCAACTGCTCCATCATGCGGTTGAAAACCAACACAATGCGGTCGGCTTCCTTTTGTCCGACAGGAGTCAGCCTACTGCTGAAATCCTGCTCACGAAGAAGTTCCATACCGTTGCCGATGATATCAAGCGGTTTCACGACTTTGCGATAGAAATAAACCAGAAACACAAGACTGAATGTAATGACTCCCTCTCCTATATAAAACAGCGCACCGCGTTCCTTCAATGTAAGAACGAGCAGGATAGTCCATACTGCTGTCAACAGTAATGCTAAAAAGAAGAACAAGAATTTCAGTTTCATATTTTATCCGGTTCCGTTTTTGCTAATCATTCACTTGTATATTGTATTTCTCCAAACGGCGATAAAGAGCGGCCCGGCTGATTCCTAAGGCTATGGCAACCTGTGACATATTATTGTTATACTTTTCAAGCGTTTGCAGAATAGTCTGCTTTTCTATCTCCTCCAAGGTCATGCCTTGCAGATTCGTTGTCATCTTCTGTTCTATAGGATGCTGGTATTGTGATTTAAAATCATCCGCAGTCAATATTTCCTTTCCACTGACCAGCAAGGTACGTTCCACCAAATTCTTTAATTCACGGATATTACCCGGATAAGGCAAACGGCTCAAATAATCCATCGCTTCAGAAGTAAATTCCACTTTGGGAAGACCGTTCGATTCACATTGTTTGTCGGCGAAATGACGGACCAATAACGGAATATCCTCACGGCGTTCGCGTAATGCCGGAAGATGCACCGTAATTAAATTAATACGATAGAACAAATCCTCGCGGAAGGTGTGTTCCTGCACCATCTGCCGTAAATCGGCATTCGTCGCACTGACCACACGGATATCGACTTTACGGGGACGGCTGTCGCCCAAAACTTCAAAAGTCTGCTCTTGTAACACGCGAAGCAGTTTCACCTGACAGCTTAAATCCAAATCGCCAATCTCATCCAAGAAAATCGTACCCTTATCAGCCAGTTCAAAACGTCCTACCCTGTCGGATGTGGCATCCGTAAACGCACCCTTCTTATGACCGAACATTTCACTCTCGAACAAAGTATGAGAAATACCTCCCAAATTCACTTTCACAAAAGGTTTCTTGCTACGGGGACTGTTCAAATGCACCGCTTCGGCTATCAACTCCTTACCTGTACCACTTTCACCGGTAATCAAGACCGATGCGTTGGTACGCGCTATCCGCTTGATCGTGGCCAGCACATCCATCAGTGCCTTACTCTTTCCAATGATATGGCTACGGTTGAAGCCGTCATTATCTTCCACCGGAACCGCTGCTTTCTTATCTTGTGAAGTCAGTTCCAAAGCAGTTTCTATCCTTTGCATCAACGCTACGTTGTTCCAAGGTTTGGTAATAAAGTCGAATGCACCTGCCTGCATCCCTTGCACGGCAAGCTGGATACTTCCCCATGCCGTCATCAATATAACGGGAACATCGGGCCGGAACACTTTGACCTGTTTCAAAAGAGTCAATCCTTCTTCACCACTGGTGGACAGGGTGAAATTCATATCCATCAAGATTAACTGGGGTGCAACCGAACGGACTATTTCAATAGCCTCTTTAGGACCCGGTACGGCCTGCACATCATATTTCGCCCTTTTCAGCATAAAGCTCAGAGAAGAACGAATGGCACTGTCATCGTCTATAATTAATATCATAATGCTGCAAATGTAGAAATTATTATTTTAATAAGTACAAAGACAACCCCATTTTATATTCAAACAGAATTGAATAGTAAAATCCTATTGTTTGATAATCTTTTCGAAATCGGCATCAATATTAGTATTGGTATTGAAATCCCACAATGTCAAACTGCGCAACTGGTAATAATAGTACCAATAATAGAACAACTCATTGATATGCTTCTGACGAGCCTCATCTTTCTTTGTCTGGGAATCATTCAAATCCAATGTCGAGATTTTACCAACCATGAAGGTTTCCACATTGGTACTGTAACGTTTCTGGGCAATCTTGTCCGCATCGTCTGCTATCTGCAACTGGGCCTGCTGATTATTGAACTGTTCTACAAGGATAAACAGATTCTGATTGAAATTCATGGTTTCCTGACGTAACTTGCTTTCGGTCACATCGCGGTTACTTTGAGCAATCTTTACCTGACCACGACGTTTTCCCCAGTCAAGAATAGGAATCTTAAAACCGACTTCCACAATCTGGTTGTCTTTCAAACGGCGGTATGCACTATTAAATTCATTGTCTGTTCCTGTAAAACCTACCTGTGCATAGAGCTTGATTTCACGTAAATTACCTTTCGCCTTAGCCACTTCAAAATCTGCTTCCAACTGGCGGCGACGAATATTATGTGCAAATGAATTATTGGCAAGTGCTTTGTCCAAAACATCCGGATAGTTCAGCAAAACAGTCGGAATCGTTTCGGGAACAACCGGCTCCAGTTCCTCATCCTCTCCTAATGCCAGAAATGAACGGAGCTTGAACATATTACTTTTCAAGTTGCTTTCATTTTCAGTCAACGTAGAACGGGCATTCAATACATTCAGTTCCAATTGCAACAAATCATTTTCACTGATCTGCCCATGCTACGCTTTGCCTTAGCCACTTCATACAGTTTATCTGCATTCTTCAGATTCTGTCGGGCAATGCCTACATTTTCCTTGGCCAACAACAAATTGAAAAAATAATTGATAGTAGTCATGGTTACCTCTTCGGTTGCAGTAAGAAATGCGGCTTTAGCTTCAGCGTATCTCACCGGTTCGATGCGGCGGTTCCATTTAATCGTATTCACTCCGAAAATAGGTTGTTCCAAAGTCAATGCCACAGGAACAGACATATATCGTTTTTGATTTATCTCCATCCAGTTGTTTCAAGAAATCAAGAGAAGTATTCAATGAGAGTTTACCACCGGTCAACCAAATATTCTGATCGATAGAAACTTCACCATTCATTTCCATATAATTATTACGTACAAATGTATAAGCACCGTTATCCTGCTGATAAGAATTATACTTCTTATTATAGCTGGGAATAGTGGCTTCAAAATTCATTTCCGGAAGCAAATCCGCACGGAAAGTACGATATTCCCAATAAGCGGTTTTCAGCTCGTTTAAAGCTACGGCCGCATCTACACTTTGCACACGGGCAATAGTAATGGCTTCCTCCAAAGTGATGGCACGTCGCTTTTCTTGTGGCTGCGCTCCGGCAACCAACGATATGCCAAAGGCTAAAAATAGAGATATTACTTGTTTTTTCATTGCGTTATTATTCTTTTTATCAAAGGTAAGGCAAATGGTATGCCAAAAAACTATTTCACTGTTTTATAACACCTTACAACAAAAATGGAGTGTCCGAAATCGGACACTCCATTCATATACGAACACTGCTGATCATGTGACAATGAAATAACATTATTCATTATGCAACGCGTCTGCAGGCTCAATCCTCATCGCTTTCCGGGCGGGGAAATAAATGCCGAGCAAAATTATTATCCCCAACAACAGCATGGCCGACACAAAACAAAGCAAAAAACGTCCCCAAGCAGGTTCCATTAATGTATGCACAGTAAGATCCGCCATCTGCATATTCGCACAAACAAAAAACAGCGGGAATGGCAGCCGAAACCAAGAGAAGGATGCCCTCAAGTACATAATAACCAAATACATTCATCCTACTGCAACCTAGTGCCAATACGCAAAGCTATCTCACTTCGGTTTTTACGAGTCCGAAACCAGAAAGTACCCAGCATCCCTAAAAATATATTGAAAACAAAGAAAAGGATAACGGCATAGGTAGTATTCAGATAATTCACCGTTCCTTGCTCTATATCGAAAGCTTCCTTCATATCGCCATACGAATTTATATCGTATAAGTAATAAGGGCCGATAGATAATTTCCCTTGCATATCCTGCATAAAACGTTCGGTAAATCCCGGTATGGAATTAGAAGCCACACGCACCGCAATGTGATGCCAATAAGTCAGCGGCGAACTGGAAGATAAATAAAAGGTTCGTAACGCTCGTACTCATCGGTCTTATGAGCAGGAAGTACCGCCATTACCTTATAATTAGTTTCCGGCTGCACACTATTCAGGAAATAAGGATTGAAACAAGTTTCCCCTACTCCATTGCGTCCGCTAAACAAGGAATCACTTAACGTTTCACTCATCAACACCGGCATGGGGTATTCATTCTTGTCCCAACGCTCCGCCTCAAATGAACCTGATAATGGCTGCAAGCGAAATACCTTGAAATAAGTAGGGCTGACATAACGGATGAAACAGCCTACCACATGAGTCGAATCCGAATGCGGAGCATATCCCTCATACATATTATTTCCCGTATAAGGTATTGTCCCATAATAAAAACAAGCTTCCTCCACCCCTTGATATTGTTTGATCAAATGATAGATTTGCTCCAAATATTCAGCAGAATGACTCATTAATACAGAATCATTTTGCAAAGCCGGCTTAATATTCAGTTGAATATCAAAAACATTCTCCGTGTCATATCCTTTAGACTGACGGGCAGCAACCTCATAATTATAAACCAGATCGATGCTGTACCATAGCAAGACAAGAACAACAACCAATTCAACCCACACCCATACATTAGCGTGCCTTTGGTTCCACATTTGTCTGAATAAACTCTTTATCATTTTTCCTTTCCTCCTATTCTCCTTTAATGGTAGTTGCAATATTACGATGTGTGACCATCCATACCGGAATCAATACCGACAATAAATTAAAAACAACACATACGCCGAAAACCAACACAAATAAAGCAGGATGCAACAACAAACCTCCATCCAGACTGATACCTGATAATTCTACCTCGCCGCTACCAAACAACCATACACGTCCCAGCCAAACCAAAACCACACAGAAAACAGATAATCCTAAAATTCCACCCAAAAAGACCGTAAGCAGATTCTCTAAAAACAACCTCACCATAATGGAAATACGTGATGCGCCATACGCCTTGCGAACTGCAATTTCTGTCACACGCTCCTGCATTCGGGCATTGGTCATACCTGAGATATTAATAGCAGGAACAATCAGCAAGACCATCAATAACATACTGTAAACCAACGGTGCACTAATATCTTTTCCACGAAAAAAGGTGTATTCCGTATGAGTATAGAGTTCGTTCATCTCGAAAGCATATTCTGCCGTTGAACTATTCAAACGATCCTGCCGATACTGTACTTCAGTCCGTACCTCTGCAGGACGAGTATCCGGCAGCAGTTTGAGCAATCCCAGACGGATTCCTCCCAAGCCCCCTGTCCAAGTAGCATAATAGTCTTCATTTTCCAATGAGAAAGGAACAAAAGCATCAGCGTATGCTGTCTGGGAAATAGCATTGACATCTTTCACCACGCCTACCACTTTAGTAGGAAAAAAAAATTACTTTGATATTCTTTTCCTACCACATCCGTCGTGCCGAAAAGCTGCAAGGCCATACGCTCGGTTATCACACTGACCCACCGACGGGCATCATACTCCTCTTGTGTGAAAGGACGTCCCGCTATAAATTCATAATCAAAGAACTTAAACCAGTTATCAGCCACAGGCCGCACATAATAGTTGAATATCTCATTCGAAGCGGACAAGTTACAAGGGGTCTTGGAAACGCCACGATACCAAGTAACCTCTTTTACACCAGGAAGCTCTGAAAACAATGCTTCAAAAGCCTTGCGTCCCATACCGCTGTTCTGGTTGGTATGATCCAGCTTACGATAGGTCATTCCCGAACCTGTATACATCATATCGCTCCGATCACTTTCCGGAGCCATATCCATTGTACGGAAGTCATAAATCATCACTACTACCATAACAAAAGCGATAGTGACAGCTGTTCCTATAATACTGATTGTAGCATAAAAAGGATTCTGCCGTATCAGATTAAATGCTTGTAATAATAGCTGTTTCATTCGTTTTATCTCTTCATTTTATTTATTCTTCATGTAATGCCTCAGCCGGTTCGATACTCATGGCACGACGGGCAGGGTATCCTATTCCAATGACAATCATTCCAGCAATCAGAATAAAAGTGCCCAGAACCGTAATCGCAAAACGACCTGCCGTAAAAGGCATACGTGTAACTTCCACCAGTTCGGCATATCCCAAATTCCACGCCACAACCAATGCAGGAATAGCAGATATCAGCAATAACAAGACTCCTTCCCCCATCAGACGACCGCAGATTCCCCAACGGGTAGATCCTAAAGCCATACGCAACGCTATTTCGGCACGCCGATGCTGTGTCCGGAACCAGAAAGTTCCGATAATGCCTAGAAAGATATTCAGCAATAAGAAAAATATGATACAAAATTGCGTATTCAACTCATTCACCGAATCCGTTTCATAAGCTGTGCGTACATCACTCAAAGGAGTTATATCCAAAAGATATAGATTGCCCACCTGATATTGACGGTCGGCATCCACTATCAAACGGTCTATGAATCCATCATTCTGTCCCTCACGAACACGCAGGCAAACTTCTATATAAACCGTCTCACCTAAGGATTCCAACGCCTCATCTGTCAGGTACACAGCAGCATAACGGGAGCCGTAATCATCCGGAGCTGTAAAATGGTCATAACGGACCGGCTCGGTAAGAGCAGCTATAAAAAGATGCTCCGCCTCCGGCTCATTCCGCCAAACAGGCACCCTACGCCCTAAAAGTTCCTTACCATGCCAAGGTGCATCCTGATAAACATCGGCAATATTCACAGATAAGACCATGCCGGACGGTGTCAGTGCCTCAGCAAGGCTTTCACTACCCGAACCGTCTATATTGCGGTAACGGAATACATTAAAATACTCCGGAGTTATCCATCGTTTCAAACTACGTACCGGGACTGTATCCAGATAAAATGAAAAACTGTTTGCACCGTCATTATAAGGTATACAGTTTTGCGAGAGGCTGACTGCTTCCACATCCGGACGATGCGCAAGCCTGTTTACAATTTCATGCAAATCGGCAACATCTTCTTTCATAGTACGGCCAGGCTGATAAGCAGCCGCCTTCGAAGTCATCCGCTCAAAACGAAGAACATACGTATTTTCTATATCAAAGCCCATCGGCAAATTATAGATGCTCAACGTGACATATACCACATCCACAATATACCATAATATGACAAACACCACAAAAAAGTTCCATCCACAGAAACGCATTGCTGCGGCGCTCGTTCCATATCTGTTTCAATAAATTCCTGTTCATGATCTAACGTTGGTTTAAAGCGTCCGTAATATTCATGCGCGATGCCCTCCAGGCAGGGATGCACGCTGACAGCAAATTCAAGAGCAGGCAGAAAATGAATGCGGCCAAGAATATCCAGGGACTGAACAACATATCTGCCGAAAGACTGGTTTCTCCTATTTGGGCACGGTTCTCGCTATTGGAAAATAAGAAATCATTCAATAAAAAAGTACATGCATAACTGAAAAGCATTCCTACTGCTCCGGCTATGAGCGTCAATAATAAATTTTCATAAAACACTTGCCTCAACAAGACATTGGCAGTAGCACCAAATGCCTTCCTCACTCCTATTTCCGACATACGCTTCCGCATACGGGACAAAGTCATGCTACTCAAATTATAGCCGGTACCAGCAATAAAATAACAATCACCAGCAGGTAGTGCAAATAAGCTTCCTTCGCCTGTAACTCTCTTCCCCAGTGACGAAAGATAAAAGAGAAACGATCATCGGGTTGTCCACGATAAAAAATTTCGGAATCCTGCAATCCGTCATTGAATTTCTGACGCAGGCGTTCCGCCTCTTCTCTGATGGCAGGAAAATCTTTCTCCGAATGTGCCAGAATGACCACACGAAAAGTTCCCATCGCATTGTCATACCAGCACTTCCTGGCTATTTCTGTTGAATTGAAAGGTATCCAAATCTGTGCATAAGAAGAAACAGCCAGTTTGGATACGTCTTTCACAACACCCACTACCGTATAATCGGCCAAGTTGAGTTGGACCGTACGTCCTACCGCTTCTACCGTACCAAACAAATTCCGGGCCACAGAAGCACTAAGTACAACCTTAGGAAGTCCGCTTTCACTATCGGCAGCCGTAAACGGCTTTCCGGCAATAAAATCAAAAGAGAACACTTTCCAAAAGGTATCGTCAGTTTCAAGGTTATCCACTGTCATCATTTTTCCAGCAGGTACAGAAATACGCATCCTGCCTCCTGTAGACACTATAGTTACCGCCTCAGGAACAGTAAGTGCCTTAAAACACTCTTTAGCCACTGTGAGTGACATACAGCCGTTTGATGAATTATCACTGGTATCTCCTTTCTGATGAATAGACATCGCTTTCATATAAAGAGAACGTGAACGGTTCACCTCGGGCACACAATCCGTAATGCGTACTTCCAACACCAGGACAATGACCATGATCATACAAATAGCCAATGCCGTTCCTATGATAGAAACCAAGCTGATGAGCCTATTCTCACGAAGTTGGTAAAAAGCCTGTTTAATATATAGTTTTATCATGTTTGTGCTATGCTCTAAAACCTTTTAACAAAAAAGAGATTACTCATTATGCAATGCTTCCGCCGGCTGAACTTTCATAGCCTTACGTGCGGGAATCCAAATGCCTACTACAATCATCAATGCAATCAAAATAAAGGAAATAAGAACTGTTATTATGAAACGTCCACCTTCAATAGTAGTGCCATTCATCCAAGCATTCAATTCACTATTTGCCAGATTCCAATCAATAAAAATCGCAGGAATTGTGGCCACCGCCAATAATATCAATCCCTCTGCCAACTGACGGACAAAGATACTATGATCTGTTCCACCCAATGATTTCATCAATGCAATCTCACCACGTCGTTGCTGAGTACGGAACCAGAAAGTACCTAGCAATCCCAAGAATATATTCAACAACAAGAAACCCATTCCGAAAAGGTAACTGTTCCAGGCATTCGTATGTGACTGCTGAAAGTTACGACGGATATCGGTAAAAGAACGCACATCCGCGATAAACACATTGCCCACGCGATACAGTTTCTCACTATCCGCTTTCAAACGGGCTATAAAATCGCGATCTTGATCCTCTTTTACGCGTACACAAAGCTCCGTGCCCAAATCATACCATTCTTCCGGCATAGGAGCCACCATGCAGTAACTGTTCCATGCCTCAAAATAATCCCCATAACGGACAACCTGCAAAGAAGCCGCTAAATTATATGTATTCGTTGTATCCCCGAACAAATAAAATTGTTTGTCTACCAATGAAGTCAAATCACATCCATAGCGCCGTTTATAAAGATTATCTGAAGCTAAGAAATTCTTCGGATGTTTCAGCATCTCAGCCAGTTGTTCAGGGGTCTCCCCACGGGTGCCACGATAACGGAACACACGGACAAAATCGGGAGACACCAATCTGCGTATAGTCCATCCCGGCGAACGTAATGTATCATACACCACTGACGCACTGCTGTTACTGCCATTATACGGGTAAGAATTTTGTCCTAATCCGGCTGCCTCTATGTCCGGTCTATGCTGAAGACGACTTAGAAGTTCCTTGATATCCTGCCGCTTTTCCTCGTCTGTCTGATTGGGAATAAAGTCTGGACTTTTGTCCGTAAGACGTCCCATTTGCACCAAATAGCAATGAGAAATATCAAATCCCCGTGGTTCATTATAAATTGAGGTCTGTACATACATATAGTCCACAATATACCATAAAACGACACTTACCAACAATAATTCGGTGACAAGCCAAAGATTAGACCGCCATTCATTTTTTATCTGAGTAAATAGTTTCTTATTCATCTTGATTCTTTACTTTTAATTCGTTATCACCTTAGTGAATCCTTCCTCCCAGTGCATTGACAATGCTAGTCCTTGAAGCCCTCCAAGCAGGAATGCCGCTACTCAGCAAATTCAAAACAAAGCAAAACAGCAATGCATAAAGGAAAGTGGAAGGGTGCAATAAAATACTGGAATCAACTGTAGGGGCATTCAATGTCGCACTATAAGGCTGTGCAAACAGGATATCGGTACCTAAATAAGCCATAACAATACTGATAAACAAACCTACGGCACCAGCCAACAAAGTCACGACCAGGTTTTCCATGATTATTTGTCCAACCATTTCCATGCGGGTGCTCCCAAAAGCACGGCGTACTCCTATTTCCGCCACACGTTGGCGCAACCGGCTTTGCGTCATACTGCTCAGATTTATAGCAGGTACTAACAACAGAATGATAAAAATGATAGCACGTTCACGACGAGCCGACTTCAAATCCGGCTCCAAGTTAGCTGCAAATGAAATAGACTGAGTTTCCTGATCGTATGGCCGGTTACGGTCTATCAACGTATACCCCTGATCGGCAAGAATAGAATTATACTCACTCATACGCCGCTTGGCTTCAGCACGGATTTCTCCAAAATCATCATGGCTTCGAGCAAAATAGTGACACTCATCATCCCCATGTGCTGGTCACTCCACGTATCATTAGGCAAATCCGTCGAAGTAAAGGGAATCCATACTTGGCCATAAGAAGCATCGGCAAGAGTAGATACATCTTTCACTACCCCTACCACACGATAGGAGCATGATTCAACAAAAACTCTTTGCCCGCAGATTCTGTGGAACCAAACAAAGCCCGCGATATGCTCTCAGTAATCACAGCCACAGGAGTGCCTGCATTGAAAGTAGCTTCATCGTATGGTTTTCCATTCACAAAACGAAAATCGAACACTTTAAAAAAAGTATCATCCGTTTCCCGCACATCCGCTCCAATAGCCGGCATAGCGGGTAATGAAACAGGAGTCGATACCGGCATACTGCAATAAATAGTGACAGCTTCAGGGGTTTTCAATGATTTTATATATCTCACGCGCTGTCCGCACACTCATCGGTCCGTTACTTGTTCCGTCCCCCCAATCCTTATGACTAATACTCATATAATGCACATGCAGAAAACGATCCCGGTTTGACTCGGGAGAAAAAGGAGCGACCTTCACTTGTTGTAGCATCACTACCAACATAATAAGGAAAATGCTAAGAGCAGTTCCTGCAATGCTGATGACACTGATAAGCGGATGCTGGCGAAGTTGCGCCAAAGCTTGCTTAAAATACTGTTTAATCATCTCTGTTATTTCTTAATAAATTCCTTTTCATAGTAATCAGTAGTTATTGCACCTGACGCCCATCAAAGAAACGAATGGTTCTGGAAGTCTGTTTGGCTTGTTCTTCATTATGGGTTACCATCACAATGGTCCGTCCATCCTCTTTATTTAATTTATGCAACAATTCCATGACCTCTGCACCCATCTTTGAGTCCAGATTACCGGTAGGCTCATCCGCAAGAATAATTTCAGGATTACCCACAATAGCACGGGCTATCGCTACACGCTGGCACTGTCCTCCGGAAAGCTGTGTGGGCATGTGCCGCATACGATGATTTAAACCGACACGATCCAACACTTCTTTTGCCAGACGGGTACGCTCCTTGGCAGCCATCTTTCTATAGAGCAAAGGCAACTCCACATTGTCAATCACATTCAGCGAATTAATCAGGTGGAACGACTGGAATACAAAGCCCAAGGTCTTGTTACGGAAAGCAGCCAGTTCCTTGTCCTTCATGCTTTCTACAGACGTGCCGTTTATTTCAATCTTTCCACTGCTGGGAGCGTCCAGCAGCCCCATAATATTCAGCAAGGTAGACTTGCCGCAACCGGAAGGACCCATAATGCTGACAAACTCCCCTTTAGCCACATCCAAATTTACATTTTCCAGCGCTAATGTTTCAATCTCATTCGTACGGTAGATTTTATTGATACCGGTTAATTTAATCATTGCCATATTTTTTTCTTATTTAAATTGTTAATTCTTATACACTTTCTATTTTCATGAATCAAAAGACATTCCAAAGCTATAATCATTTAATATTCAACGAATTTTTAATTCTACATACTGTCCGATAACAGACGGTGTGACCGTTTTTTACCGGACTAATACGACTGATGCTGTATGCCGGAAAAAAAATGTCAACAAGCACTATGAATAATATAAAAAGGTAAACGATCAAAAAAACGACATAGCCTAAGAACAAATTAAATTATGTTCGGGAAATGAGTGAAAAGGATGAAAAAACACTTCATTTCCCGTAACAATCAATGTATTAATTAAGAGAGAGTTTTATCTTGTTGTTTATGTCATAGCTGCTTCTTATTTCAACTTCAGCTTATTCTTGTTTTTGTAACTGCTCATATCGCTGACAACCACCTTGTCACCCGGTTTCAACCCCGATATGACTTCCACATATTCAAAATTACTATCACCCAATTGAACCTTACGCTTTACTATTTCATCCTTACTATCCTGAACAAATAATTCATACTCACCGCGACCGACATAGTAAGAAGCATTCGCCAATCTTAAAACCCCTTCTTTCACGGCATTCATTACATATACATCTGTCTTCAAGCCGGAACGCAATCGCTTGTTATTATCTTCATTCAATTGTACAATAAACGAAATCACCCCATTCTTACTCAACGGTGTCACACTACTTACCGTTCCTTCCAGTTTCTCATTGCCAATCTTGACTATGGCACGTCCACCTGCTGCCACACGGTCACCGTATGTATCAGCTATTTCACCTTCCACTTTAAAATGGCTCAAATCAGAAATGATAGCTACCTGGCTGCCTTCCGCTACCTGCGCACCTACCTGATTATTTATATAGGTAAGAATCGCTTTACGCGGTGAACGAATTTGAGCGTCATCCAATGTACGTTTCATTTCAGCAAGACTCTTTGAGAAAATATTGAATTCCAACTCCTTCACTTTCAAATCAGCCTCTTTTACTTTCGATTCATTCGCGTATTGCTGACGGAGCTGTTCCAATTCCAATTTTCCGGTATTAAAGTTCAGTTCAGCCTGACGAACCTTGTCCGTTGTTCCAGAGCCCAAACTATCCAAATAACGTTCGTTACGAAGTTCCACCTCCATACGGTTCAATTTCATGGCGGAAATTTTCACTTGCATCGATAAATCACTCAGATACGTATTATTATTCACTTTCAACTGCTCTAACTGATAACGTTTCATCTGTTCTTCATCCAGTAATTTCTTGTATTCAGTTTCCGTACTCTGCAAATCAAGTTTCAAAATCGGCGTACCTACATCCACACTGTCTCCTCCCTTACGGTAAACTTCCACGATACGAGTATTAATAGGTGAGTTGATAATCTCTTCAAAAGCCGGAACAACCTTACCGGAAGCACTGACACTTACTTCAATAGTTCCATTGTCTACTTCTGAAAACACCAAATCTTTCCTATTGACGCTGCTTCGCATAAACGAAATCAATACAGCTATACATACCACTGCCGCCACACCTATTGCACCATATTTAATGAACTTCTTTTTGCGCTCCTTATCACGCACTTCTTTAGGAATTTCTCTGTCCATAACTTATTGTAATTTTATTATTATCATTTTTGTGCTAAAGAATAAACAACATCCGTGCCAAGGAAACAACTTATTGATAATCAATAATAAATAAAGCGTACAGGGTGTCCGATATCGACACCCTGTACGCTTTTAAACATCAGTTACCGTACAATAATGATTAACGCAAACGCAATATATCACCTACTTTAGGAGAAGGGTCTTCCGGTTTCATCTTATTCACCTTATATAAATTTTTCAGACGAATACCATACTTTTGGGAAATGGAATACATAGATTCTCCCCCACGGACAACATGAACTATGTGTTCCTTATCCGCACGACGATGCTTTTTATCCAAATAAATAATATCGCCTGGCTTCAATACATATCCCTTATAAAGATCATTGTATTTCCTCAACTTGCGTTGACTGATATCAAATTCTTTAGAAAGTTTTTTTAAATGTATCCCCCCGGACGTACCACAATATAGAGTAAATCATTAGCCAAATAAGGCTGATGCGGGTTTGGGAATTCCTTCATCCACTTTATACCATCCTTGGTATCATACTTATGTAATTCATATAATTCAATGATATCAATTAAACGATATGCATAGCGAGGGTCAGTAGCATATCCCGCTTTTCTTCAGCCCCATGCGCCCATCCTTTATAATCGGTGATTTTTAATTTAAAAAAGAGATGCATAACGTGAACGTCCTTTTAAAAATTTAGAATGATCTTCATATGAATCACGAGGGTGCTTATAGGCACGAAAACATTCATTACGGGCATCATCATCATGCCGTACAGTACGACCAGTCCAGTCACCACCACATTTTATACCGAAATGATTATTGGATTTACGAGCCAGTGTACTTTTTTCCCGCTCCTGATTCCAATAATCCTTGAGCCAGAGTGATGCTGGCAGGAATACGATACCGTTTCATCTCATCGATAGCGAGATCTTTATACTTATGAATATATTCCTCATACTGCCGGTTACGGGTTTG
>ENA-OQCF01000497-OQCF01000497.1-human-gut-metagenome-genome-assembly--contig:-NODE-497-length-15280-cov-4.874546_pt1 | contig 15280 bp, 17 predicted proteins | sample MGYA00242756_ERZ504573 | MGnify/ENA primary metagenome ERZ504573 (study PRJEB26092, sample SAMD00036240) | human gut metagenome | host: Homo sapiens | study: EMG produced TPA metagenomics assembly of... | reverse complement strand
ATGATGAACAGGGTGCGGTGTTCAGGAAGGTGTTTGCAGAGGTGGTGCAGCCAACAGACAGTGCCAGGAAGATGGTGATAATGTTCATCAGCTCATTGCCGGCGGTCTTCTGGATACGATCCACAACGCCGCACTCCTTCATCAGGTTGCCCAGCATCAGCATACCCACCAGAACGGCGGCATCGGGCACGATCAGGGAAACGATGATGGTGACCATGATGGGGAAGATGACCCTCTCGGTCTTGGAGACGGTGCGCAGCTGCTTCATCACGACGGTACGTTCCTTCTTGGTGGTCAGTGCCTTCATGATGGGCGGCTGGATAACAGGCACCAGCGCCATGTAACTGTAGGCCGCCACAGCGATGGAGCCCAGCAGCTCAGGAGCCAGACGGGAGGTAACGAAGATAGCGGTAGGACCGTCTGCACCGCCGATGATGGCGATAGCAGCGGACTGCTTCTGGGTGAAGTCCACCAGACCGGTAGCGGTCAGCAGGCGAGCGCCCATGTAAGTACCGAAGATGCCGAACTGAGCGGCAGCGCCCAGCAGCAGGCTCTTGGGGTTGGAGATCAGGGGTGCGAAGTCGGTCATGGTGCCGATGCCCAGGAAGATCAGCGGCGGGTAGATGCCCAGCTTAACGCCCATGTAGAGCATATCGGCCAGACCACCGTTGTTCAGGATCTCCACCCACATGGGGTGTTCCAGACCGTCACCGACGAAATATTGCATGTGGATAACGCCGCTGCCGGGCAGGTTTGCCAGGATCATGCCGAATGCCATGGGCAGCAGGATCAGCGGCTCAAACTCTTTGACGATGGCCAGGTACAGCAAAAAGCAGCCCACGCAGATCATAACTGCGTACAGGTAGCCGCCCGGCTCGCCAAACTTCGCAAAGCCGGAGCTTTGGAAAATACCGACCAGAGTATCAATAAACTGTGTCATGCTCTTCCTCCTCTGTTAAATGGTGCGGTGGTGTCGTTTACACCCGCATTGCCCCAGCCGTTCTTGCTGCGGCGCACAGCCTTGAGGGTGTACTTGCCGTTGCCCATTGCATGGATTGCTGCCATAATGGCGGCGATCACATCACCGGGAATGCCCTCTTCCACCTGAGGAGCGGGAGCAGCTGCGGCCTGCTGCACGGGTGCAGCGGGCTGTACAGCGGGAGCCTTGGCGGCTTCCTTGGCAGCCTTCTTCTTTGCGTTCATCGAATCGAAGATCTTGCCTTCCAGCGTGATAATCGCCATCAGCAGGATAAGGATCAAGAACACCAGTACGATGCCGGTAATGGTAACGACCACGTCAAAACCTAAATCCATGGTTTTCCTCCTGTTTCTTGTATACTGCGTCCGATACAAGATCGTCAGCAGAAAATCAATTTGGGTACATTATACCTTATTTTCCAATTTATTTCAACAAAAATAGATATTTTTTCTTTTTGGCGCTTTTGTTCAGATTCATGGATAAATGGTGCAGCTTTGATTATCTGCGGCCAATGCGGGGCGTTGCATCCAAAAAGCCGGTTTCCAGCTTGTCGTTCAGGCCAAGGCTCATGGCAGTGCCCAGTGCCACACAGTTGACGGGATCGGGCGAAACCGTCACCTCCACCTTCAGCTCTTCGCTCAGGTATTCGGTAAGGCCGTGCAGCTGTGCACCGCCGCCGGTCAGCATGACACCATTGCGGAAGATATCGCCTGCCAGTTCCGGAGGGGTCTTTTCCAGCACCTGATGGGCCGCGGCGCCGATCTGCTCGCTGAGCATCATGACCGGGTCGTACAGGTCGTCAGTGGAAACATTCACACGCACCGGCAGGCCGGTGAGCAGGCTGCGGCCCTTGATCTCCATGGTCTCGTGGAAATCAGTCTTCTGGGGGCAGCAGGCCACGTTCTTTTTCAGCTCTTCGGCGGTGCGCTGGCCAATGGCAACGCTGTACTTGTTGCGCACGAACTTGAGGATCTCTTCGTCGTAGTGGTTGCCGGCCACGCGCACGCTGGTGGCCTTGACCTTGCCGCCCAGAGAAAGCACTGCAATATCGGTGGTGCCGCCGCCGATATCAATGATCATGCGGCCCTCCGGCTGGGTGATGTCGATGCCGGAGCCAAGGGCAGCGGCAATGGGTTCGTCGATCAGGTACACCTGACGGGCACCAGCGGCCACCACAGCCTCCACCACGGCATCGCTTTCAATGCCGGTAATGGCGGCGGGCACACAGACGGCCACGCGGGGCTTGACCATGTGGGAGCTGTACACCTGCTTGACAAAACGGCAGATCAGCTCACGGGTCATGGTATGGTCACTGATCACACCGTCCTTCAGCGGGAAGATGGCAGAAATATAGTTCGGGGTGCGGCCCACCATAGCAAGGGCCTTATCGCCTGCTTCCAGCACGGTCTTCTTGCGGGTATCCATTGCCACAACGCTGGGCTGGTTGAGCACAACGCCCTTGCCCTCCTGCGCAATGATAATGGTAGTGGTACCAAGATCGATACCGATATCGTTCTGTGCCATAAGTTTTCTTTTTCCTTTCTCTGGTTTCTCTATCGAAACAACGGCCTGTTGATGCAGGCCGGAAATCATACCAGTTTACAGTATAGCATAGTTGCCGTAAAAAGTATACCGGTTTTGAACTCCTTCCGTCTGCTCACTTTGTTCGCATCCACCTGTTCCCCTTTTTGTCACTTACGTGACATCTGTTCCTCTCTTTGTCACCTGTGGTGACATTTCTCCCCGGCGCGGGGAGAATCTGTCCCGGCCGGGGGAAGTCTGTCTCCCGGAGGGAGGCTTTGGCAGTGCAGAAAGCTTTTCCTCTTCGCCAGAGGCTCCCTCTCCGAGGGAGCTGTCACCGAAGGTGACGGAAGGAGTTATTCTGCTTCCGTCTGTTCCGGCGCAGCTCTGCCTGCAAAAGATAGGCAAGGCCGCTGTAGCGCAGGTTCTGGCGGATGTTGCCCATCATGCGGTTCACAACGTCCCTGCGGCCCGCCACGATGCACAGCTTCCGTGCACGGGTAACGCCGGTGTAGAACAGGTTGCGGTAGCACAGCCGCGGCGGAACCTGCGCCACCGGCAGGATCACCGCCGGGAACTCGCTGCCCTGACTTTTGTGTACCGTGATGGCATAGGCGATCTCCAGCTCGCCCAGGTTCTCTGCCGGGTAGACCAGCCGCTTGTCATCCATGCGCACCACCATGGAGCGATCCCGCGTGTTGATGCTCTCCACAATGCCGATGTCGCCATTGTAGGCACCCACGCCCTGCTCCCCGCCAATGCGGTTCCAGATGATCTCGTAATTATTGCGCACCTGCATTACCTTATCGCCCACGCGGAACACCCGGGCGGCGCTTTGCAGCTGGGGCTTGCCCGTCTGTTCCGGGTTCAGCAGGTTCTGCAGTTCCACATTCAGTGCCTGTGTGCCGGTAGGGCCAAGCTTGGTGGGGCACAGCACCTGAATGTCCCGGATCGGATCGAAGCCGTAGCTGCGCGGCAGGCGGGTGGTGACCAGATCACACACCAACCGCTGGGCCGCATCGCCGTCCGATTCCAAAAAGAAGAAGTCGTCGGTCTTACCGCCCTTCTGCAGCGGTTCACCTGAGATGATGTGGTGGGCGTTCTCCACGATCAGGCTGCGCTTTGCCTGCCGGAAGATCTCGTTCAGGCACACGGTGGGCACCAGCCCGGAGCGGATGATCTCGCCCAGAATATTGCCGGGGCCGACGCTGGGCAGCTGGTCGGCATCACCTACCATGATAATGCGGCAGCTGTAGCGCAGCGCTGCGATCAGGGCCTGAAACAGCTTCACATCCACCATGCTCATTTCGTCCAGAATGACCACATCGCACTTGAGCAGGTTCTTGTCGTTGTGGATAAAGCTGACCACGCCGCCGGTGTAGTCCACCTCCAAAAGACGGTGGATGGTGCTGGCCTTACGGCCGGTCAGCTCACTCAGCCGTTTAGCCGCGCGGCCGGTGGGCGCACACAGGGCCACCCGTTCCGCCTGATCTTCCAGCAGCTGCAGAATGGCGTTGACGGTGGTGGTCTTGCCGGTGCCGGGGCCGCCGGTGAGCACAAGGCAGTTCTCGGTCATGGCTTTGCGGATAGCTTCCTTCTGCAGGGGCGCATAGGCAAAGCCCTGCGTCAGTTCCAGAATTTGAATGTTTTTATCCAGCCCGTGGGCGGTATTCTTGCCCCGTTTTGTCAGCATGGCAAGCCGGGCAGCAATGTCCTCCTCGGCTTCCAGCAGGTCGGGCAGATAAATATACGGTGTGCCGTCAAACAGCTTCACCCGCAGTTCTTCGGTGCGGATGCACTCGTCCAGCGCAGCAGCCAGCTTTTCCGGCGGCTGATGGATAAAATTGGATGCCGTTTCCAGCAGCTGGGTGCGCGGCAGGCAGGTGTGGCCGTTGCCCGCGTTGTGGCGCAGGGTGCGCAGCAGGGCCGCTTCCAGCCGCTGGGCGCAGTCGCCTTCCATGTGGTAATACTGGGCAATGCTGTCCGCGTGGCGGAAATCCAGCTGCAGCGGTTCGCCGCAGAGCAGATAGGGATTTGCCGCAATGGCCTGCATGGCCCCGGGGCCGAAGGTGCGGAACACTTCCATCGCGCGGCGCGGGCTGATCTCGAACTGCGCCAGATAGGCGATCAGCTCCCGCATCCCAAACATCCGCTTGAACTCCTGCTGGATGCGGTCGGCCTTGTCCGCCGAGATGCCGGGTATCTGCGTGAGCCGGGCCGGGTCGTTGGCGATCACCTCAAGCGCCTCGGCACCGAACAGGTCGATGATCTTATCCGCCGTCTTGGCCCCGATGTACGGCAGTGACCGGCTGGCAAGGAAGGCGTACACCGCTTCCAGATCCTTGGGCATGTCGGTCTCGCACTCCTGTGCGTGGAACTGGCGGCCATAGGTGGCGTGGTTCTCGTAGCGGCCGCGGCAGACCACGCTTTCGCCCGCGTGCAGTTCGCCCACAATGCCGCACACCACCGTGACCACACCGCCGCCGGACACCTCGAACACCATATAACCGTTGTCGGTGTTCTCGTAGATGATGTCCTCCACGGTGCCCTCGATCTGTTCCAGCTGCTGCTCTGCCATGCGCTCACCTCCTGCCAAATTACACAATCATAAGCAGTATAACGCTTTTGGCGGGATTTGTAAATCATCCGGCAGACTGCAGTGCAGCCCTACCGTGGAGGATCAAGTGCGCAAGTTTAAAATTATAAGCATACATACGTTCTATTTTGATTGTTTATCAGGTTGCGCAAGTTCTACTTCGTGCGCAAGTTCAAACTTATGCAGCCTTTGGAACTTACGCAGCTTGCCGAAGTTACTTTTTAATCGTTGTATCGTTTAAAAGTTTAAACTTGCTCAGATAACGCTCCTACAGTAGCACCTGATAAAGTTCCCTGAAACCAAGGGCTGGGAGTTTCTCCAGCGAATGTCCGGGAAGTGGGGCCCCGTGCGTAAGCACAGGGGCGGAACCGTGGGTTCCGGGCTGTTCGCGGAGAAAGCTCCCAGCACGCGGCCTACTCTACAGCCCGAACAGCAAAAAAGCTCCCCTTTGCAGGAGAGCTTGCGAACATTCTTTAAGCGTTTGCGGTGCGGGCATCGTGTTCCTTCTCGATGTCCTTTTCCTTCTGCAGGCGTTTGCGCACCACAAAGTAGGCCGGAATGAGGAAGAAGCAGGCAAAGAACCATGCCACCGGGCTTGCGATGCAGGCCGCAAAGTAGCCCCACAGCGGCACGAACCAGAAGCCCACCATGGCGCGGGCGATCATCTCGGCCACACCGGCAAACATGGCAAGGCCGGAGAAGCCCAGACCCTGAATGGTGTAGCGGTAGATAATGAGCACCGCCAGCGGGATGTAGAATACGCTGTTCCAGAAGATGAAGCTCTGGGCATTGGCCATAATGGCGGTCTCGCTGGCATCCAGGAACAGGCCGATGAGCAGCTTATCCGTCACGCGCAGGATGAGGAAGGAAGCCACACTGTATACGCAGCCGATGCCGAGGGCGGTGTACACACCCCGGTCCACACGGTCCAGGTCCTTTGCGCCCATATTCTGGCTGGCATAGGTGGTCATCGCTGTGCCGATACTCTCCAGCGGCACGCACAGGAACTGCGCCGCCTTGCCGCCGGCGGTCTGCGCGGCCACGATGTCGCTGCCCAGACCGTTCACCGCACCCTGCAGCACCACGCTGCCAATGGCCGTAATGCTGCACTGCAGGCCCATGGGAATGCCCATGCTGCACAGCTTTGCGCAGTGGGTCAGGCTGAAACAGCCCTCTTCCCTGCTCCAGCGCAGCTCCGGGTAGTGGCGCAGGATGTACAAAAGACTGCCCAGACCCGCCACAGCCTGACTGACCACAGTGGCAAATGCCGCACCGAATGCCCCCATCTGGAACACGATGATGCACACCAGATCCAGCCCGATGTTCAAAAAGCTTGCCACCAGCAGGAAATACAGCGGGCGCTTGCTGTCGCCCAGTGCACGCATCAGGGCGCTGGTCACATTATAAAGCAGAGTGAAGGGGATGCCTGCAAAAATGGTGCGGATATAGATATCCGCAAGGTCGATGATGTTTTCCGGGGTGTTCGTCCACACCAGCACCGAGCGGGTCAGCGCCACAGTGACAATGGTCAGCACCACCGCAAAGAAGATGGACAGCCACACGGTATTGGCGGTGTAGCGGCGCATCTCCTTGTAGTCCTTTGCGCCGAAAGTCCACGAGATGGGGATGGAAAAGCCGCAGGCGATGCCGTTCACAAAGCCCAGCACCAGATAGTTCAAACCGCCCACGCTGCCCACAGCGGCCAGCGCTTCCACGCCCACAAAGCGGCCCACGATGATGGTATCGGCCAGATTGTAGAACTGCTGGAACAGGCTGCCCAGCATCAGCGGCACCGCAAACGCAAGGATCAGCTTGAGCGGACTGCCTTGGGTCATATCCTTTGTCATGGTATAAAATCCTCCTGCCACACTGGGAACCGGCTTGATGTCGTGATTTTTGCCGTGAAAAACGCCCTGCCGGAAAGGGGCAGGACGTCGTGTACATTCATGAATGATATTATAGTGGAGTGACGCAGGATTTACAAGATTTGCATTGCATCAACATTTATGAATTTTTGCCGCAAGAATTGGTGATTTTGCTTATTCCGAGTAATGCGCAAGGAACTGTTTGGTGCGCTCCTCCTGCGGGTGCTCAATGAGCTGCTTGGCGGGGCCTTCCTCCACCACCACGCCGCCATCCATGAACATGATGCGGTCGGCCACATCACGGGCAAAGTGCATCTCGTGGGTGACGATGATCATGGTGGTCTTGCGGTCGCAAGGTCGCGCAGGACGCGCAGCACCTCGCCGGTCAGCTCCGGGTCGAGGGCCGAGGTCGGCTCGTCGAAGCAGAGAATGTCCGGGTGCAGAGCCAGTGCGCGGGCAATGGCCACGCGCTGCTGCTGACCGCCGGAAAGCTGGTGCGGGTAGTGGCCTGCCCGGGCAGAAAGGCCCATCTGGGCCAGAAGTTCCTGTGCCTGCTGTTCCAGCTCGGCATGGATGGCCTTTTTGTTGGCCTTGTAGTCCGGGCGCTCCTTCGCCAGCAGTTCACCCGCCAGCATTACGTTCTGCAGGGCGGTGTACTGCGGGAAGAGGTTGAAGTTCTGGAATACCAGACCAAAGTGCAGCCGTTTTTTGCGGATCTCGCTTTCCCGCTGGGTGGCGGGGTCGGCAGCGTCCCACATGGTCTCGCCGTTCACCTTGATGATGCCGGTGTCCGGCCGTTCCAGAAAGTTCAGGCAGCGCAGCAGGGTGGTCTTACCGGAGCCGGACGAGCCGATGATCGCCAGCGCTTCGCCCTGTTCCAGCGTGAGTGAGATATCCTTGAGTACTTTGGTATCGCCAAAGTTTTTGCCGATGCCGGAGGCTTCAAGCAGTGCCATGATCCAATTTCCTCCCTTTCATCAGCGGAAATAATCCAGTTTCTTTTCGGCCCAGCCAAACAGCAGGGTGAGTGCACCCACGAACACCAGGAAGAAGATGGCAGTGGAGAACAGCGGCCAGATCAAGCCCTTTGCACTGTACTCCTTGGCCATCATGATGATCTCCTTGTTGGCAATGGTGTTTGCCAGCGAGGTATCCTTGACGAGGGTGATCACCTCATTGCCCATGGGGGCCAGAATGCGCTTGACCACCTGCAGCAGCGTCACCTTGAAGAAGATCTGGGTCTTGGTCATGCCCAGCACCTGACCGGCCTCGGTCTGGCCCTTGGGAACGGCTTCGATGCCGCCGCGGTAGATCTCGGAGAAGTAGCAGGCGTAATTGATGGCAAAAGCCACCACCGCCGCCACCATGCGTCCGCCGGAGCCGGAGGGCCACGGGTTATTCATGCCCAGCAGGCCGGGGCCAAGGTAGATCACGATGATTTGCAGCATCAGCGGCGTGCCGCGGATGACCCACACGAAGGTCTTTACCGCGCCGGAAAGCGGCTTGCACCGGCTCATGGAGCCGAAAGCCACCACCAGACCCAGCGGCAGCGCAAACAGCAGGGTCAGAGCGAACAGCTCACAGTTGAGCAGAAACGCGCCGGAAAGGCGACTCAGAATCACAGACACAAGAACACACCCATCAATCCGTTTTTTGAACTTCTCCCGTCACCTTCGGTGACAGCTCCCTCAATGAGGGAGCCTCACGCATATCGGCATCAAAAAGCCTCCCTCACCGAGGGAGGTGGCATCGCGCAGCGATGACGGAAGGAGTAATTACATTCTTATAGAACTCAGTCGGCCAGAGCCAGATCGTACTTGTCGGCCAGAGCCTGCATGGTGCCGTCAGCCTTCAGCTCGTCAAAGGCGGCATCCACAGCTGCGGCGGCATCGCTGCCCTTGCGGAAGCCACGCCGTACTCTTCAGCGTTCAGCTCGTCCACGATCTTCAGGCTTGCATAGTCGGTGCCCTCACCGATCATGGCGTTGGCCAGAGTCAGATCCAGCACAGCGGCATCAGCAGTGCCTGCGGCAACCTCCATCAGGCAGTCGGTCTGCACGCTCTTGGAGACGTAATCGGCCTGTGCAAGGTTCTCGTCGCCCTCAATGGCGGCTTCACCGGCAGAGCCAGCCTCGGCAACCACGGTCTTGCCCACCAGATCCGCAGTGGAGCTGTAGTCGGTGCCGTCCTTCACGACCACGACCTGTGCGTTCTTGGCGTAGGCTTGGTGGTTGCGGCGTTGGCCATGATGTCATCGGTCAGGGTCATACCGTTCCAGATGCAGTCGATGCTCTTGGCATCCAGCTCCACCACCTTGGTATCCCAGTTGATCTCCACGAACTCCGGCTCGACTCCCAGCTTTTCGCACACGGCAGTTGCCAGCTCGGTATCAAAACCGGTAAAGTTGCCGTCGGCATCGGTGTAGTTCATCGGCTCATAGACGGTATAGCCAATGACCATCTTGCCCTTTTCCTTGATGTAGTCCAGATCGCTGGCTGCGGTCTCGGAGGCGGCTGCGCTCCCGGATGCAGAGGCAGAAGATGCCACGGTGGAAGTAGATGCGGCACCGCCGCAGGCGGCAAGGCTCAGTGCCATGGCACCAGCCAGAAAAGCAGAGACAAAACGTTTCATAAAAGGTTCCTCCCCTTTTTGTTTCCCAAATGTGTTCCCTCTCGGTTTAGCATTTTATCATGCTAAAGTGTTAAACTGTGACTATAGAATAGCGCGTTTGCAGCCATTTGGCAAGAGGAAATGCAAAAGTTAGTGTAGTTCGTCTTTTTTCAAGCTTTTCTGCGCCAATTCTTTGGTCTGGTTGCACAAAGAAAAGAGGAAAAGCTTTGCGCCTTTCCTCTTTTCTCCGCTTTACTCTTCCGCAAACGCCGCCAGCGCAGCCTTCTGCAGCTCCGTCACCGAGATGGTGCACAGTGCCGCAAGGTCGGCATCCGAACCATCGTCCGGGATGCCTGCGATCTCAGTACGGGTCTTGCCCTTCAGGTAATCGCACCAGCCCTCGCTGTGCTCGTACCATTCCTTGTCCAGACTGGATGCCCCGCGCATCCCGTAGCTGTCGCCCAGTTCCACCTTGGTTTTGACCATTTCCGGTGCCGACACCGTACCATCCGCGCCCACGGTAAGGGCAGGCTCTGCCACATCCGCCACTGCACCGGTCACACGGCCGTCAGCATCCAGCGTCAGGGCTGCCACTGTGATGTCCACCTGCGCGGTCACATCGTGGTCATCGTCGGCGGTCAGTTCCTTGGTGTCATTGCGCACTGACACGCCCAGCACAGCGCGGTCGCCGCGGGCCGAGCCGACTGCCTTTGCATTCTCGCAGGCGCGCACCACAGCATCCCGATAGCCGTCCACCGCAATGGTGCAGGTGGAGAGCAGGTCAGCATCCTTCGGCTTGCCGTCATCGTCGGTGGCAAGCTTCTTCACCTCATCCGGGGTTTTGCCGGTAAGATAATTGCCAAAGGCATCCGCCTGCTCTGCCCAGCCTTTTTCAGCGAGGACACCGCCGCCAGCGGGTAATCGTCGCCCTTCTGGCGCTTGGTGCGATTGTCGGTGGGCATCGTCACCTTGCCGGTGCTGTCCCCCGTGACCGAGATCTCCACCTCGTCCAGCATCACATCTGCCACCCTGCCCTCGGCATCCAGCAGAACGGCAGCTGCGATGGTATCGATCTTGCCCGCGCGTTCCTGATCAGACGCTTCGGTCAGGATGCCAAGGCCGGTGCGGTATGCAGCGTTCTGGCCCGCCTGCCCCGTCTGCGATGAACTGCCGCCCATGTTCGTGCTCATGCTGCCGGAGGAACCGGAATCGCTTCGACTGCAGGCGGTCAGGGCCAGAGCTGCCGCCAGCGTGCAGCCCAGGATCATGCGAGGTATCTTTTTCATTATAATAAAACGCTCCCTTTCCTGCCCCCCATCGTAAAGGGGCTTTTGGGCTAGTTTGCCCGGAAAAGGAACGTTTTATAAAACGGAACTCCTTCCGTCTGCTCACTTCGTTCGCATCCACCTGTTCCCCTTTTTGTCACTTACGTGACATCTGTTCCTCTCTTTGTCACCTGTGGTGACATTTCTCCCCGGCGCGGGGAGAATCTGTCCCGGCCGGGGGAAGATGTCTCCCGGAGGGAGGCTTTGGCAGTGCAGAAAGCTTTTCTTCTTCGCCAGAGGCTCCCTCTCCGAGGGAGCTGTCACCGGAGGTGACTGAAGGAGTTTCTTTTACATCAAGGGGCTCAGCAGCCGCAGCACACTGTCCAGCACCGTGCCGGGCAGGCTGGTGCGGCATTCCGTCACCTGTATCTCGCGGCACTGCGGCAGCGTGGCCCGTACATCGTCCCGCAGAACTGCCACCTGACTGTTCTTTTGCAGCAGTACACCGCACTCAAAGTGTAGGAACAGGCTGCGGTAGTCCATGTTGATGCTGCCCACTACGGCAGTTACATCGTCGCTTACCCAGCACTTGGCATGCAGAAAGCCGGGCGTATATTCGTAAATGCGTACACCTGCCCTCAAAAGCGGCAGATAGTACGACCGGCTCAGCCGGAACACCAGCTTTTTGTCCGGGATGCCCGGCAGCACCAGCCGGATGTCCACCCCGCGCTTGGCCGCGTTTTTCAGTGCGTCCAGCATTTCCTCGCCCACGGCAAGGTAGGGCGTGTAGATATAAACATACCGCTGTGCCTGCGCAAGGATGTTCAGGTACACCGTCTCGGCCATCGGTTCCTCGTCCAGCGGGCTGTCCGCGTAGGGCTGCACGATGCCGTCCGATACCGGCGGCACCAGCGGCACCAGCGGCATGGGACGAAATGCATCATAATCCGTCTCGCTGGGGCGGAAGGCGTTCCAGAAGTTGAGGAACATCACCGTAAAGTTCCACGCGGCATCGCCTTCCACACGCAGGGCTGCATCCTTCCAGTAGCCGAAGCGCTGCTCTGCGTTGATATACTCATCTGCCAGATTCACGCCGCCGGTGTAGGCCACCGTACCGTCAATGACTACGATCTTGCGGTGGTCGCGGTGGTTCATCACCAGCGAGAGCAGCGGCATCACCGGGTTGAACGGGATGCAGCGGATGTGCGCCCGCTCCATGCGCACGATGAAATCGGCGGGCAGACCCAGCAGACTGCCAAAATCATCGTAGATCAGGCGTACATCCACGCCCTGCGCAGCCTTGCGGCGCAGGATCTTTTCAATGCCGTTCCACATGCAGCCGTGGCTCACGATGAAAAATTCCAGAAAGATGCTCTTTTCAGCCTTTTCCAGATCGGCCAGCAGCTGCGGATACATGGCTTCGCCGCAGGCAAAAATACTGCGTGCGAGTGTTCTGCCACGCCGGATAGGGGCCGTACTTTGCCACATATCGGCTCTGCCCCTGCTCGCGGGCATCCAGACCTTCCAGCACACCCGGCTCCTGTACAAGGTCTTTTTTGTGGGCATCCTCCACCGCCTGCATTTTCAGGCGCAGACGCTTGGCCGGGCGTTTGTTGCCAAAGGCCAGATACAGCGCACCGCCCAGCAGCGGCAGAATGCCGATCAGCACGATCCAGCCCACCTTGTAGGCGCTGTTCTCATCCTTGCGCACAAGGTACAGGACGATGAGCAGGCTCAGTGCGTTGAGCAGGCCGTTCACCCACACGCGGCCCGTGCCGGTGGTGATGGCAAACGCCACCCAGCACAGCCACAGCAGCTGCAATGCCACCAACACCACCGTAATGGTGACGCGGTTCAGAATGCGGCTGAAAAAGCGCACGACCGGTGAACGAAAAAGCATGGGCCTGCCCTCCTTTCCCATTTATAATTATGTGTAAGTATAGCGCGGTTTTACAACTTTTTCAAGTTTTGCGCTGTTCAAAAAAAAGCAAGCCAGACCCGCAGGCCCGGCTTGCTTGCAATATTAAAAACTCTTTTACTCTGTTTTTCCGTCCTCATAGCCCACCATCAGGCCGCCCTGCTCAGCGTAGTAGCTGCACAGCCGCCGCACTCGGCCACATCCACCTGCGCCCCTGCAAACACCGCGTGGATCATCAGCTTCAGGCGCTTGGCAGCTTCCGGGTTATCACAGTGGGCAATGTGCACTTTGCCATCGGTAAAGCCGTGATCCTTCAATTCCAGCACGATGCGCTCCAGTGCACCGTGCTCGCCGCGGGTCTTGCACAGCACCTCCAGTTCGCCGCTCTCACTGGCCTGACCAATGACCCGGATGCCCAGCATCCGTGCCACAGCGGCAACAGCAGGCTTCACACGGCCATTGCGGGCCAGATTGGCCAGCGATTCCAGCGAAAACAGCAGATGTGTGTGCTTGTGGTAAGCCAGGATCGCCTCGCAGATCTCGTCAAACTCCATCCCGATCCGGACGAGATCCCGCAGACGCTCTGCCAGCAGACGCAGCTCCGGCCCGGCGGACAGGCTGTCCAGAACAAAAACACGGGCCTCCGGGTGCGTTTCCTTGTATTCTTCCGCTGCCAGCAGTGCAGCATTGTAGCTGCCGGACAGTGTGCCCGTGATGGTGGCAACAAAGATCTGCTCCGCACCCTCATAAGCAGCCAGCCAATCTGCCACATTGGGGCAGGAGGTGCTGGTCTTGCCCTTGTAAGTACGCAGAGACCGGGCCATGTCCACAGCATCCAGAGTACCGTCATCCAGATATTCCTGTTCATCCGTGACGATCTTCAACGGCACACAGGCAAAATCCACGCCCGGCAGGGCATACAGGTTGGACGAAGAATCCACAACGATCTTGGTTTTCATAAAATGCACGCTCCAAATCTATTTTGTGATAGCAGGTCATTTTTTTATTTTCCGTGCCTTACACGCACTTCCGCCTGCATGGTTTTTCGGTTCACTGCAGACATCATAGCAGTTTTTCAAAAACCTGTCAAGGGATTTTATGCATTCTTTCAAAAGTTTTAAAAATCCGTTGACCAGAGAACCGATTTGCGCTATAATACCGCCAGAAAACCATTTTCTGTATCCCGCGCAGCCCAGCTGCGCCAACCTTAGAAAACTGCTTACGATATGAAAACTGAAACCAAATGCCGCGTTGCGGCCTGCGCCGCCGGGTTTGCCCTGCCCCGGTACGCCGATCTCCCGCAGATGGGGCTTTATCTTGACCAGACCGTGCAGTACGTCAACAGCTATTTCCGCACCTTCTGCGGCGTGGAGCTCACCTCTTCCATGGTCAGCAACTACGTTAAAAAGGGCATTTTGTCCCACCCGGTGCGCAAGAAGTACGCCCGCGATCAGATCGCATCCCTGATGTACATTGCAGTCTCCAAAACGGTGCTCTCAATGGAAAACATCGATGCCCTGTTTAAAATGCAGCGGGCGCACTGTTCCGCCGGGGCAGCTTACGACTACTTCTGCGACGAGATGGAAAACTGCCTGCCATTCGTATTCGGCTGCACCAGGGAGATCCGCGACCTTGCCGTGGATGCCGCAGATGAAAAGCTGCTTCTGCGCAGCACGATCCTTGCAGCGGCAAACAAAATGTACTTGGACTGCTGCTTCAACGCCCTGCGGCAGGAGGAAAATCTCTGGGATACCATTCTGCCTGATCTGGCGTAAGAACACAAAAAAGGCCGTGCTCCATAAAAGGAAGCACGGCCTTTGCATTTTATACGTTCAAGATCAGGTATCCTGCAGCTCCCCGCGGCTTGCAGCCTTGAGGTATGCGAAGATGAAACCGTCCAGATCGCCGTCCATCACGGCATCCACATTGCCGGTCTCGTAGTTGGTGCGGTGATCCTTGACCATGGTGTAGGGCATGAACACATAGCTGCGGATCTGGTGGCCCCATGCGATCTCGTTCTGCACGCCCTTGATGTCGTCGATCTTATCCATATGCTGCTGCTTTGCGATCTGATACAGCTTTGCCTTCAGCATTTCCATGGCGTAGTCACGGTTCTGGAACTGGCTGCGCTGGGTCTGGCAGCTGACCACGACGCCGGTGGGCTTGTGGATCAGACGCACAGCGGAAGAAGTCTTGTTGATGTGCTGGCCGCCGGCACCGGAGGAACGGTACACCTGCATCTCAATGTCCTCGGGGCGGATATCCACCTGAATGGTGTTATCCAGCTCGGGCATCACTTCCAGCGAAGCAAAGCTGGTCTGACGGCGGGCGTGGCGTCAAAGGGCGACACGCGCACCAGACGGTGCACACCGTTCTCACTCTTGAGCAGGCCGTAGGCGTTGGCACCCTTCACCATCATGGAGCGCTCTTCATGCCGCTTCATCGCCGTCCTGATAATCCAGAACCTCCACGGTCATGCCGTCGGTTGGGTAGCCAACTTCGTTGTACATGCGGTACAGCATTTCGG
>ENA-OQCF01000494-OQCF01000494.1-human-gut-metagenome-genome-assembly--contig:-NODE-494-length-15333-cov-5.028015_pt1 | contig 15333 bp, 19 predicted proteins | sample MGYA00242756_ERZ504573 | MGnify/ENA primary metagenome ERZ504573 (study PRJEB26092, sample SAMD00036240) | human gut metagenome | host: Homo sapiens | study: EMG produced TPA metagenomics assembly of... | reverse complement strand
CCATGGCCAGCAGCGAAATGCTGATCTGCTCGCCGCTAGCCAGCAGCATATCCATTTCACGGGCCGAAGGGTTGTGGGTGATCTCCCACCTTGGCGATCAGGTCATCGGTGGTATCGCCCTGAGCGGACACCACCACAACTACGTCATTGCCCGCGTTGTGGGTATTTGCACAATGCGTGCCACGTTGAAGATACGGTCACGGTCCTTCACCGAAGAACCGCCGAACTTCTGTACGATCAACGCCATATCTTGTCACTCTCCTCTTTTTGTCCCTTTGTCAAAAGGGGGTACACCGGGCGGAAGCGGTCAGCAGCGCCTTGCACTTCCCTTACCCATTTATCATTCCACCGTTGCGCCGGTGTTATCGGCATCCAAACGCAGCAATGTAAATGCTTCACATCCGTCCAGACCTTCCAGCAGCTCCAGACCCTTTTCCAGCTTGGAATAGAACTTTTCGGCCTCCGCCTTTTCCGCTACGGCCATCACGGTGCTGCCCGCACCGGAAACGTAAACAGCCTTTGCCCCGCACAGGCGTGCCATATCGAACACTTCCTTGGAGCCGGGCATCAGCGGCATACGGTAGGCTGATGCAGCTTATCCTCAGTGGCAATGGCCAGCAGGTCGTGTCTGCCCTCGCAGAAGGCGGCGGGCACCAGCGCAGCGCGCGAAAGATTATAGACCGCATCCTTGTGGGAGACCTCTTTGGGCAGGGCCGCACGAGCGGCTTCCGTCAGCAGCTTGTAGTCCGGCACGATGGCGGCAAAGCACAGCGTTTCATCCACATTGCGCTTGACCGAGTACACCTTGCCATCCTCGAATACGCTGCTGGTCAGGCCGCCCAGAAGAGCCGGGGCCACGTTATCCGGGTGGCCCTCAATGGAGGTGGCCAGCGTGAGCAGCTCCTGCGTGTTGAGCACATCGCCCAGCATCCGGTTTGCACCCAGCAGTCCCGCAATGATGCAGGCCGAAGAAGAACCAAGGCCGCGCGCCATGGGGATGGGATTCGTCTGGGTGATCTTGAGGGGCGGGATCTGCTTGCCCACCTTCTCAAACAGCCCCTTTGCCGAACGGTACACGAGGTTCGATTCACCGCGCGGGATGCGGGTACCGTCCGCAGACGAGATATCCAGCACTTCGCTCTCTTCAAAGGTGACCGTATTATACAGCGTCACCGCCAGACCCAGCGCATCAAAGCCGGAGCCGATGTTTGCACTGGTGGCCGGGACAGAAACCTTGATCTTCATAGCCGCCGCACCTTTCCTTATTCCGTTATCAGTTTTCTTCCGGCAGACGCTTGAGCACCAGCTTCACGCTGCCGCCCACGGCTTCCACCTTGCGGGCTGCTTCGGCCAGTGCCTTTTCGTCGGCTCGCTCCACAAAGTAAGCGCAGCCTTCGTAGCGTTCGTCCACCACCCTGCCATAGCCGTAGATGGCTTCCACCACCGCCGGAGCAATGCCTGCTACACGCACATAATATGCAGCAGGAGCCGGGTCGGTGAGCATTCCCTCCACCGGCTCAGCAGGCTGCCAGAACAGGCTGTCATGCACCTTGGAGCCATGCTTCAGGGCATCCACAACATCGGCCACCACGGCGCTGGCGGTGGGCAGCTTGCCTGCGCCCTTGCCGTAGAACACCACGTCGCCCAGCATATCGCCCTTGACCAGCACTGCATTGAACACATCGTCCACGCTGGCCAGCTGGTTTGCCTTGGGCACCAGACACGGCTCCACACCGGCAGCCACGCTGCCGTCCTTGCCGCGCTTCATCCATGCGATCAGCTTGATCACACAGCCCAGCTTTTCCGCCGCTTCCACATCTGCCGTGGTAATGGCACGGATGCCGCGGGTGGGAATGTTCTGGGGGTAGATCTGATGGCCGCACACCAGCGAGGACAGAATGGCGATCTTGCGGCAGGCATCACGCCGTCCACATCGTCGCTGGGGTCCTTCGTCTCGGCGTAGCCCAGCTCTTGCGCGATCTTCAGCGCATCGTCAAAGCCCAGATTTTCGCGCACCATCTTGGTGAGCATGAAGTTGGTGGTGCCATTCACGATGCCCTCCACCTCGGTGATGACGTTTGCCGCCAGACACTGGTGCATCGGGGTAATGATGGGCGTACCGCCGCCCACAGAAGCCTCGAACAGGAAGGCACAGCCGTGCTCTTTGGCAAGGCCCAGCAGCTCTGCGCCGTAGGTGGCCACCATCTCCTTGTTGGAGGTGCATACGCTGCGGCCGCTCTCAAGGCAGGCCTTTACATACGGATACGCAAAGCGGGTGCCGCCGATGGTCTCCACCACCACCTTGATCTCCGGGTCTTCCAGAATGGTATCGAAGTTCTTTATAAACAGGTGTGCATCCGGATGGTTTGAAAAATCCTTCGGGTCAAGGATGTACTTGACCTCCACCGGCTCACCTGCACGGCGGGAGACACCCGCAGCGTTGCGGCACAGTACCTCGTACACGCCGCTGCCCACCGTGCCAAAGCCCAGAATTGCAATTTTAGCCATTGTTGTTCTCCCTCGTTTTCTGAAGACTGCTTACAGATTGTACCCGCAGTGCACGCCTACCACCATACGCTGACGCGAAAGTTTTTCAGTCAGCTCTTCGGGAGTCATCTGCATGGTATCGGTGCGGATGGTGACTGCCACCAGTGCGGCACCGTTTTCCGGTGTGGACTGGTTGATGGTCACAATGCTTGCACCTGCGGCGCTGATGCCGGCCAGCAGGCTCTGCAGTGCACCGGTCTCGTCCCGCAGAGTAGCCATGACGGTGATCACCTCACGGCCATTCTCGGAGTCAAAAATGCAGTCCTTATACTTATAAAAAGCGCTGCGCGAAAGATCGACTGCACGGGTGGCAGCGGAAATGCTGCGTGCCTCCCCGCTGGCCAGAAGTTCCTTGGCGCGTACCACCTTGAGAAAAACCTCAGGCAGCACCTGCGCATCTACCAGATAAAAGCGGCGTTCCAACTTGTTCACCTCACAAACACAAGTGTTCTTGCAGTGAATATAATAGCATCCGGCCCCCTGCAATGCAAGAGGTCGGATGCGTTTTTGTCAGATTATCCAGTTTTGCTGCGGCAAGCGCGGTATTTCCTTGCCGGATTCACCCCGCGCCGGTGCCGATAGTACGCCTTTTGTCCTTCATGTGGCTACAGATCAGTCTGTATCCTGATTACCTGTATCCGCAGGAATGACAGCCTGCTCCGGTGCCGCAGTCTCCGCAGGTGCAGCCGCTGCAGGAGCTGCTGCATGGGAGTAGTTGCAGGTACCAGGCAGATCATCGGCGCGGTAGTAGCCCACGGCGGTGCTGGGGCAGGAGCCGCCTGCCAGCAGGCCGCTCTGGGTGCAGTAGCGGCGCTCCACCACACCGGCAGAGGTCGGGAATGCCTTATACGGCAGGTCTGCCTGCACCTGTTCCATCAGCGCCTTCCACGCCATAACACAGGTACGGGTCTTGGCCTGCTGCTTACCCAGCGTCTTGGTCATATCATAGGGTGCATCGTAGCCCCACCACACGGCGGTAACGTAGTACGGCGTGCCGCCCACGAACCCCAGATCCTTTTCGTCGCTGGTGGTACCGGTCTTGCCAAAGGCTTCCATGCCGTTGGAGTTGGGGTAGCGGCCGCCGGCGGTACCCACGCTGGAGTACAGCACGTTCTTCAGCAGGCGGTTCATCACATAAGCGGTATCCGGGGTCAGGGCCTGATAGCTGGTGGAGTTGTTCTCCAGATAGATATTGCCGTCACGGTCCAGCACGCGGGTATACAGGTGCGGGGTGGTGTACTGGCCATCGTAGAAGATCTGGAACGCAGCTGCCAGCGCCGTGGGCGTAACGCCATGGGTCTGACTGCCCATGACCATCTGCGCCAGACCCACATCGTTTACCGGGTCCAGCGTGTTCAGCTGCAGGGTGTTGTACACAAAATTGAAGATGTTGCTTGCGCCCACCAGATCACCCACACGCACCGCAATGGTGTTCAGCGAGCGGGCCAGACCGTTCCACAGCGGCACATCACTGTTGTCGCCGTAGTTGCCGTCATAGTTGCGGGGCCAGCTGCGCCATGCGTTGGGATAAGCGCGCAGCTGCTTGTCGGAAAGGCCCATCAGGCCGTTCTTGCGGCAGTAATCTTCATCGCGGATCACCATATCCTGCTTCTGATACAAGGGCGAGTTGTTGAGCATGGTGGACCAGTTCACCAGACCATACTCTACACCCAGTGCATACGCACCGATAGGCTTGATGGTAGAACCCGTCTGACGAGTGACACTGTAGGCACGGTTCAGCGAGAGGCTCTTGTTCTTTTCGCCCAGACCACCCACAATGGCGATCACATTGCCGTCATAGTCCAGCGTGACCATGGCTGCCTGAGTACGCACATTGCGGTAATAGTAAACGGTACCGTCGTCGCCGGTGCGGGTCTTGGGCGTACCGTCCTCGTTCATCACCTGTACATCGTCATCCGAGATAGAGGTCACCTCTTCCTCATGCCAGCCGGCCGGGAAGTAGGCATCATCCGTGTTGAGCATCAGGTTTTCCATGGCGGACTGCACCTTGGTGTTCACAGTCGACTCAACGGTAAAGCCGCCGGTGTACAGCAGCTTCTGTGCCTCGGATTCCGAAATGTTTTCCTTGTCCATGATGTCCTGCACCAGCTCGGTGAACAGTGCATCGGTAAAATAAGAGGTAACGGAAGAATTCTTCTTGGTATCCTCTTCCTCGGCCAGTACCAGCGGCTGGGCCGCTGCGTTGCGGTAGTCCTCTTCGCTGATCACGCCCTGCTGCCACATGTTGTACATGAGGAAGTTACGGCGGTTGATCAGGTTTTCGGGGTTGGTGTAGGGGTTATAGTTGGTGGGGTTTTTGGTGATGGACGCAATGGTCGCACACTCCCACAGTGTCAGCTGGCTGACATCCTTATTAAAGTATTCGTTGGCCGCAGTCTGCACGCCCTGAATGGTGCCGGTAAAGCTGATGGTGTTCAGGTACGCTTCCAGAATGGTCTCCTTGGAATAGCTGCGGCTCAGGCAGAGGGCGCGGTAGATCTCGCGCAGCTTGCGCAGTGCGCCTTCAATGCCGCTGGCGCTCTTGTCGTCGGTCAGGTTCTTGATCAGCTGCTGCTCCAGCGTGGATGCACCCTGCTTGGAGCTGTAGATGGGCAGCAGGTATTCGTTGACCATTGCGCCGATGGTGCGCTTGAAGTTGACGCCGGGCTCGTTGTAAAAGTCCTTATCCTCGGTGCAGATGAACGCATACTGCAGGTTCGTGGGGATCTGCTCCAGATCCGCCCACACGCGGTGGCTGTTGGAAGAGCGCAGCGTGGCATACTCCACCTGTGCACCGGTGTCCGGGTCGGTAGCCATCACCACACTGGACTGGCTCAGCTCAATGTTGTCCAGATCCAGCAGGTCGCCGTCGTTGGCGGTAGCCTGCACCACGTAATATACAGCACCCACTGCCACCAGACTGCCTGCATGATGCCCAGACAAATCAGTGTAGCAATGGTTCGGCCAATGAAGCGCAGAATGGGACGTCTGCCCTTTTCACGGGGTTCCTTTGGTTCTTTGGGTTCCCGGCCGCGTCTGGTCCCGGCTGGGACTCCCGGCGGCTGTTGCTCACATTTACCTTCCGCCCCGCCGGTGCCGGGGAATGCCCCTCACCGGCACGGTTGATCTTTCTCATATCGGAGATAGAAATCGCCTCCTAACATTCAGGCTGCTTTTTCAGCGCCATGCGCTGGTACTTTTCCATCAAAGCGCACAGAACTGCACGCAATACCATATTATAGCACGTGCACAGAACGCGGGCAAGAACCAATCTTCGGCCCTGATAGGTCTAATCATCTGTAGTATAACACAATCTGCCGGACAAAGTACAGCATTCCCGTGTGAAAATTGACTGTTCTCCCTGTTTTGGGGCATACTTCAGCCGGAAAGGAGCGTGTTTCTCCATGCGCAAACTGTGCACCTGCCTGTTCTACGGGCTGTGCGTATTCACCATCGTGTTCAGCCTGTTCTGGATGGCCCTGCCCAAGCTCAGCCTTCCGGTGCCCGACCCCGGCAGCGAAGCACCGCCTTCCTCCGCAGCAGACCTTGCCGCACAGGCCATGCCGGAGCTTGCTGCCCAGAGCTACCGCCTGTGCGACAAAGGCGGGCGCGTGGCCGTTTACCGCTGCGGCACCAATGGCCAGCCGGATGTGCTTGTTACCGTCACCGGCATCTACACCAATCTTCTGCCGGAGAACGATGCCGTGCGCATCAAGCGCGGTGTGACCGTGTACAGCGAACGGGAACTGGACCTGCTGCTGGAAGATCTGGGCGATTGAGTGCAGAATGCTCAATTTTTATCTACTTTTACGGATTATTTTTATTGACATTCCGATGTAAAAATTATATAATGATAATAGATGTGAAGTTTCTTAACCGCCTGCAGCGATTATAAAAGGAAGTGCTTCCTCATGTCAGAACAGATCACCCTCCATTACCAGTGCCGTCTTTGCGGCAAGCAGCTGGACCGCGGTATCCACCTCGGCCCGCCCAGCCCCGGCACCTGCAGCAAAGCCGCCAAGGTAGACGGCTTTCACGGGCCGCACCGCTGGGTCATTGTCTCTTTGCCCAAAAGTGCTTGATTTTTAACGCAAAAAAGACCTCCGGGAAAAGCGTCCCGGAGGTCTTTCTTAGTTTCAGGCTTCCATTTCTTCCAGCGGAACAAGGTAGGCCTTGCGGCACTCCTCGTATTCCAGCATGTAGTCCTTGGTGGGGTTGTGGTGCATGATGCTCTTGAGAGTGTGGGAGTCGTAGTCCTCGCCGGCATCCATGCCGATCAGGCGGGCAGCAACGTTGGAGCAGTGATCCGAGATGCGCTCTGCATTGTTCAGCACATCCAGGAACACGACACCCGTATCAATGGAGCACACGCCGTCCTTCAAGCGCAGGATGTGCTGGTCGCGCAGGCGCTCTGCCATCACATCGATCACTTCCTCCAGCGGTTCCACCTGAGCCGCCAGACGCATATCGCTGTTTTCAAAGGCATCGTTGGTCAGATTCAGGATGCGGTTCAGCGCATTCTCCAGCAGCTGCAGCTCCTTGGTGGCGCTTTCACTGAAGGACGCTTCCTTTTCCTGCAGTTCTTCTGCCTTTTCCATAATGTTCACCGCATAGTCGCCGATGCGCTCGAACTCGGTAACAAAATTCAGCAGTTCGGTCACAGTGTGGCTCTCATCGTCGCCCAGCTCCTGATCGGTCATCTTTATCAGATAGTTGGAGATTGCCACCTCCATGCGGTCGATCAGGTTTTCACGCACCCGGATGGCGCTGACGGTATCCTCGTCCATCTTCAGCAGCAGCGGTGCAGCCAGATTCACATTGCGGGCAGCACGGCGGGACATCTTGATCACAGCGCTCTTAGCCTGCTGCAAGGCCACAGCCGGGCTTTTGAACAGACGTTCATCCAGCACCGGCATGCTCAGCTCCTGTGCTTCCTCGGCGCTGTCCGGCACAGTGAGCAGTGCCAGCTTGGACAGCACGCCGCTGCACGGCAGGAACAGCAGCATGGCGCACACGCTGGAAAGGGTGTGGATGTTTGCGATGGTGCTCTTGTTCATCACATCGTTCCACATGGGGATGCCAACGGTGAACTGCACCGCATACACCAGCGCCAGCAGGATCACGCTGCCAATGATGTTGAAGTACAGATGGATCAGTGCAGCGCGCTTGCCGTCCTTGGAGGAGCCGCCAATGGTGAGCAGCGGCGTAAAGGCCGTGCCGATGTGTGCGCCCAGAATAATGGGGATGGCAGAGCTGAAGGTGACCAGACCCGTGCTGGACAGTGCCTGCAGGATACCCACCGATGCGAGGAGGACTGGATGATCACCGTGACCACCACGCCCACCAGAATGCCCAGAACGGGATTCGTCATGGTAACGAACAGATTCTGGAACACGGCGCTCTCACGCAGAGGAGCCACACCGGTGTCCATCAGGCTCATGCCGGTAAACAGGATGCCGAAGCCCAGCATGATCTGGCCGATGTTCTTCCTTTTAGCGCTGCGCAGGAACACATAAAAAATGCAGCCGATAAACGCCACCACGGGCGCAAAGGTCTTGGGCTGGATCAGTGTCAGCCAGAGACTGTCACCGGAGATATCCGCCATGCGGATCAGCTGGCCGGTAACAGTGGTACCAATGTTTGCACCCATAATGACGCCTACCGACTGCGTAAGGGTCATGATGCCGGAGTTTACCAGACCGACACAAATAACGACCGTGCCGGCCGAGGACTGGATGACACCCGTGATGAGGGTGCCAAAAATAACGCCCTTGAGCGTTGAGGAGGTCAGCTTTTGCAGCACGCCCTGCATTTTGCCGCCGGCCAGTTTTTCCAGACCAGCGCCCATAATGGACATGCCGTACAGAAACAGCGCAATTCCACCCAACAGAGAGGTAATGTGTGTGATATCCATAACGATACTCCTAAAAATGATCTTCCTTTTGATCCTTGTACATCTGCCCTGCCCGCACACCGGGCCTGCTTGATCCGGCAGATGCTGCGGCCTGCCGCTCTGCTGCGCAGAACGGCGCACAATGACCGCGCTTGGATCTATTATATCATTTTTTATCCTGTCACAACAAGGTTTATTTTACAAGAAAATCACTTTTTCTACACATTTTTCCGTCTCTTAATGAATTCGTGCTCTTTCCTTTTCAATTATTTTACATCAATTTTACATTTGCACCGAAGTCCCTGTCTGTTTGCGGGCGCTTACTCTGCCAGTTCTTCCATTGCTTCCCGCACCGTATCGGCCGAAAACAGGAACACTCCGCTGCCGGTGTATACTTCCACATGGCTTCCAACATAACGCAGTTCAAAATCTTTCATCCGTGTTCCCTCCTGTATCTCGTTTTTTGCAGCTTTTCAGAACGTTTTTGTTCCATGGCTGTATTATCGCACACAGCAGGTACTATAAATCGGATTTTCAACGCATTTTGCAGACAAAAAGCCGCCCGGCTTCAGATGCGGAACCGGGCGGCTGGCCACCTATTTATATCGTTCAATGCACAGCGGCATATTCCGGGATGCGCTGCTCATGGGCCTGCTGCTCTGTGCGGGCCTTCTCATAGCAGTAACGGATGATCGCCTGCCTGCGCACGATGCCAATGAAGATGCCGCGGTCATCCACAACCGGCACAAAGTTCTGGTTCATGGCCGCTTCGATCAGCTGATCCATGCTGGTGGTCACGGTGACAGCCTTGTAGTCGCGCTTGTGCGGGAAGGCCGAAATGGGGACATCCTCAGCCGCTTCCAGATCCAGACCATGGAACTTTTTCAGCCCCCAGAGAATGTCGCCCTCGGTCAGGGTGCCCACATATTTTCCCTGCCGGTTGAGCACCGGAATGGACGCGTAGCGGTTATTCTCCCACTTTTCCAGCGTCTGCCGAAGGGTGAAATCGTCGTAAACATACATCAGATCCTGCTTGGGTGAAAGGAAAAACAGAATATTCATGACAACAGCTCCTAAACATTGTTCCACGCGCCGTGCGCAAAAAATAACGCAGTTCATCCGCACAAGCGGGACCCTGCGCCGCAGTCCCTATCCTTGTTTCTATTTTAGCACTTTTTCATAGTCGGATAAAGAGTTATCACCCACCTTTTATATTTTTTTAACAGATTGTTTGCTTTCTTTCGTCATACTTTCGATTTTGATAAAAAGCAACCAGCGTCCGTTATGCTATCACCTTCCCGGTGCGAAGCCGCCCGAACCATGCCGTCAATGCAGAAACCTGCGCAAAAAGTTGATATACCAGCATTTTGCGCTGTACAAGCGCGCCCCAAAGTTGTATAATAATGTGGGTGTTTCTCGGCGCAGTATGTGTATCTGTCCGCCGCTGCGCCCCAGACCTTGAATGTGTTTTATGAAAATAACATAAAGGAGCAGAGCGACTATGATCACTTCCCGTTTCCCTCTGGGGGATGTCAGCTTTACGTCCGGGTATTTTGCTACTCTGGTAGGTGAAGCAGCCAAACAGTGTTACGGTGTTGCCGCAATGGCACCCCGTGATATGACCGATGCCGTCAGAAGCATGGTGCACGGTTCTGATTACCCGGAAAAGGGTGTCCGTGTCACGCAGGAGGATGGTCGTCTGGTGATCGAACTGCACATTGCAGTGAGCTATGGCCTGAACATTTCCACCGCCGCACGCAGCATCTCTCACCGCGTCAAGGACGAGGTGGAGCAGGCTACCGGCCTGAAGGTTGCCCGCGTTGTGGTTTCGGTAGACGATGTGATCGCCTGATTTTGTTGGTTCATCCGAATGCGCCGGGCTTTTCCGGCAAGTACAAGGAGTAAAAAAGAATGATTTCTGGTAAGATTTTGCGTGACGCCATTATCTCTGGCGCCAACAACATCAACAATCAGCGCTCCCGCGTGGACGAGCTGAACGTTTTCCCTGTTCCTGATGGCGACACTGGCACCAACATGGGCATGACCGTGGGTGCTTCTGTGCGCGAGCTGGAAGCATTGGACGACAGCTGCACCGTGGGTGAGGCTTCCAAGACCGCTGCTTCCGCCATGCTGCGCGGCGCACGCGGCAACTCCGGTGTTATCACCAGCCTGCTGTTCCGCGGCTTCTCCAAGGCGCTGGAAGGCAAGAAGGAAGCCACCGCTGCCGACATTGTCGAGGCCCTGAAGAAGGGTGTTGAGGGCGCTTATAAGGCCGTTATGAAGCCACCGAGGGCACCATCCTCACGGTTGCACGCATTGCCTCTGAGGAAGCTGCTGCCTGCGGTGCCGAGGATGTGCCCGCTCTGTGGGATGTGGTGATGACCGCCGGCCAGAAGGCTCTGGAGGACACCCCCAACCTGCTGCCTGTTCTGAAGAAGGCCGGCGTTGTGGATGCCGGCGGTCAGGGCATCATGGTCATCTTTGAGGGCATGGGCAAGGTGTTCCATGGCGAAGGCATCGTGGCAGGCGGCGAGGCTGCTCCCAACAAGGCAAAGCTCTCCACCGAGAACGCCGGCAAGGGCGTGTTCACCGACGACCTGATGAAGGTGGAGGACATCAAGAACGGCTACTGCACCCAGTTCCTGATCAACAAGTATGAGGGTGCAAGCGCCGCAAAGATGCGTGCCTTTGCAGAATCCAACGGCGACAGCGTGGTGTGCATCGAGGATGACGATGTGATCAACCTGCATGTGCACACCGCTGACCCCGGCAAGATCCTGAGCGAAGCCATCAAGTATGGCTACCTGACCAACTTCAAGATCGAGAACATGCACGAGCAGTTCCTGGCCCGTCAGAAGCAGGGCAAGAGCCTGGAAAAGCAGGCTTCTGCTGAGAAGGCCCCTTCTCAGTCCAGCGAGTTCGTCTACGCTGCTGTGGACCCCAGCCGTGACTATGGCTTTGTTGCCGTTGCCGCCGGTGAAGGCCTGAAGGCCGTGTTCACCGATCTGGCTGCAGACGCAGTGGTCTCCGGTGGTCAGACCATGAACCCAGCCACCGAGGATATCCTCGCCGCCATCCAGAGCGTGCCCGCAAAGACCGTGTTCGTGCTGCCCAACAACAAGAACATCATCATGGCTGCTGAGCAGGCCCAGAAGCTGGCCGACCGTCAGGTGGTCGTTCTGCCCACTCGCACCGTGCCCATGGGCATTACCGCCATGCTGAACTTTGATCCCTCTGTGAACGCCGAGACCAACACCATCAACATGATGGCTGCTGCCGACAAGGTGTCCACCGGTCTGATCACCTATGCTGCCCGCGACAGTGAGTACGACGGCAAGCGCATCAAGAAGGGTGAGATCATGGCTCTGGAGAACGGCAAGATCGTTTCCACCTCCAACGATATCACCAAAGCTACCTACCGTCTGGCACGCGGCATGTGCAAGAAGGATTCCAGCTTCGTCACCATCATCTCCGGCTGCGACGTGAGCGATGAGGATGCCGAGAAGGTCACCGAGATCGTAAAGGCAAAGTGCCCGAACCACGTTGAGGTCAGCCACATCCGCGGCGGCCAGCCCGTTTACTATTATATGATCAGCGTGGAGTAAACACTCCCCCGTTCTGCTGAATTTTTAAGCACCTGCGATTTTTGCCGCGGGTGCTTTTTTAAAGCAAAAATGCCTGCACAGCTAAAGCCGTGCAGGCACTTTTGCTTTCAGAATCCTCAGAAGAAGCTTACCTGACTGCTCTCCGGCAGGTCACCCAGAGCGCCCACCTGACGCAGACGGTCCAGAATGCTGCTGCCGACACCGGAAGCCTGCTGCAACTCTTCCACCGAGATATATTCTTCGCCGTGGATGGTCACCTTTTCCAGTGCATCGGCGGCAGCACCGCCAAGACCCTTCAGCGAAGAGAAAGGCAGACGTACCTTGCCGTCCTCCACCACATACTTGGAGCCGCGGCTCTTGCCCAGCTCAATGGGCAAAAACTCGTAGCCGCGCACCAGCATCTCGTTGACGAGCTGCAGGCTGACCAGCACATCCTCGTCCTTGGCGTTCTTCTCTTCCTTCAGGCGGCGCTTGACTTCTTCCATGTGGGCGCGGGCCACTGCCGCACCGCCCACAGCGGCTTCGTAGTCGATGTCGTCGCCGCGTACGGTAAAGTATACCGCATAGAACTCCGGCGGACGGTAGATCTTGAACCACATCAGACGAATGGCCGACATCAGGTAGGCCACGGCATGGGCCTTGGGAAACATATACTTGATCTTGCGGCAGCTCTCGATGTACCAGTCCGGCACCTCGTGCTCCCGCATGGCTTCCTCCCAGCCATCCTTGAAGCCGCCCTTGGCCACCTTGCCCTTACGCACAGCCTCCATGATATCAAAGGCCATCTTGGCTCCAGACCCTTGCGCAGCAGGTACAGCATGATGCTGTCACGGCAGCCAATGACCTCCGCAATGGTGCAGGTGCCGCTGCGGATCAGCTCGTCCGCGTTGCCGGTCCACACGTCCGTTCCGTGGGACAGGCCCGAGATCTGGATCAGTTCGGAGAAGTTCTTGGGCCGTGCCTCCACCAGCATACCGCGCACGAAGTTGGTGCCCATTTCCGGGATGCCGAAGGTTCCGGTCTGGCTGTCGATCTGCTCCGGGGTCACGCCCAGCGCTTCGGGGCTGGTCAGCAGGCTGTACACCTTGGGGTCGTTCATGGGGATGCTGTCGATGGGGATACCGGTGTACTCCTCAAAATACTTGTAGAAGGTGGGCATATCGTGGCCCAGTTCGTCCAGCTTGAGCAGGGTATCGTGCAGGTACTTGAACTCGAAGTGGGTGGTCAGCAGGCCGCCTGCCACATCGTCCGCCGGGTGCTGGATGGGGCAGAAATCGTAGATCTCGTAGGTGTCCGGCACAACGACCATGCCGCCGGGGTGCTGACCCGTGGTGCGCTTGACGCCGGTGCAGCCCAGAGTCAGGCGGTTCTCCTCCGCATGGTTCACCGTGCGGCCGCGCTCATCCAGATATTTTTTGACATAGCCGTAGGCGGTCTTGTCCTGAATACCGGACACGGTGCCCGCCTTGAACACGTTGGCTTTGCCGAACAGCTCCTCGGTATAGCGGTGCACATTGGACTGATATTCGCCGGAAAAGTTCAGGTCGATATCCGGCTCTTTATCGCCGTAGAAGCCGAGGAAGGTCTCGAAGGGAATATCGTGGCCGTCCACCAGCATCCGGGTGCCGCAGTTGGGGCAGTTTTTATCCGGCAGGTCAAAGCCGTCGTCCACGCTGCCGTCGGTGATGAACTCGCTGTGCTTGCACTTGGGGCAGCGATAGTGGGGCGGCAGGCTGTTCACCTCCGAGATGCCGGAGAAGTGGGCCACGGCCGATGAGCCGACCGAACCACGGCTGCCCACCTGATAGCCGCCCGCGTTGGAATAGGCCACCAGTTTGACCGCAATGACGTACAGCACGGCGTAGCCATGGCCGCAGATGGAGTCCAGCTCCTTCTGCAGCCGCTTTTCCACAATTTCGGGCAGCGGGTCACCGTAATCGCGCTTGGCGTGTTCCCACGTAGCATCGCGCAGCTGCTGCTCTGCACCCTCGATGCTGGGCGGGTAGGTGCCGCGCGGGATGGCACGAACATTGTTGTCGATCATCGCCGCGATCTTGCGGGGGTTCTTCACCACTACCTCGTAGGCTTTTTCCTTGGGCAGATAGTAGAACTGCGCCAGCATATCCTGCGTGGTGCGGAAGAACAGCGGCGGCTGGTTGTCGGCATCTTTAAAGCCGTTGCCCGCCTGCAGCACAGCGCGGTAAGCCGCGTCCTCCGGCTCGGTAAAGTGCACGTCGCCAGTGGCAATGACCGGCTTGTGCAGGTCCTCGCCCAGCTTGATGACCGTGCGGTTGAAGTTTTTGATGTCCTCTTCGCTGTCCACCTTGCCGTCCCGCACCATGTAGGCGTTGTTGCCCAGCGGCTGGATCTCAAGAATATCGTAGTAGGACGCAATCTTTTTCAGTTCTTCATAGCTGGTGCCATCCACGATGGCTCGGTACAACTCGCCGGCTTCGCAGGCGGAAGTGAGCAGCAGGCCGTCCCGGTATTTGTTCAAAAGGCTCCGGGGCACCCGGGGCTTTTTGAAAAAGTAGTTCACATGGGCTTCGCTGACGATCTTGTACAGATTTTTCAGGCCCATCTGGTTCTTGACCAGAATGATGAGGTGGTAATACTTCTTTTTCAGCACCTCGCGGTTGCCGCCAAGGCCGGTGTTGATCTCACTGACCTTTGCTACCTGCTTTTCTTTCAGGTCGTTCAGCATGACCCCGAAGATGCGGCCCAGCGCGGCAGAATCCTCACAGGCACGGTGGGCCTCGTAGGCAGGCAGCTCCAGATGCTTGTTGATGGTGCCCTGCTTGTAGTTGTGCAGGCCGGGGTACATGGCCTGCGCCATGGTCAGGGTGTCGATATAGGTCGGCTCCAGCTTGATGCCGCTGCGCTTGGCGGCGGCGCGCAGGAAACGCATATCAAAGGCGTGGACGTGTGGCCCACAAGGATGCGGTCTCCCGCAAATTTGAGGAAGGCTTCCAGTGCTTCCTTTTCGCCGGGAGCATCCGCCACCATTTCGTTGGTGATGCCGGTCAGCTCGGTGATCTTGGGGGTGATGGGCTTGCCGGGCTTGACAAAGGTATCAAATTCCTCCACCACTTCGCCGTTTTTCACGATGACGGCACCGATCTCGGTCATATACTCCACGCCGGGGTCAAGGCCGGTGGTCTCGGTATCAAACACGCAGAACTCCCGTCCAGCGGCTGATCCTTCACACCGTATACACAGGGGATCATGTCGTCCACAAAGTAGGCTTCACAGCCGTAGATCAGCTTGAAGTCCGGGTCTGATTTATGG
>ENA-OQCF01000493-OQCF01000493.1-human-gut-metagenome-genome-assembly--contig:-NODE-493-length-15336-cov-1.946085_pt1 | contig 15336 bp, 21 predicted proteins | sample MGYA00242756_ERZ504573 | MGnify/ENA primary metagenome ERZ504573 (study PRJEB26092, sample SAMD00036240) | human gut metagenome | host: Homo sapiens | study: EMG produced TPA metagenomics assembly of... | reverse complement strand
ATGGGGTAAGGGGATGGTATGCGCATTGAAACGGACGCGAGGACTTAATGGTTATCTTACGAATCAAAAGTCCATTTCTCTTTATGTAGGTAGCACTTCGGGAATGGAGTTGCGGATTTAAGGTTAAAAATGCTTTCTGGCCGAAAGATAACAATCCCGAAAATAAAATATATAGTCATATCTCCACTCTTAAATCCTCACTCAAGGACTTTCCCGAATATCAGATAGTGACAGAAAAAGGAGGATACCGACTGGTTATCTCCTCAAACGAATGAATAGCTCCTATTTCCAATAATAAGCATACATAAGGTATACAATCTTACTTAAAATCACCAACCCACCGCAGCAGGAACAAAGCATTTCTCACAGCGGAACGAGTTGTTTCATTAAGGTGGAATAATTTATTTCATCAAGGTAAAACTAAATATTCCACCATATAAAACTATTTGTTCCACCATATAAAATTAATTGTACCAAACAGTGGAACACACTGTAATACACGGGAAACAAAGAGATTCTCGTTACTATATTCTGATTCATTCATTATAGGCCACAGGACAATGTAGTGCAGGACAATAACACTGTGACAGACTTTTATCTGTCACACTCTCCGTCACGCTATCTGTCACATCTTAACAACCTGTTTTTCAGCAAAATAATTAGTACTGTGACAGTGTGACAGATAATTCTCACTTTTAAACTCTATGAAAGCAAACTTGAAAATCATCCATATTCCTTCACCCTGAAGGATTTTTTTTGGCTGAAGCTTTCCGGGTACAAATCCGTCATTATAATCAGCTAAGAACTAACATCTTACATAAGGATGAAGGATTTGAAAGAAAAAACGCATGAATTCTAAATTGGTATAAGCAGACAGTCCAGCTCATAAAACACTAGAACCTTTTTAAAAAAGGCCCTGTTCTTTTCAAAAAAGATCCGGTTCTTTTCGGAAAACGAACTTATGTTTTTCCAACCATACACTACAATAAATTATCCGCCATTATAGGATAACACGGTGATTTCTTTTCAAAACTTCCTCTATTCCAATTCAAGGGGAAATTTCACTATCTGCTCGTCAGCATTGACATCCAAACCGAATAACATACCGGCAGCCTCATCTACATAAATACCGGCAATAGGACGATCCAATACATAGGTTTTCACCACATCGCCCTCGTGGGTGGATATACGTAATATTTTACCACCCTGCTGATAGCATCGGCCAACTTCATAATATCCTTAAATTTACGACCGTCGTAAATGGTATAAATGTATTGGTCAGTCACCTGCACATCATAATAACAGATTCTCCCCGCCGGAAGTCCATACCCTTCAGGACTCACTTTAAATTGGGGTTCACCATCCCCACCCAATTCTCCTATATGCTTTTGTGAAGCCATGCTATAAATATCGAGCCTATCTCCAAACTGAGTGACAGAAACCAATATCTTCTTATCAGGACTGAATGATACAAAACTGTTCCAGCCTTGAGCCACAGCAGGCGCACTTTCTCTCAACAGTTCCGGATCGGACACAGGTATCTGCTCGGATTTACGAAGCAATTCGCCGGAAGAGAGTGAAGCCCAACTGAAACGGTTCTCACCGGAATAATCGGGGATAACAACAGTAGAGGCATCCTTCAAATCAAAATCAAGGGAACGGAACAAGCGCTTATCCAACAAAATATCCTTTTCCTGTTTGGGAGTTTTCCCCCCGGCTATACCGCTATATTGATACATCCTGCCCTTGCCGTCATCAAGCACCCACACCGTGTCCTGCCCTGCAAAACGGATATTCGCCGCATAAATGGACTCACCCGGACCTTCCCCACGCTTTCCAAAAGAAGACTGATATTGAAAATCGGGATAAGTAAATACATGATAATAGTAATCGGCATTGTGCAAATCCAATATCACCGCCTTGTCACCCTGTACACGCATACGATAGGCATACCGGAACAGAGCCGTATCAATGGGAACAATCTCCCCTTTCAGAACTTCTCCCTTCCGCACCGCTTCTTCTATGATTGACTCACTGGATACCTGCTGTTGATGGCGTTGCCCGGTACACGCCACCAACAAAGGGAATAAAACGCATAATAGTTGTTTGTTTTCCATTTGATTTCTATATTTACTTATCTGGCACAAAGTAAACAAACTATTCATAAAAACAAGAAGAAACAACCTTAGATTTACCTTAAATCTTCATTTTAGATTCGTCATAGACATCTCTTTTTCACGAGTAGATTTTCATTTCTTCCCATTTCATCGAAGTTCAGATACTTTGCCATTTACTAAGTGCAAACATTTCAAAACAGCTCGGACAGACATACCCATAGAACAAGAAATACATCACAATAAATTCCATTTTCCACAAAATAGGTTTATATGATGAAAATCACTATCTTTGTTCTATGAATAGATTGGTTATAGTAGGATGTGGACGACTTGCTGAAATTATAACAAACGCAGTTGTCAAAGGAATGTTGCCCGACTATGAATTAGTAGGCGTATATTCGCGTACGGCATCAAAGGCCGAACACATTGCGAATAAAATGAGGCAACACGGAAAAATGTGTGCAGCCTGTCACACTTTAAAAGAACTGTTGGAATTAAAACCTGATTATCTGGTGGAATCAGCCTCGCCTGCCGCAATGAAAGAACTGGCCTTACCCACCTTGGAAAACGGAACTTCCATTATCACCCTATCCATAGGAGCTTTGGCAGACACCTCTTTTTATGAGAAAGTCAAAGAAACGGCCAAGGCAAACGATACACGGGTTTACTTGGTATCCGGGGCCACCGGAGGATTTGATGTATTAAGAACCACCTCTTTGATGGGAAATGCTACAGCTCGTTTTTTCAATGAAAAAAGGACCTGATGCTTTGAAAGGCACATCGGTTTACAAGGAAGAGCTGCAACAGGAAAAACGCATTGTCTTTTCCGGCAATGCAACAGAGGCAATAAATGTTTTTCCAACCAAAGTAAATGTATCTGTCGCAGCCTCATTGGCTTCCGTAGGACCGGACAATATGCAGGTATCCATACAGTCCACCCCTGGATTTACAGGTGATACTCAAAAAGTGGAAATCAAAAATGAACAAGTACACGCAGTAGTAGAAGTGTACAGCGCCACATCAGAGATTGCAGGATGGTCTGTAGTGAACACCCTGCTCAATATCACTTCACCCATTGTATTCTGACAAATTGGCCAGCACCTTCTCGCTCAGGCGGTCAAACGCCTGGCGGGTACGGCCGGTTGATACTTGCATACAACGCACATGCGGATGGGTAAGCAATGCCGTACTCCCCAATGCTCCTAATGTATCACAAAAACAAAGATTATCTTCCTCCAACCATCGGGTAAACGAAGATTCATCCCACGCAGGTGACAATCCTGTGTTAAATAGTATCTTCCTATTTCCAAGTGCCTTGAACTCCGCCTCATGCAACAAAACCGTATTCTTATTCAAGCAACAGCATACCACTTCACTCCATGTCAAAAGTTCATTCAAAGGCATAAAACGATAACCTTTCGCACCGGCTTCTTTTTTTTTCACTACGGGCATAATTAAGCTATATCCGCACCAAAAAACTTCATTGCATCCGCTATCATACCACCAGATTTTCCTAAGCCTACAATACCCACTTTCAAGCCGGTAATCTCCCGGGGAATCCCTTCCCACGGCTTCTGACCGAATCCATGAAGACAACGCACCAGTTCGCTGACTACATATTCTATTACCCCTTCATCACCATAGTCACGAATACCTGTCACCGTAATACCGCGTTCATTAGCATAACGGATATCCACATTCGCACTTTCGGGAGAGTATAGTGAACAACACATACCGATATACCGGACATTCGGACATCTCTCTAAAATATACCGGTTTTATTTGTGATGTATAACTTAACAATACAGCATCCGCATCTCCGATCCGAGCAATAATCTCATTATCCCCCGCCGGAATATCAGATACATAACAACCTCATCTGCAAAAGAATATAACGCTTTTTCTGCTGACAGAACCAGACTGACAGGTTCTATTGCTACAAGTTTCTGAAACATAGTATTTTTAATTTGACTGGTAAAGATAGTAAAAAATGCGGCAAAGAGACTTTTTTCATCCAAGATTGTTTATTTTTTGCATCCAAAACGAAAAAATTAAAAGAATAATGGGAGCAGGAAAATGGATTGGTGGTATTCTGGGATTCATGACTATGGGACCACTGGGAGCTTTGGCCGGATTTGCCTTAGGCTCATTGCTGGATGGAAACAACGGACTTTTTGGCAATACATACGAAAAAGGACAGGCGGAAGCCGGAAACTATGACGAAGGCCAGCGGAATAGCTTTTTATTCTCCATGTTGGTTATGGCGTCTTACATCATCCGTGCAGACGGACGCATCATGCACAGCGAAATGGAATATGTACGCCAATTCTTAAGAATGAATTTCGGCGAAGAGGCAGTCATCCAAGGAGAACAGATTTTGCTGAATCTTTTTGAACAGCGCAAACAGATGGAGCGTCAAAACCCGATGGCATTTAAAAATACCATCCATGAATGTGGTGCACAGATTGCCGCGAACCTGCCTTACGAACAACGGCTGCAATTGTTGGACTTTCTGGTAAACATAGCCAAAAGTGACGGAAGCGTATGCTCTGAGGAAATAGCAGCATTAAAAGAAGTGGCACAATGCATGGAACTGTCGCCCAAAGAAGTGGAATCCATGCTGAACTTAAGCGGAAACTCATTGGAAGAAGCTTACAAAGTACTTGAAATTGACCCGTCCGCCACCAATGAGGAAGTACGTACAGCCTATCGCCGTCTGGCATTAAAACATCACCCTGACCGTGTTGCTACATTGGGTGAAGATGTGAAAAAAGCGGCAGAAGAGAAGTTCCAACAAATTAATAACGCTAAAGAACGAATTTATAAAGCCAGAGGAATAAAGTAAAAAAGAATATTTCGTGAAAACAAGAAGGAGGTGTGTCCATCCCTTAGGGATTTTTGACCACCTCCAACAACAAATTAAAACTCACTGGTAAAATGGAACTTAATATGCTTGAAGTCCATTTGTGCCATTTGAAGTACATAATTGCTATCAGCCAAGAATACATCCCTTCCTTCACGATCCTTGGCCATATACTGATATTTACGTTTTTTGAAAGCTTCCAGTTCTTCCGGATCATCACTTTCCACCCAACATGCCTTGTATAGGCTGATAGGCTCCCATCGGCATTTTGCATTATATTCATTTTCCAGACGATACTGGATCACTTCAAACTGCAACTGCCCTACCGTACCGATAATCTTACGTCCATTAAACTGATTGATAAATAACTGTGCCACACCCTCATCCATCAACTGGTCAATACCTTTAGCCAATTGTTTCTGTTTCATAGGGTCAGCATTCTCAATGTATTTAAACATCTCGGGCGAAAAACTGGGAATTCCACGGAAATGAAGTTTCTCACCTTCAGTCAGCGTATCACCGATCTTGAACGTTCCGTTATCCGGCAAACCGATGATATCTCCCGCCCAAGCCTCGTCTACTGTTGTTTTACGCTGTGCCATAAACTGAGTGGGAGAAGAAAAACGCATCGTCTTGTCATGACGTACATGATAATAAGGAGTATTACGGGAAAATTTGCCCGAACAAATTTTTACAAAATGCAATACATGAACGATGATTAGGATCGATATTAGCTGTGATCTTAAAGACAAATCCGGTAAATTTCGGTTCATCGGGTTCCACCTCACGTTCTTCTGTCTTGGTAGGACGGGGGCTCGGAGCAATTTCCACAAATGTATCCAGCAGTTCCTGTACACCGAAGTTATTCAATGCCGACCCGAAAAATACAGGAGCCATCTCGCCTTTCAGGTACTCCTCCACATTGAATTCAGGATAAACACCGTCAACCAGTTCCAGTTCTCCGCGCAATTTTTCAGCCAAAGGAGCACCGATCTGGTTGTCTAGTTCTTCCGTATTGATATCAACCTCCACTTTTTCTGTTACCACCTGTTTGGAAGGTTGGAAAAGATTCAGTTTATGTTCATAAAGGTTATACACACCTTTGAAACGGGGACCGCTTTCAATAGGCCACGTCAGAGGACGTACATTGATAATGAGTTCCTCCTCCAGTTCATCCAACAAATCAAACGGATCTTTCGCCTCACGGTCCATCTTGTTGACAAATATGATTACCGGAGTATTACGCATACGGCATACTTCCATCAGCTTACGTGTCTGCGTTTCCACACCTTTCGCACCATCCACCACAATAATGACACTATCTACGGCTGTCAAAGTACGATAAGTATCCTCGGCAAAGTCCTGATGGCCCGGAGTATCCAGAATATTGATTTTATAATCATTGTAATCAAACTCCATCACAGAAGTGGTCACAGAAATACCACGCTGCTTTTCAATGTCCATCCAGTCGGATGTGGCGGTCTTCTTTATCTTATTACTCTTTACGGCTCCGGCCACCTGTATCTGTCCGCCAAAAAGTAACAATTTTTTCAGTTAGAGAGGTCTTACCGGCATCCGGATGCGCTATAATCGCAAACGTCCGTCTTCTTTCTATTTCACTATTCATATTTTATTATGCATTTAATTCTTTGATACATGCTTCCAGACTCTCTTCCCAATGAGGAATCTCAATGTTATAAGTAGTTTTAATCTTGGTCTTGTCCAATACGGAATAATGGGGACGGGGAGCCTTTGCCGGATATTCATTTGTATGCAGGGGACTGACCTTACAGGTCGTGATACCGGCAATACGATGGATAGCTTGGTAAAATCATACCAGGAACATACTCCTTCATCACTGAAATGATAAACTCCCGGAACCACTCCCTTATAAATGGCTGTAAAGATAGCACGTGCCAGATCACGGGCATATGTCGGTGTACCAATCTGATCAAAGACCACACCCAAAGTTTCCTTTTCCTTTCCCAGACGGAGCATCGTTTTTACAAAATTATTCCCAAAAGTGGAATAAAGCCATGCGGTACGGATAATCATTGTTTTTTTGCAATACTCCAATGCATTCGTTTCACCGGCCAGCTTGGTCTTGCCGTAAACAGAATTGGGACAAGGAACATCCCCCTCATTATAAGGAAGATGTTTCGTGCCATCGAACACATAATCCGTTGATATCTGAATAAACTCACCCCAGTTGGCTTCAGCCGCCTTCGCCAGATAGCTCACTGCGTTCTTATTCAGCTTGGTGCATAACTCTATATCATCCTCTGCCTTATCTACCGCCGTATAGGCGCACTGTTCACTATGACATGAATATTATTCTCTTTTACGAAAGTCATCACCGCCTGCTCATCACAAATGTCCAATTCGGCTACATCCGTAAAAAAACAAGTGTATTCCTTGTATTCAGCCGATAGCACACGCATTTCATTTCCTAATTGACCGTTGGCACCAGTCACCAATATATTCTTCATTTCTATTTCATTTATTAGAATTCCAATTCTCCTTTTTTATCCTCTATATAGTAGTTTGACAACATAGCCAGCAATGTCGAGATTGCTTCTTGTGCCTTTCTTGTTTCCTCACTGATTTCTTTCTTTTGCAATTTCAACAATAAGATACCATAAAGCGCCTCAAAACAAGTTTCCAGTTCAGGCTCCTCTTTATCCGCACCTTTAGCGCGTAACTCTACAATATAAGGCAATACTTTATAATAAGCAGAATTATAATAAGGAAACTTAGGGGAACGCAATAACTGCAAATGAAGGTCGGTAAGCCAAGTTATAATGTTTTTATTAATCTGCAAATGGCCTTTTTCCATAATCCCTTCATGACGCATCATCTCAATCAAATCCATATACCACTGGGTGAGTTCCGTTTTCTGCTCTTCCGTTAACGGATAAGGAGCTATGATGGTGCTTTTTATCTTTTCCATATCACAGCCGTTGGCACGGATTAAATCCTCTATCTGCCACATATATATAAGATACTCGGCTATATTCTTTTCTTTTAACTGCCTGGAAACGAACATACTTTTTAAATTAAAATTGATAATTAAAAAATTAAAAAACCAACGTATGATACACAAGATATGTTTCTTTGTCAGTACATCGTTTTTCCTAAAATAGTATAAATGAAACCTGCGACTGAAATCAGCATCACTACAATACCAATCACACGGTTCAAAATCCAAATGCCGCGTAAATTAAAACGGGTGCGTACTTTATTGACAAAATACGTAATTCCGAACCACCAGAGAAGAGCCCCCAATACAATAGCCAAATACCCCACCAGTTGAAAGCCTATGGGACTGCCCGGCATCACAAAAAGAAAAACGGGCAAACAAACCTATAAAACAGGAATATAATGAGGGGGTTGGAGAGAGTCACAAAAAAAAGCAGTAACAAAATTATGAAGATAACTGCCCGGGGTAGAAGATACAGGACGGATAGACTGGACAGGATTACTACGGAAAGTATAAATACCGAAAAAGAACAGCATGATACTGCCGATAATTTGTAACAAAACTTGGTTCTTTGCCAAGAAATCATCCATAAAACTCATGCCATAACCTGTAATCAAGGCATAGCCTATATCACTAAGGGCAGCTCCCAGACCGGTAACAAATCCATACCATCGTCCTTGTTCAGTGTGCGCTGTATACAAAGTACCCCAACAGGACCTAACGGCGCAGAAACCACTACACCGACGATAAGCCTTTCACCAATAAATCGAGTATGGTTACTTGTTCTATCCAATTCATGCTGCAAAGATGCTACTTTTTTACGAAAGTACCTATATTTACGCTCAAAATTCTTTCATACCCCGTCTCTTTTATATAACTTTGCACCTTATTAATAGACCCTTGATATTAGAACTAGTTTTCAATTAACAAAACAACTATAAAAGTGCTATGATTCTATTTTTCAGAACACCCACTAAAAGTGTAATAGCAACAGAAGTCAGCCAGGAACTGGCTTCTGAGGATATTCAGAAATTAAGCTGGCTTTATGGTGAAGCCACTGTAGAGAACGAAGAGAACCTGAAAGGTTGCTTCATCGGACCGCGTCGGAAATGATTACTCCCTGGAGTACAAATGCTGTAGAAATCACTCAGAACATGGGTCTTACAGGTGTCTTACGCATTGAGGAATATTTCCCTGTAAAAGACGAAAACGCCGAGTACGATCCTATGCTGCAACGTATGTATAAGGGATTGAACCAGGAGATTTTCACAGTCAACATCAAACCCCAGCCGATTGTTCACATCGAGAACCTCGAAGAATACAATGAAAAAGAAGGTCTGGCACTTTCCCGTGAGGAAATGGACTATTTGCTGAAGGTTGAAAAAGATTTGGGACGTAAATTAACCGATTCCGAAGTATTCGGCTTCGCACAGATCAATTCCGAGCATTGCCGCCATAAGATATTCGGCGGAACATTCATTATTGATGGTCAGGAAATGGAGTCTTCCTTGTTCCAGATGATCAAGAAAACGACTGCTGAAAATCCCAACAAGATTATTTCCGCTTATAAAGATAATGTAGCATTTGCCGAAGGACCGATAGTAGAGCAATTCTCTCCGGCCGATCATTCCACTTCCGATTATTTCATTATCAAAGATATCAAGACTGTTATCTCACTGAAAGCCGAAACACATAACTTCCCGACAACCGTAGAACCATTCAACGGTGCATCTACCGGTACCGTGGTGAGATCCGTGACCGTATGGGCGGTGGAGAAGCTCATGGCCCATTGCTGGTACTGCCGTTTATATGACCTCTTATCCCCGTACTGATGAGGGACGCGAATGGGAAGACATCCTTCCTGTCCGCCAATGGTTATACCAGACTCCGGAACAGATCTTAATCAAGGCTTCCAACGGTGCTTCCGATTTCGGTAACAAATTCGGTCAACCGCTGATTTGTGGTTCTGTACTGACATTCGAGCACCAGGAAAACGGCGAGAAGTATGCATACGACAAAGTGATTATGCTGGCAGGAGGAGTAGGTTACGGTACTCAGCGCGACTGTCTGAAAGGACATCCCGAAAAAGGAAATAAAGTCGTTGTAATGGGTGGTGATAACTATCGCATCGGCTTGGGTGGAGGTTCGGTCTCTTCTGTTGAGACAGGCCGGTACTCATCGGGAATCGAACTAAACGCCGTTCAACGTGCCAATGCGGAAATGCAAAAACGTGCCTATAATGTAGTCCGTGCATTGTGTGAAGAAGATAACAACCCGATTGTTTCCATTCACGACCACGGTTCGGCCGGCCACGTGAATTGTTTATCCGAACTGGTAGAAGAAAACGGTGGATTAATTCATATGGACAAACTACCTATCGGTGACCAGACTTTGTCTGCCAAAGAAATTATCGCCAACGAATCTCAGGAACGTATGGGATTGCTGATTGACGAGTCGGCTATTGAACATGTACAAAAAATTGCTGATCGCGAACGTGCGCCAATGTATACCGTAGGTGAAACAACCGGAGACGCCCGCTTTGCCTTTGAACAGGCCGATGGGGTACGTCCGTTCGATCTGGCAGTAGATCAGATGTTCGGTTCTTCTCCGAAAACCTACATGGTTGACAAGACCGTAGAGCGCCATTATGAAAATGTTTCATACGAAACTTCCAAATTAAATGAATATATCCGCCGCGTACTTCAGCTGGAAGCTGTTGCTTGCAAAGATTGGTTAACCAATAAAGTAGACCGTTCCGTAACCGGTAAAATCGCTCGCCAACAATGTCAAGGTGAAATTCAGTTGCCTCTGAGCGATTGTGGTGTAGTAGCTCTCGACTATCGTGGAGAAAAAGGTATAGCAACTTCTCTAGGCCATGCTCCCCAAGCCGCCTTAGCCAATCCGGCCGCAGGCTCTGTTTTGTCGGTAGCCGAAGCACTGACTAATATCGTATGGGCCCCGATGGCGGAAGGATTGGACAGCATTTCCTTGTCTGCCAACTGGATGTGGCCATGCCGCGCACAGGAAGGTGAAGACGCCCGCCTGTACACTGCCGTAAAAGCCCTTTCCGATTTCTGCTGCTCATTGCAAATCAATGTACCGACCGGAAAAGATTCTTTGTCTATGACTCAGAAATATCCTAACGGTGAAAAGATCATCAGTCCGGGAACTGTCATCGTTTCTGCCGGCGGTGAAGTTTCGGATGTGAAGAAAGTGGTTTCTCCTGTATTGGTAAATGATGAAAAGAGCACTATCTACCATATTGATTTCAGTTTTGACAAGTTACGTCTGGGAGGTTCTGCTTTTGCACAATCATTGAACAAAGTAGGTGACGATGTACCGACTGTACAAAATCCTGAATATTTCCGCGACGCATTCCTGGCTGTACAAGAATTAGTAAATAAAGGTCTGATTATGGCCGGTCACGATATTTCTGCCGGTGGTCTTATTACTACACTGCTTGAAATGTGCTTCTCGAATATGGAAGGTGGTATGGAAATCAGCCTGAACAAGATTAAGGAAGATGACATTATCAAGATATTGTTCGCCGAAAATCCGGGTATTGTTATCCAGGTAAAAGATAAGCACAAAGAAGAAGATGAAAAGATACTTGGAAGACGCAGGCATAGGCTACGTAAAATTAGGTAAACCGACTGAAGAACGGCATATCCTGGTAGAAAAGGGAGATGCGACTTACCAGTTCGGCATAGACTATCTGCGCGATGTATGGTATTCTACCTCTTACTTGCTAGACCGCAAGCAGAGCATGAACGCTGCGCCAAAAAACGTTTCGAGAACTACAAGAAACAACCTTTGGAATTTGTATTCGACAAATCATTCACCGGCAAACTTTCACAATTCGGCCTTAACCCCGACCTCGTACTCCGACAGGTATCAAAGCGGCTATTATCCGTGAAAAAGGAACCAATGGCGAACGCGAAATGGCCTACATGCTCTATTTGGCAGGATTTGATGTGAAGGATGTAACAATGACCGATCTGGTCAGCGGACGTGAGACATTAGAGGACATCAATTTCATCGTATTCTGCGGTGGGTTCTCTAATTCGGACGTTTAGGCTCTGCCAAAGGATGGGCCGGAGCTTTCTTGTTCAATCCCAAAGCCAAAGCTGCATTGGATAACTTCTATGACACGCAAAGATACATTGTCATTGGGCGTATGTAACGGATGCCAGCTGATGATAGAATTAAACCTGATTAACCCAGACTTCACCAAGAAAGCGAAAATGCTGCACAATGATTCACATAAATTCGAATCCAAGTTTGTAGGTGTTACTGTTCCTATGAATAGAAGCGTCATGTTCGGTTCGTTAAGCGGAAGCAAGCTTGGCATCTGGGTAGCCCATGGAGAAGGTAAATTCTCATTGCCATATCATGAAGATAAATACAATGTTGTATTGAAATACTCATACGATGAGTATCCCGGCAATCCGAACGGTTCAGATTACAGCGTAGCCGGTCTGGCCAGTCCTGACGGTCGCCATTTGGCCATGATGCCTCATCTGGAACGCTCTTGTTTCCCATGGCAAAATGCTTATTATCCGGCTGATAGAATAAAGAACGATCAGATTACTCCATGGATGGAAGCATTTGTCAATGCTAGAAAATGGATTGAGATGAACAAAAAATAAAAACGATTTGTTATATTTACTAAAAAAGCGGTGAGTCATACTGATTACCGCTTTTTTTGTATATAACAGATTTTGATATGTTAAGGGAAATTACGAACTTTGTAAGGATTTTGCCTCCTAATAATATGAGAAGAATTCTTTTACTTATATGCCTTTTTGTTATTTTGGTAACACCTGCCGTTGCTCAACTATACCAGTATCTGGATACTCAGAATGGTTTGAGCAGCCGTAGAGTTTTATCTATACGAAAAGATAAAAAGGGCTATATGTGGTTTCTCACTCACGAAGGAATAGACAGGTACAACGGAAAACAATACACACACTATAGCTTAACAGCCAACGGAAAACTATTGAACTTTTTTCCTAACTTGAACACTTTGCAAACAGATACGGCAGGAGTGGTTTGGGAGATAGGAAAAACCGGTCATCTATTCAGGTACAATTCCTTACAAGATAAATTTGAACTAGTTTGCGATTTTGCCAGTAAGGACAAAAGCAACAGCGGACTGCCGCTCACCGCTTCATTTCTTGACTCCAAAGACAATAATATATTGCTTTGCACTAAAAACAAACAATATCTTTTCGACATAGATACCCATGAACTTATTCAACTGGAAAGTCCTATCAAAGAAGAAATCACATATATTGCAAAATCTACGAACAACCAATATTTTCTGGCATCCAGCCACAAGATTTACTGTGCAAAACTGAATCATGGCCGATTAGAAACAATCAAGCATCCGGAACTGGATAATTTTCATATAGTGAACTACATCTATTTTCATCCGGAAACCCAAATGCTAGTAATAGGTACCTTGCTGGATGGTATTTATCTATACAATATCCATAGCCGCCAACTGATTGATGTACACAACGGACTACAAGACATTAATGTCAACTCTATCATAGCAAGTAAAGAAAATGAAAACGAGGTGCTAATAGCAACTAATGGCGCAGGCGTATATAAATTAAACTTGGGCACTTACGAATTGACAAATTTTCTAAATGCCGACCACAACCATTCCAATAAAATGAACGGTAATATCATTAATGATATCTATATTGATGATGATCAAAATTATGGATGGCAGTCTATCCTATAGGAATTACTGTGTATTCCGAGAAATATCCCGGATATAAATGGATACAGCACTCTTACGACAATCCCAACTCACTGATAGATAACCAAGTGAACTATATATTGGAAGATTCTGAAGGAGATATTTGGTATGCGACCAATAATGGCGTATGTTGCTACCGTCCTTCCACCAAACAATGGACGAATTTATTATCAACTTATCAGCATGACACACCTAATCAAAATCATGTATTTATCTCTATATGTGAATCCCGGCCAGGAATTATTTTAGTAGGAGGATATATGTCGGGAATGTACAAAATAGATAAGAAAAACATGACCACACAATATTTTATTCCCCAGACATTAAATGATGACACCATAAAACCGGATAAATATATTCGTTGTATTTATAAGGATTGGGATAATCTGATTTGGGCCGGAGGATATTACAATTTAAAAAGTTATGATATGGATACAAAGGAAATGCATTGTTATAAAATGGATTTCCCTATCACCTATATCACCAATAAGGACGCCCACAATTTATGGATAGGAACTATCAATGGATTGTATCAGTTCAATAAGGTCAATCAAGAGCTCAAAGCGGTGAATCTAGACTCCGAACTAGGCTGCATAAATACTATTTATCAAAGTAAAAAGAACATCACTTTCATTGGTACACATGGTTCCGGTATATGGATTTACAACAATTATACAGAAAAAGTAACTAATTACCATGTCAATAATTCAGCTCTGATATCTAATAATATTCATTGCATACTGTCTGCTTTGGAAGACGATTTGATCATTAGTACAGAAAAAGGGTTGACCCGTTTCAAAACAAAAGAAAAAATATTCTCTAACTGGACAAAAGAACAAGGGTTGATGTCTACCAGCTTTAACCAAGCTGCCGGAGTACATACACGCGATAAAAAATTTATTTTCGGATGTGGAGACGGAGCCATTGAACTGGCAGATACCGTCACGCTGCCTCATCAATTCAAATCCAAATGGTATTTGATAATTTCCGACTGCTCTATCAGAAAGTAATGCCTGGTGAAAAAGGTTCCCCTTTAAAAGAAGAAATTGATGATACCCGGCATATCATACTGAATTACGACCAGAATATTTTTTCATTGGATGTGTCTTCCATCAATTATGATAATCCCTCCAACATCGTCTATTCCTGGAAACTGGAAGGGTTTTATGATGAATGGACTTCACTCACGAACGATAACCGCATACGTTACACTAATATCGGTCCCGGTAAGTATAAATTAAGAGTGAGGGCCATCCTGATGGATGATCACCATTTGTTAGAAGAACGTTCACTTTTCATAACCGTAACCCCACCTTGGTGGGCTACTTTTTGGGCAGGCATTCTTTATCTGATCATTTTTATACTGGTCGGAGTAATTGTCTTACGTTATTTGTGGCTTAGGAAAGACAGAAACAATTCAAAAGAAAAAATCCGGTTCTTTATCAACACGGCGCATGATATACGTACACGCTGACTTTGATAAAAGCTCCTTTGGGAGGTACTTACTATACTCAGACGGTGGAGGAAGTCAATCCTCAGATATTTGCATGGCTGGATTTGCTGGATATGAATGTGTGGGTTATCTTGTTTCTCATGACGGGGGTGG
>ENA-OQCF01000492-OQCF01000492.1-human-gut-metagenome-genome-assembly--contig:-NODE-492-length-15364-cov-2.184945_pt1 | contig 15364 bp, 22 predicted proteins | sample MGYA00242756_ERZ504573 | MGnify/ENA primary metagenome ERZ504573 (study PRJEB26092, sample SAMD00036240) | human gut metagenome | host: Homo sapiens | study: EMG produced TPA metagenomics assembly of... | reverse complement strand
TAGGACTTACATACAAGTCCAGTTTTCTTCGCAATATCCAGTATTCGCTGCTTTGCCATGCAGTTGTAGATGGAGCAAGGTTGATATTAGAGCCGTATTCCTTATTTTTAATGGTAATCATATTCCCAATTTTAGGTTTCATCATCGGTCACTTCTGTATAATAAGGAACCAAGAAATTCAAGAAACCATAACGTACCTCATCATTGGGAAAACCCAAAGTGTACAATAGAACATCCCTATCGTAGTCTTTGATGGTCAGATAACCACTTTGATAAATCATGGGAAGCGGATTCTTTACTTCCGCACGATACTCAAAAAAGGCGGAAGCCGTCACTTCAACTCCCTCAATCAGAAGGCGCAAATCATAATCACTCTCTTTCAATAAATTTACCAAATAGGTAGGAGTACCGGTCTGAAACCAGAAATTATCCAAAATCTTCGACTTGCATGCATTCAACACACTGAAAGGATTAAAAACCCCTTCACAATGAGGGTAAAAATGATAACCGTCATAACAGCTTCGTCATCCGCTCCAAAGTTGTATCGAAGTCCATCCCATTGGAAACACCCAAACGTTCTATCTCCGGAGTAAACGTTGTGAGCAGTTCTTCCTTAGTAATACCACATAAAGAAGAATAGTCGGGCATGTACTGATGTCCTGCAACTGATTTAAATCACTGAACACGCTAATCTGCGCAAACTTCGTCACACCCGTCAAAAAAACAAAGCGGAGATAACGATCGGCACTTTTCAGTACCCCATAAAAGGCTTTCAATATCCGACGATATTCTTCCGTTAGCTTTTCATCCGAAAGAGCTTGAAGCAAAGGCTATCATATTCATCAATCAACACTACCACTTGCTTACCCGTCTGGGCATACGCCTGCTCTATCACATAGGCAAAGCGCTCTTCGGGACTACGCTCCTGCTTTTCCGCACCATATTTCAATTCCCACTTTTCCAGATATTGATTAAGCATGGCTACCAAATCTCCGGCTGTTTCATATTTACGGGCATTCAAGTCCAGATGCAATACAGGATATTCCTCCCACCGGGTTTCCAGTTTTTCGATGGCAAGTCCGTGAAACAAATCTTTACGTCCTTGAAAGTAAGCTTCGAAGGTAGATATAAGCAAACTCTTACCGAAACGGCGAGGACGGCTCAAAAAATAGGGAGTGGAATTGGATGCTATCTTATAGACCATTGCTGTTTTGTCTACATAAAGATAATTTTCTTCACGCAGCTTTTCAAAAGTCTGTATACCAATCGGCAGTTTACGCATCTGTTCCATCTCATTTCTCTTTTTTAGAAGCTATATGCAAATATACGTTTTTTCTTCAAAGAGAAATTCTATTTATACATTTTTATTCCATTTCCTCCCATGGATAAGGATTATCCACCACATTCTGAAACTCATCAACTGCTTCCTGCTGCTCGGCAGTCAGTGATGCAACACTCCAGGAAGCAATGATAGAACGGCCCACGTCGGCCAAAGGCTCATCGAAAACCTCTCCATAACAAGCCGTAAGCAAACGGAGTTTCAACAAAGAGGAAGGAAGGGTATCAAGGGGATCCCAGCAACGCCTCAATACCTCCTGCACATGCTGCTGTTTTTCACCATGGTCAATGAACGAGGCACTATACCCCTTCAAGAGCGCAAGACATACATTTGCCTGCTCCTCCACCGTGGTGCCCCAGGTGCCGGAATTATACAAAGTTGTGGTCAAGCGATAGACTTCGCTGTTACGACGAGACAAGTCATCGCTATAGATAGGACTGCCGTCCATACCCAAATACATCAGATCGTGCGCGGCACGCTGAAGGAGGAGTGCTTCTTCTAAAAGAGACATGCTATTTTGATTTATGATTTCAGAGTTATGATTTATCTATCACCAATGACTAATCATTGATTATCGACGATTATTTGATTACTTCGATGAGGTCTGGATGGATGGTCGCAATGGCAACAGCGATGATACCTTGTATAGCAATCACTACGCGACGATCACGGGCACCTTTTACCTTTAGAAAAACACCTTCTTGACCCTCGAAGTCGCCACCGGTGATACGAACTTTCGTACCTTTGGAGAGATTCAGTTCTTCGGGTTGGAAATAGAGAAGATGGTCATTGTAAGTACCGGCGACGGCTATGAAACGCTGCATATCATGGTCGGGAATGATTATTTTCTGACCGCTACGGGTATCAGTAATATATTGCAAATAAGTAATTTGAGACTTAAATCGCTGCACTTCGGAAGGACGTGCGTGGACAAAAACCAGATTACGGATGACGGGAACCAAAGCACGGACTTTCCTGCCCCTACAGATACTTATCTTATATTGCATAGGAATGAAACAGCCAAGATTTGCCTTTTCAAGAAGATGCATAGCTTCAAGCTCCCTGCGGTATGTGGCACGCATGGCAAACCAAACTTCGGTCTCTTTATCCATTTATATTCTTGCTGATTTTACTTAGAAAAAGGTATTCCTTGGGGGCTTTGAACTACCATTACAGAACTGTAGTTCAATCACTTGCGAGCATTTTATGGGAAGTTTGACAAGCACTATGCTCTTCTTGTCAACAAATTCTCTGCGGTTGTTCATTACCTTTTGGTAAGAGACAATAAACGAACGCATTAGAAACAAAAAAGCGTTTTTAATCGTACGTTTAAAAAACAGCTAATTTCGAACTTATACAAGACATACTCAAAGAGCTAAAAATAAGAAGATTTTAACTGATTACATATATTGTATATACTACTGAAATTCAATGCAATATACTTATCATTATTTATTATTAGGAACATTTTTCTATCAAACATTTTGCCATTACAAAAAAACGTCTCTATCTTTGCGTTCATTAAACGTACGTTTTTTAAACAGCATATCATCTTATATATCAACCATTTACAACTCACCCTTCACATTTCCCTCCAAAATTCCCTTATTTCTCCCACACTTTTTATACTTTCGCATTTTTTTAACCAGAATAAAAAACAGTTAAACGAACGAAGAATTACACAAATGAAAGAACTCAAAAAAAGAAGCATCTCAACAGTAACGAGCAGAGAAGCATGTCGTATCAATCTGATACACAGAAGCTAAGAACAACGAAAGTAAAGGAACACAGCTCCATAGTGGACGAAAAGCTATTGGCAGAACGGGTTTACTACGGAGACCAGACCCATGTTTATGTAGGTTACTTAAGAGCCTTTAAATCAGGCTATTTTAAAGGAACAAATATCAAGAAAATTACAGATATAGCCAAACTATTCGTTGCTTCCGAAAACTTCACAAAGAGAACCAGAGGAGAGCAAAAGCCTTTGACTTACAGTACGATAATTACCGAATTGGAGAAGGTATGGGCCATCATAAAACGGGAAGATACCACACTGATTGACCCATACGGATATGATGTAAGGATAAATCACTGATAGTTCAGTACCTGGAAAGGCAGTAATTTTGCCCCCGTCAGCAACCGGACAGAAGGGCTACACCTTTCTCGTCGGATGGTGTAGCCTCAACAAGGCAAGGGCGTAGCCATCCGTACTGAAAGGAGTAGCCCTTTTTTCATTGCTGATTATCATACATTTAATAACCCTAAAAACATAAAAAATGGGAAAAGAGAAAACTGAATTTGAGGAGCAATTTGTATCCAAAACAGAAAAAGCAAAAAAGCTATGGGAAAAACGGATTATGGAAAACACGACATTGAGCATGGAGTCTGTACAATGGATGGCACAGCGCATAAATTCCCTACTGGAATACATGCAATACGGATATGCATTGATAGCCTACCGAAAGCAGGACGGTAGCTTCTACATGGGAAAAGGAACCCTTGTTTCCTACGAAAGCGACTTCAAAAAGAAACATGACATGACAAGCATTAAAGCTCACGTAGCCTATTGGGACGCGGAACAACAAGGCTGGCGGACTTTTCTGATTGAGAACTTTATGGAATGGAAGACCGATAGTAAACTAACAAAAAAAACACCAATATCAAAAGCTATGGAGGCTTATTTACTACATGATGCCAATGCCGGCAGCAACCTAAAATTAATGATTATGATACAAGAAGAAGGTATGAAAGGATATGGCATTTACTGGACAGTGCTCGAATTCCTCAGATTGCAGAATGAATATAAAGCCAGCCTGAAAGTGATTCCCATACTGGCACAAAAAGCAAGGGTGACAACCGCCACACTGAAGCGAATCATCTATGACTATGCGCTGTTCGAGGTGAACGAGACAAGCTTCTCATCCCCCGGACTAAGCCGCCGCATGGAGCCATGGGACGCCCAACAAGAAGCTAAAAAAGAGGCCGGACGTCGCGGTGGACTGGTTAACCAGCAGAGAATCAGGGATGCCAAGACAAAGCAGCGCTTTAGCAAATAAACTAAATAAAGAGAATAAAGAAAAACCCCTCTCTATCTCCCCAAGGGGAGACGGAAGAAGGAAGGAGGAGATTCTTCTGACTCCACCGGAGTACACGCTCAACAGACAGACGCATAATTACCAAGGCCTAATGGAAGAACTGGCAAGGCAGAAAGTAACCGACATCCACGATTTGAATGCCATCCTAAGACTGACAGATTTTGGAAAACTGGGAGGGAAAATCTGGAAAATCCTATATGAGTTGAACAGCTCACCCCAGCTGAAAGCCCGCATCGTGATGCCCGGAAAGTACATACTGAAATTACTCAGGGGTTAGATTTAATAAAAGAAATATAATACTTATCTTTGTGTTCAAAACAAAACACCCTAATCATTATGAATCTGAAAAAACTATTTTTTGCTTCTGCCCTGCTCTTTGCTGCATGTGGCACTATCCAGGCCCAGGAAGTCATTGCCCACCGTGGTTTCTGGACTACGGACGGCTCGGCCCAGAACTCCCTTGCCGCACTTGTAAAGGCTGATTCTATCCACTGCTACGGCTCCGAGTTCGACGTTTGGCTCACCACAGACAATCAGCTGGTTGTCAATCATGACGCCACCTTTAAAGGCGTAACTATGCAAGATGCCACAGCCAAGGTATGCACCGCCGTACAACTGGACAACGGCGAACAACTCCCTACCCTGCAACAGTATCTGGACAAGGCAAAAAGCCTGAAAACCCGCCTTATCCTCGAACTGAAAGCCCACAAGACTCCCGAACAGGAAACACGAGCCGTAGAGGGTATCGTAAAAATGATAAAGAACAAAGGACTGGAGGACCGTACGGAATATATTACCTTCTCCAAACATGCCACCAAGGAATTTATCCGTCTGGCACCCAAAGGTACGCCCGTTTACTATCTGGAGGGTGACCTTACCCCCAAGGAGCTGAAAGCATGGGGTTGTGCCGGTCCCGACTATCACTTCAGTGTCTTCCAAAAACATCCTGAATGGATAAAGGAATGCCACGACCTCGGCATGAAAGTAAACGCCTGGACCGTAAACGAAGCCAAAGACATGGAATGGCTTATCAGCCAAGGAGTAGATTTCATCACAACCAATGAACCGGTAGTGCTGGAAGAAATTTTAAAGAAAAAATAGCCGTTCCTTATACATTTAGAAACAAAAACCAAACAAACCGCTTCATTATGTCCACAATGGAGCGGTTTATTATTTTCAAAAAGATAGCAATTAGTCCTATAAAAAATCTTTTTTCTTATTTTGAATCAAACTAAACTTTCACATGGATTACAATTTATATAAAAACAAAGCCATATGCTTTTAAATTGAAAGCATGACAGTAGATATTCTCATTGAATGAAAGTTTCGCTAAAAATAATAGAAAATAGATATGCTTTACAGTTAATCACAAAACAAAACGTCGTATATTTGCATTAAAATAAAACAAAAGGATATATCAACAAATCAATAAAGGACAAAATGACAAGAGCTATAAAATTCACCAAGATGCACGGTGCCGGAAACGACTACATTTATGTAGATACAACCCAATATCCTATCAGCCATCCGGAAGAGCTTGCGAGGGCATGGAGTGCACCGCATACGGGAATTGGAAGTGACGGTCTGGTACTTATAGGTTCTTCGAACAAGGCCGATTTCAGCATGCGGATATTCAATGCAGACGGCTCGGAGGCCCGGATGTGCGGCAATGCAAGCCGCTGCATCGGAAAATATCTTTTTGACTACGGACTGACCTCCAAAACAGAAATCGCACTCGATACACTGTCAGGTATAAGGATGCTAAACCTGCACTTGGCAGACGGAAAGGTCAACTCTGTAACCGTAGACATGGGCATACCTGCCGACGAACCGGCAGACCACGACGCAAAGGAGCCAAACCGATGAAAGAACAGCCCATCGAAGTGGACGGAGAACGATATGTAGGGACCACCGTATCCATGGGAAACCCGCATCTGGTAATCTTTGTCAATGATATTGAAGCCATCGACCTTACAGTCATCGGTCCCAAACTGGAGAATCACCCTCTCTTCCCCGAACGCATCAATGTAGAATTTGCCCAGATATTGGGAGAAGGAAAAATAAGGATGCGTGTCTGGGAACGAGGCTCGGGCATCACCCAAGCCTGGCGGAACCGGAGCTTGTGCCACCGCCGTGGCAGCCTTCCTCACCGGACACGCAGGGAGAGATTCTACCGTCATCATGGACGGAGGCTCACTCAACATCCGATGGGACATCGCCACCAGACATGTCCTGATGAGGGGGAAGCCACCAAAGTATTCGACGGAGAAATTGAATTAATTGAGAATTGATAATGGAAAATGAAGAATTATCCACTATCCATTAAAAATAAGAGTATGGCATTAGTTAACGAACATTTTTTAAAGCTACCGGGTAGTTATCTGTTTTCAGACATAGCCAAGAAGGTAAATACTTTCAGGATAACACATCCCAAGCAAGAGGTCATCCGTCTGGGTATCGGAGACGTTACCCGGCCACTGCCACCAGTCTGCATCGAAGCGATGCACAAGGCAGTGGAGGAGATGGCTGACGCACGGACATTCCGTGGATATGGTCCCGAGCAGGGATACGACTTCCTGATAGAAGCCATCCTCAAGCACGATTACCTTCCGCGAGGCATCCACTTCGGTCCTACGGAAATCTTCGTGAACGACGGAGCAAAGAGCGACACGGGAAACATCGGCGACATTCTCCGCCACGACAACAGCGTGGGAGTGACCGACCCTATTTATCCGGTCTATATAGACAGCAACGTGATGTGCGGACGTGCCGGAGTACTGGAGGAAAACTGCCAGTGGAGCAACGTCACCTACATGCCTTGTACCGCCGAGAACGACTTCATCCCGGAGATTCCGGACAAGCGCATCGACATCGTCTACCTCTGCTACCCCAACAACCCCACGGGCACCACCCTGACCAAGCCCGAGCTGAAGAAATGGGTGGACTATGCGCTCGCCAACGACACGCTGATTCTGTTCGATGCCGCCTACGAAGCCTTCATCCGCGAAGATGACGTGCCCCACTCCATCTATGAGATAAAGGGAGCAAAGAAATGCGCCATCGAGTTCCGCAGCTTCTCGAAGACTGCCGGATTCACGGGAGTACGCTGCGGCTACACCGTTGTACCGAAAGAACTCACCGCCGCCACACTGGAAGGTGAACGCATCCCGCTGAACAAGCTCTGGAACCGCCGCCAATCTACCAAGTTCAACGGTACCAGCTACATCACCCAGCGGGCGGCGGAAGCCATCTACACACCGGAGGGACAGCGGCAGATAAAGGAAACGATAGATTATTATATGGACAATGCCCGGACCATGAAGCAGGGCCTTGAAACGGCCGGGCTGAAGTCTACGGTGGTGTGAACGCTCCTTACATCTGGCTGAAAACACCCGACGGAACAAGCTCCTGGCGGTTCTTCGAACAGATGCTGTACGAAGCCAATGTAGTGGGCACACCGGGTGTAGTTTCGGCCCCAGCGGTGAAGGATATATCCGGCTGACGGCCTTCGGCAAACATGAAGATTGCGTGGAAGCATGAAGCGCATCCGGAAGTGGCTGAAATAAAAAAACAATTGAATTAGCGAGGTACTTGTTATAATCGAGTCGGACTGATCATCCGGAATTTTTCTAAACTTAAAGGTAAAAAGGTATGAAAACAAGAAGTGTAAAATGGGTAATAATGGCAATGGCGCTATTATCAATGGCAATGCCTTTCACGGCAAAGGCTCAGGATAAAGTGGAAGCGTCGGTAGGCGTCGACCTCGTAAGCGGTTACGTGTGGCGTGGCCAGGATTTGGGAGGGGTAAGCCTCCAGCCGAGCGCATCCATCGCCTACAAAGGTTTCTCTCTGGGAGCTTGGGGCTCCGTAGGCATCGAGAGTTCGGACACGAAAGAGTTCGACCTCATACTGGGATATTCAACCGGAGGTTTCAGCGTATCAGTGACGGACTACTGGTACAATGTGACCGGAGATGGGGTGACAGCCAAATACTTCCAGTACGGCGCACACAATGCTGCCAACTCACATCTGTTCGAAGCGCAAATCGGCTATGATTTCGGCCCCGTAGCCGTAAACTGGTACACCAACTTTGCAGGCGACGACGGTGTTGACAAAGACGGTGACCGTGCTTATTCATCCTACATCTCCGTAGCAGCTCCCTTCACACTGGGCGGACTGGACTGGACGGCGAGATAGGCGCTACCCCTTGGGCCACGGACTTCTATGGAGCCAACGGATTTGCCGTATGCGACGTCAGCCTGGGAGTATCAAAAGACATCAAAATCACCGATTCCTTCTCCCTCCCGTTGTTTGCCAAAGCAACCTGGAATCCAAGGTCTGAAGGTGCATACTTTGTAGTCGGACTAAGCTTCTAAAAGCAAAGAACTATGATTTACAAACGCCGAAAGGCAAATAGTAAATACAGTCTCTACAGACTGCGTATGGCCCTTGCCATATCGCTGGTATTCTTCATGCAGCCGGGCTTTGCACTGGTCGAAGCCGGTTTTGCAAGAGTAAAAAATACGGCCAATATCCAGATGAAGAACTTCGTTGACTTCATGTTTGGCTGTCTGCTCCACTGGTTCATCGGTTTCGGACTGATGTTCGGTGCAGGCGGATTCATAGGAATGCCCCATTTCTTCGACCTCTCGTTCTACGACGGAGGCGGGCTTCCCACGGAAGGTTTCCTGGTATTCCAGACTGTATTCTACGCTAATGATTTTATGTTTTATTAAACCAACAATTACAACTCTAAGGTATTATGTCAAAATTGAGATTCAGAGTAGTAGAAACGGCGTTTAAGAAGAAACCCGTTGCAGTGGCAGTTCCGGCGGAACGTCCGTCAGAGTATTTTGCCAAGTATGTATTCAACAAGGAGAAGATGTTCCGCTATCTGCCGAGCAAGGTGTATGCCAAACTGACGGATGTGATTGACAACGGAGCTCCGCTGGACCGCAGCATAGCCGACGAGGTTGCCGCAGGTATGAAGAAATGGGCGGTTGAAATGGGGGCGACCCACTATACGCACTGGTTTCATCCGCTAACCGAAGGTACTGCCGAAAAGCACGATGCTTTTGTGGAACACGACGGCAAAGGCGGCGTGATGGAGGAATTCACCGGCAAACTGCTCGTGCAGCAGGAACCGGACGCTTCCAGTTTCCCGAACGGCGGTATCCGCAATACGTTCGAGGCACGTGGCTACTCGGCATGGGACCCCTCCTCCCCGGCATTCATCGTAGACGACACGCTCTGCATCCCGACTATTTTCATCGCCTATACCGGTGAGTCTCTGGACTACAAGCACCGTTGCTGAAAGCCCTGCGTGCCGTAGACAAGGTGCCGTCGACGTATGCCACTATTTCAATCCGGAAGTAAAGAAAGTGGTTGCCTATCTGGGCTGGGAGCAGGAATATTTTCTGGTTGACGAAGGGTTGTACGCCGCACGCCCCGACCTGCTGATGACCGGACGCACGCTGATGGGCCATGACAGCGCCAAGAACCAGCAGTTGGAAGACCACTACTTCGGAGCTATTCCCAGCCGTGTGGCCGCTTTCATGAAGGAGCTGGAAATCGAAGCGCTGAAACTCGGCATCCCTGTCAAGACCCGTCACAACGAAGTGGCTCCCAACCAGTTCGAGCTGGCTCCCGTCTTCGAGGAATGCAACCTGGCGGTAGACCACAACATGCTCATCATGGCCTTGATGCGTAAAGTGGCACGTAACCACGGTTTCCGCGTACTGCTGCACGAAAAGCCCTTCAAGGGTGTCAACGGTAGCGGCAAGCATAATAACTGGTCGCTGGGTACGGATACCGGTATCCTGCTCCACGCACCCGGCAAACTGCCCGAAGAGAACCTGCGTTTCATCACCTTCGTAGTGAATACGCTGATGGCCGTATACCGTCACAACGGATTGCTGAAAGCCTCCATCTCCAGTGCAACGAACGCCCACCGGCTGGGTGCCAACGAAGCGCCTCCGGCCATCATCTCTTCCTTCCTGGGCAAGCAGTTGAGCCAGGTGCTGGAACACATCGAAGAGAGCACCAAAGGACGATCTCGTCAGCCTCAGCGGCAAGCAAGGCATGAAACTGGACATCCCGCAGATTCCGGAACTGATGATAGACAATACCGACCGCAACCGCACCAGCCCGTTCGCCTTCACCGGCAACCGCTTCGAGTTCCGCGCCGTGGGTTCCGAGGCCAACTGCGCCAGTGCCATGATTGCGCTGAACTCCGCCCTTGCCGAGCAGTTGGTGGAATTCAAGAAAGATGTGGACGAACTGATTGAAAAGGGTGAGCCGAAAATCTCCGCCATCCTCGAAGTCATCCGCCGGTACATCAAAGTCTGCAAACCCATCCACTTTGACGGCAACGGTTACAGCGATGAATGGAAAGCCGAAGCAGCCCGCCGCGGTCTGGACTGCGAGACAAGTGTTCCCGTCATCTTCGACAACTACCTGAAACCGGAGAGCATCCGGATGTTCGAGTCCATCGGTGTCATGACGAAGAAGGAACTGGAAGCCCGCAACGAGGTGAAATGGGAAATGTACACCAAGAAAATACAGATTGAAGCCCGCGTGCTCGGAGATTTGGCCATGAACCACATTATCCCCGTAGCTACACAGTATCAGTCGGATTTGATTGACAACGTCTACAAGATGAAAGACCTGTTCCTCGCAGAGAAGGCTGCAAAACTGTCTGCCAAGAATCTGGAACTCATCGAAGAGATTGCCGACCGTACCGCCTTCATCAAGGAGCATGTGGATGCCATGATCGAGGCGCGCAAAGTGGCCAACAAAATTGAGAGTGAACGTGAAAAAGCCATCGCCTACCACGACAACATCGTACCGATGATGGAGGAAATCCGTTACCACATCGACAAGCTGGAACTCATCGTCGACAATCAGATGTGGACGTTGCCCAAATATCGCGAGTTACTGTTTATAAGATGAAAAATGAAGGATGAATCCTTAATCCCTATCTCATTCTTTTGTTGGTTGTTTTAAGTTTGCAGGGGGGAGAGGTGCCGCGAGGCAGTTCTCTCTCTTTTTTCGTCCATGCCAACTGTTGGCGGTAAGCGGGAAATAACCTATCTTTGCCCGTCAGATAAAACAATCCTGTCATCATGAAGAATTTACGTAACTGCTATGCAGCGTTCCTGCTGTTTGCCTTGCTGTTCGTTTCGGCTGCTGCCCCGGCACAAACCGATCTGCAGCAAAAACTGGGTCGGATTTCCGCCATTACGGAAACCCGTCCGTTGGAGTCCACCCGGTTCTCCGAGAAGTATGTAACCTATTTTACCCAGCCGTTGGACCACCGTTGTCCCGAAAAGGGCAGTTTCCGCCAGCGCGTGATTGTCTCCCACGTCGGCTTCGACCGTCCCACGGTGATTGTAACCGAAGGCTATGGAGCCGCCTATGCCCTCAATCCCAAGTATCGCGAGGAACTTTCAGAGCTGCTCGATGCCAACATGATTTTTGTGGAATACCGTTATTTCCTGGAATCCACCCCTGAGCCTAAAGACTGGCAATACCTCACCGCCGAGAATTCTGCCGACGACCTGCACGCCGTCCGCAACGCCTTTAAAAGCATCTATCCCGGCAAATGGATTGCGACCGGCATCAGCAAGGGCGGACAGACTACCCTGCTCTACCGCACGTTCTATCCGGACGACGTGGATATTTCCGTGCCTTATGTAGCTCCGCTCTGCTACGGGGTGGAAGACGGACGCCACGAGCCTTTCCTCAGGAAAGTGTCTACTCCGGAAGACCGCAAACGGATTGAGGACTTCCAGTTGGAAGTGTTGAAACGGAAAGCCGCACTGCTCCCCCGCTTTGAGAAATATTGCGATGAAAAAGGACTCAAGTTCCGTGCGCCCGTTGAAGAGATATACGACTATTGCGTGCTGGAGTATTCTTTTGCCCTTTGGCAGTGGGGAACTCCCGTCAGCAGCATTCCCGCAACCACGGCCTCGGACGATGAGATATTTGCCCATCTGCTCGACATCAGTAATCCCGACTACTTCATTGCCGACAGTCCCACAGCCTCGTTCTTCGTACAGGCCGCCCGCGAGCTGGGCTATTATGGCTACGATACGAAACCTTTCAAGAAGTATCTTTCCATCCAATCGAGCAAGGGTTACCTGCATCGCCTGATGCTTCCCGAAGAGCTGAAAGACATGCCCTTCGACAAGACCCTAAGCAAGAAAATCACGAAGTTCCTGAAAGAGAATGACCCGAAAATGATATTCATCTACGGACAGAACGACCCGTGGACGGCTGCCGGAGTGACCTGGCTGAAAGGGAAGAAGAACATCCATGTATTCGTAGAGCCCGGCGGAAGCCATCGGGCACGCATCGGCACACTGCCCGACGTTCAAAAGCAAGAAGCCATTTCACTGATAAACAAGTGGCTGCAAGAATAAAAAGAACAGATGGTCCGCTTGATTGAAACAGGCCATCTATTCAATGCAAACAGACCATGCGTTCAGGGCAAACAGACCATCTGTTTACAACCAACGCATGGTCTGTTTTTTATTCTACGATTTCAGCATCTTCAATGTTATTGATTTCTCTTGAAGAGGAGTCCTTTGTACCCGGTGCTTTGGGACGGCGACGCGTAAACTTGAACCAGTTCAGCAGTTCCGAAGCCGCATAGACCAGACTGCTGATACCAATAATGATAAATGCCGTGGAGCGTACTCCCGTAGGATTAAACAGCGCCACCAGTCCGGCAATCAGAATCAATACAGGCACCGCATAAAAGCCATACGGCACCGGCATCCAGCGACGGGCAGCAGAAAGCGAGGCAATCTGTTGCACTCCTCCCATCACCAGGATAAATCCCAATACAAATGTCAGCAGGTCGGCAAAGAAACCGGGCATGATAATCAGCCACAAGCCAAACAGCAGCTGCCCACCCCCTCGATAGGGAAGCGGCGGCGCATCTCCGTGCTCTGTGCAAAGTAGCCTATGATGCGACAAGCGAAGGCACCAGAAAGATGACGCCTATCGTAATCACCAAGTAATCACCGGCCTGGTCGGGAAACATTACCAGCACCAAACCGATAACCAGCGCACATATAGCACGCAAAAATGAATAACTTAATCCTTTCATGAGTCTATGTTTTTTTGCGAAGATACATCTTTTATCCGAATAACTCCACACGAAAATCCCGAAAAATCAGTTTACATTCAGCCAGGCATTCATATCTTCGGCCACAAAAAGCCAGTATAATAACAACAGTACAGCAATAACCACGCCTATGGCAACTAAATGTTTTCTATTCATAGTTTGTTCCTTTCTTTTTTTGAATGAATATTCGTTTTTACTACACTTATAAGAACAATATTTCAAGAAAAATGTTCTTATCCAGAAAAAAAGTCATATTTATTTTGGCAGTTAAAACAAAGTGCTTATATTTGTCGCGAAAACGAAGACAGGCTGCACCTCAGCATAAAAATGAACAAGTTCATTTTATTATACATTCGGTTTGCACTGTCTTTGCCCCCGATAAAACAAAAAAAGTCAATGAAAACAATGTTAGTAAATACATATTGGTGGTGGCACCCGTTACAACTCCGACAGTCGTAAGGGAGCAGCGCTCGTATGTATATATGTAATATATAGTAAAAAACAAAAAGAGCCCTGTCGCACCAAGCGACGGGGCTTTTTTCGTTTTAAGCAATAATGCGTTTTAATTTCTGAAATAGTAAATAGTAAATCGTCAAATAGTAAATAACATGATGAATTTCTTAGTTGACAAAGAAGGTTATTACGGAGAGTTCGGCGGGGCATACGTTCCCGAAATCCTCCACAAATGTGTAGAAGAGTTGCAGAACACCTACCTCAAGGTGCTGCAAAGTGAGGACTTCAAGCGTGAATACGACCAGTTGCTGCGCGACTACGTGGGACGCCCTTCCCCACTCTACTTGGCACACCGCTTGTCCGAGAAGTACGGTTGCCGGATTTACCTCAAGCGTGAAGACCTGAACCACACCGGTGCCCACAAAATCAACAACAGCATCGGGCAGGTATTGCTGGCACGCCGCATGGGCAAGCGCCGCATCATCGCCGAAACCGGAGCCGGGCAGCACGGGGTGGCCACAGCCACCGTCTGCGCCTTGATGAACATGGAATGCATCGTCTACATGGGTAAGACCGACGTAGAGCGCCAGCGCGTCAATGTGGAGAAGATGAAGATGCTCGGCGCCACCGTCGTTCCCGTCACCAGTGGCAATATGACGTTGAAGGACGCCACCAACGAAGCCATCCGCGACTGGTGCTGCCATCCGTCGGACACCTACTACGTGATAGGTTCCACCGTCGGCCCGCATCCGTACCCCGACATGGTGGCACGCCTGCAGTCCGTCATCAGCGAAGAAATCAGGAAGCAGCTCCTTGAACACGAGGGACGCGAATGCCCCGACTACCTCATCGCCTGCGTAGGTGGAGGAAGCAATGCAGCCGGCACCATCTATCACTACGTCAACGACCCGCACGTGCAAATCGTCCTCGCCGAAGCCGGCGGAAAAGGTATTGAAACGGGAATGACAGCCGCCACCATCGCCCTCGGCAAGATGGGTATCATCCACGGCTCGCGCACCTACGTCATCCAGAACGAGGACGGACAGATAGAAGAGCCCTATTCCATCTCTGCCGGACTGGACTATCCGGGCATCGGCCCCATGCACGCCAACCTTGCCAAGCAGAAACGTGCCATCGTCCTCGCCGTCAACGATGACGAAGCCATCCGCGCCGCCTACGAACTGACCCGGCTCGAAGGCATCATCTGCACTGGAAAGCGCCCACGCACTGGGTGCGCTGGGAGAAGATGAGGTTCAAGCCGACGGACGTGGGTGTGCTGACGGTGTCGGGACGGGGGGATAGGATATAGAGACGTATTGAGTGATGAGTGATGAGTTATAAGTG
>ENA-OQCF01000490-OQCF01000490.1-human-gut-metagenome-genome-assembly--contig:-NODE-490-length-15393-cov-2.757369_pt1 | contig 15393 bp, 16 predicted proteins | sample MGYA00242756_ERZ504573 | MGnify/ENA primary metagenome ERZ504573 (study PRJEB26092, sample SAMD00036240) | human gut metagenome | host: Homo sapiens | study: EMG produced TPA metagenomics assembly of... | reverse complement strand
CAGATCCATGAGGACATTAAGAATACGTTTTCGATGAGATCATTCCGGCAGATATGTAGATGAGAACACAAAATATTTCATCAACCCAACAGGACGTTTCGTGATCGGCGGACCTCATGGTGACAGCGGACTTACCGGACGTAAGATCATCGTTGATACTTACGGTGGAACCGGACGTCATGGTGGCGGTGCTTTCTCCGGTAAAGACTGTACAAAGGTAGACCGTTCCGCAGCGTATGCTGCACGTTATGTTGCAAAAAATATTGTTGCAGCAGGTCTTGCAGATAAATGTGAGATTCAGCTTTCCTATGCGATCGGTGTTGCTCATCCGACATCTATCCACGTAGAAACATTCGGAACCGGTAAACTTTCTGATACAAAGCTGGTTGAGATCATTCGTGAGAACTTTGACCTTCGCCCGGCGGGAATTATCAAGATGCTTGATCTGAGAAGACCGATTTACAGACAGACAGCTGCTTATGGACATTTCGGACGTACGGATGTAGACCTTCCATGGGAGCATCTGGATAAAGTTGATGACCTTAAAAAATACCTTGCTTAAATAAGAAAATCGTAACTGTTCAGTACTTGCACAGACAGTGGAATGCTGAATAATTACAGAATATCACAAAAATTGCAGTGCAATGGGATAAAACAGGAATTATCTGAAAGAACAGGACAGATGATTCCTGTTCTTTTTATAGAAAATTTAGATATGTAAAACAGACTTTATGATATAATGCTTGCAGAGGGCAAAATTATAGAAACCTTATAAATCAACAGATAAAGGATGATCGGGATGAAGTTAAAAACAAGGATTATAGTTGGATTCGGTATGAGTATTCTGGTTCCTCTGCTTTTATTTTCGGCAACTTTGTATGGATTAGGTCATACAAAGTTTGCACAGCAGACAAAGGATTCCTCGGAAGTGGTGTATGATATTTCAGTAGGGGAATCCACCCACAGCCAGACACAGGTAAGGATTATTGCAAAAGATCTGCTGTTTACTGCGACGGTAATATTAGTATTCACAGCTTTATCTATTGGATTATGGATTTACAGAAGTATTGCCACACCGCTGGTTAAATTAAAGAAAGCCACTCAGAATATCAAAGAGGGAAATCTTGATTTTGTTCTGGAAGTAGAGGGTGACGATGAGTTTTCGGAACTTTGCCGGGATTTTGAGGAGATGAGAAAGCGGCTGAAGGAATCGGCAGAAGAGAAAGTTCTTATGGATAAAGAAAATAAAGAACTTATCAGCAATATTTCTCATGATCTTAAGACGCCGATCACAGCGGTAAAGGGATATGTAGAGGGGATTATGGACGGCGTAGCGGATACGCCGGAGAAAATAGACCGTTATGTGAAGACTATTTATAATAAGACGAATGAGATGGATCATCTGATCAATGAGCTGACTTTTTATTCAAAGATTGATACCAACAGAATTCCATATACTTTCAGTAAACTGAATGTAGAAGATTATTTCAGTGATTGCGCAGAAGAAGTAGGACTGGAACTGGAAACGAGAGGAATTGAACTGGTATATGCCAATTATGTTGAGGATAATGTGCAGGTGATCGCAGATGGAGAACAGATTCGGCGTGTTATTCATAACATTATCAGCAATGCTATCAAATATATGGATAAACCCAAAGGTATCATCCAGATTCGCATAAAGGATGTGGGAGATTTTATTCAGGTTGAAATTGAAGATAATGGAAAGGGAATTGCAGCAAAGGATCTGCCGTCTATTTTTGATCGTTTTTACAGAACAGACGTGTCGAGAAATTCATCCAAGGGAGGAAGCGGAATCGGTCTTTCCATTGTAAAAAAGATCCTGGAGGATCATGGAGGAAAGGTCTGGGCAACCAGCAGGCTTGGAATCGGCACAATCATGTATTTTGTACTTAGAAAGTATCAGGAGGTACCAATGAAATGAGCAGAATTTTAATTATAGAAGATGAAGAGGCAATTGCAGATCTGGAGAAGGATTATCTGGAGCTTTCCGGATTTGAAGTTGAAATCTGCAACAGAGGAGACACCGGACTGACGCGTGCGCTGAATGAGGAGTTTGACCTGATTATTCTGGATCTGATGCTTCCGGAAGTGGATGGCTTTGATATCTGCAGGCAGGTAAGACAGGAAAAAAATACTCCTATCATCATGGTATCTGCAAAGAAAGATGACATAGATAAAATCAGAGGTCTGGGACTGGGGGCAGATGATTACATGACAAAACCATTCAGTCCAAGTGAACTGGTAGCCAGAGTCAAGGCACATATGGACAGATATAATCGTCTGATCGGTTCCAATGTACGCAAAAATGATATTGTGGAGATCCGCGGGATCAAGATTGATAAGACTGCACGCCGCGTATGGGTAAACGGAGAGGAGAAAACATTTACTTCCAAGGAATATGATCTGCTTACCTTCCTTGCAGAGAATCCGAACAGAGTGTTTACCAAGGAAGAGTTGTTCCGGGAAATCTGGGATATGGAATCTGTGGGAGATATTGCAACAGTCACTGTCCATATCAAGAAGATCCGGGAGAAAATTGAATTTAATACTGCAAAACCTCAGTATATTGAAACAATCTGGGGCGTAGGATACAGATTTAAAGTTTAACTGAATCAGGGAAGTTCCATATTTCAGGCACGAAAAGGCAATAATCAGTGGGAAATTTGGAATGAGTATTGGAAATTTAGACGCAAGATTGTTCGAGAAATCAACTTGTTGGCACAATAGTATAAAAAGGAAAAAAATGGAAAGATTATATAAAAAATTAAAAAGCTATGGACAGTCTGACTATTATCCGTTTCACATGCCGGGGCATAAGAGAAACCGGGCATCTTCAGCAGATGATTTTCTTTTTGAGAGAGATATTACAGAGATTTCAGGATTTGACAATCTTCATCATGCGGAAGGGATTTTGAAAGAAGCACAGGAATATGCAGCTCAGATTTATGGGACAAAGAAATGTTTCTTCAGTGTAAATGGAAGTACGGCGGCTCTTCTGGCAGCAGTCAGTGCAAGTGTAAATAAAGGTGGGAAGATACTTGTCGCGAGGAACTGTCACAAGGCTGTTTACCATGCATTGTATTTACGTGAGCTTCAGCCGGTCTATATTTATCCACATGAAGATCAGAGACTGGGGATAAACGGAGGAATTTCCCCTGAACGTGTGGAAAGATATCTGGAAGAAAATACGGATGTGCAGGCTTTTCTGCTTACTTCGCCTACCTATGACGGCGTTGTGTCTGATATAAAGACAATTGCAGAAGTTGTACACAGACATAAGATTCCTCTTATTGTGGATGAAGCACATGGTGCACATCTTCATTATTCTAAATATTTTCCGGTGTCTGCTGCTGATCTGGGAGCTGACATTGTAATACAGAGTTTCCATAAAACGCTGCCATCTATGACTCAGACGGCGGTGCTTCATATATGCAGTGATAATGGCAGATGTGGGAAAAGATAAAGAGATTTATGGGGATTTACCAGACCAGCAGTCCGTCGTATATTCTGATGGCGAGTATGGATGCATGTATGGATAAACTGAGAAAAGACGGGCAGCAGATGTTTCGTGAATTTACCTTCAATCTGGAGAAGGCCAGACAGCGTCTTTCAAAGTGTGAAAAAATAAAACTGATCGAAGGTTCTATGATCGAAGGCGGTGGAATCTATGATTTTGACAGATCCAAGCTGTTGTTCTCCACAGTCGGAACTTCTGTTAACGGACACCTTCTCCATCAGATACTTCGTGACAGATATCACATTGAAATGGAAATGGCGGCTGAGAAATATGTTCTTGGAATTGCAGCAGTGGGAGATACAGAAGAGGGATTTGAGAGACTGTGTACTGCAATTGAAGAGATTGATGCAGAGATACAGCAAACAGATGAGTCGGAGGAATCGCAGTATCATACTTCTCATGCGAGAATGACACAGCTTATGACAATTTCTCAGGCAGTGGATGCGCAGCAAAGGCGATATTCTCTGAAAGAAAGTGTTGGCAAAGTCAGTGCAGAGTTTGCTTATCTGTATCCGCCCGGAATTCCGATTATTGTGCCGGGAGAGCAGATAACTGGACAATTTGTAAGAAATGTGAGAAGATACATGGAACAGGGGCTGGAAGTACAGGGACTCAGTGATACATCTGCTGAAACAATCTGCGTAGCTGCCCGAAATGAAATTGGACAGGAAGAATACAGTCCGGCAAAGGAATAACATAACAGATATGGGAAAGATTTTTTACATCATGGGAAAGAGTGCATCCGGAAAAGACAGAATCTATTCACTTCTGGCCGCACATAAAGAATTGAATCTGAAAACACTTATTCTGTATACAACCCGCCCGATCAGGGTAGGAGAGCAGGATGGAAAAAATTATTATTTTGTAGATGACGGAAAACTGGAAGAATTCAGAAAAAACGGAAATCTTATCGAGGAGAGAGCATATCATACGGTTTATGGGATATGGACTTATTTCACTGCAGATGATGGTCAGGTGAACCTTGCAGATTCCGATTATCTGGGAATCGGTACTCTGGAGTCATTTAAAAAGATGCGTAAATACTATGGGGAAGATGCAGTCTGTCCTGTTTATGTCCAGGTAGAAGATGGAGAAAGACTGAGTCGTGCTCTTAATAGAGAGAGAGAACAGGAAAATCCAAGATATGAGGAAATGTGTAGAAGATTTATTGCAGATCAGTCGGATTTTTCAGAGGAAAATATTCTGAACGCAGGGATAGAGAAACGTTTTCAGAATATAAATCTTGATGACTGTGTGAAAGAAATCGCAAATTATATAAAGTCTGTGCAATAGTTCTTCTTTTATGGTATAATATCTTACAAAACGGACTGGTGAGGTGATTCTTATGATGGGATTTAACAATATTATCGGACATGAAGAGATTATCGGACATTTAAAAAATGCAATAGAATCAGGAAAAATATCGCATTCTTATATTTTTACCGGCGAACCAGGTTCTGGTAAGAAGCTCCTTGCAGGGACTTTTGCGGCAACACTTCAGTGTGAGGCCGGAGGTACAGAACCCTGCCAGAAATGCGACTCCTGCAAAAAGGCGATGGGTAAGAATCATCCGGACATTATTATGGTCAGTCATGAGAAACCTGGAACGATCACAATTGACGAGATCAGGGATCAGGTGATCAATGATATAGATATCAGACCATATTACAGTCCTTACAAGATTTATATTATTGCAGATGCAGATCTTATGACACCACAGGCACAGAATGCTCTTCTTAAAACAATTGAAGAGCCGCCGGAATATGCAGTGATTCTTTTGCTGACTAATAATATCGGGGGACTGCTGCCGACTATTCAGTCAAGATGTGTTCGTCTTGATCTGAAGGTAGTGGATGACGGTCTTGTAAAGAAATATCTGATGGAGCATCTTCATGTTCCGGATTACCAGGCGGAGATTGACGCATCCTTTGCACAGGGCAGTATTGGAAGGGCAAAAGAAGCAGCTACTTCTCAGGAGTTTGCAGAGATGACTCAGAATGCATTGAGGATTCTTAAATATGCAAACACCATGGAAGTTTATGAACTGTCAGATGCGATTAAGAGTCTTTCTGAGGACAAACAGAATATCAACGATTATCTGGATATTTTCCAGTTCTGGTTCAGAGATGTCCTGATGTTTAAGGCAACACAGGAGATTGACAATCTGGTATTTAAACAGGAAATTAATTTTATCAGAGAACAGGCAAAGCAGCGTTCCTACGAGAATCTGGAGAACATTCTGGATTCTATTCAGAAGACAAAGGTACGTCTGAAAGCAAATGTTAATTTTGATCTGGCATTTGAATTGCTGTTCCTGACGATCAGGGAGAAATAGAATGACAAAAGTAGTAGGCGTGAGATTTCGTAATGTAGGTAAGATTTATTATTTCAGTCCTAAAGATTATGAAATTAAAACAGGCGATCACGTGATCGTGGAGACAGCCCGGGGAATTGAATACGGGAAAGTCGTACTTGCACCAAGAGAAGTAGGTGAGGAAGATGTTGTTCACCCTCTCAAAGAAGTTTCTTCGTGTGGCAACAAAGGAGGACGACGAGAGAGAGGCACAGAACAGAGTAGAGAGAGAGAAGGCATTTAAAATCTGTCAGAAGAAGATTCGTGAACATGGTCTGGAAATGAAACTGATAGATGCAGAGTATACATTTGATAATAATAAAGTGCTGTTTTATTTCACTGCTGACGGCAGAATTGATTTTTCGCCAATTGGTAAAAAGATCTGGCAGCAATTTTTAAAACGCGTATCGAACTTCGTCAGATTGGTGTTCGGGATGAGACAAAGATTCTGGGAGGAATCGGTATCTGCGGAAGATGTCTGTGCTGCCACACATATCTGTCTGAGTTTGCACCGGTATCCATAAAGATGGCAAAAGAGCAGAATCTGTCCCTTAACCAGACAAAGATTTCCGGTGTGTGCGGAAGACTGATGTGCTGCCTGAAGAACGAGCAGGAAACATATGAAGAGCTGAATAAAAAGCTTCCGGGACTGGGAGATACAGTTACAACTCCGGATGGGCTTACCGGAACTGTACACAGTGTAAACGTGCTTCGTCAACGTGTAAAGGTAATTGTAGAGATCAATGACGAGAAAGAAATTCAGAATTTCCGGTAGATGACCTGAAATTCAGACCGAGAAAGAAGAAGTCAAAGTCTCTGAAAAAGAATTAAAAGAACTTGGAAATCTGGAAGATAAAAAAGGAGATTCCAAATTAAATGACTGATCAGCTGGTAAAAGATAATGAACGTATAGATGATCTTCAGAACGGATATTATGTGATACAGGATCCGGATAAATTCTGTTTTGGGATGGATGCAGTTCTTCTTTCCGGCTTTGCAAAAGTAAAAAAGGGTGAGACTGCTCTGGATCTGGGAACAGGAACGGGAATTATCCCGATCCTGCTTAAAACCAAAACAAATGGGAAACACTTTACAGGTCTTGAGATTCAGAAAGAGTGTGCAGATATGGCCGGACGCAGTGTCAGATATAATCATCTGGAGGACGATGTTGAGATCGTACGGGGTGATATTAAGGAGGCTGCTGATATTTTTGGGGCAGCTTCTTTTGATGTAGTGACAAGTAATCCGCCTTATATGATCGGACAGCATGGGCTTCGCAATCCGGATATGCCAAAAGCAATTGCCAGACATGAAGTACTCTGTAATCTGGAGGATGTGGTGAGCCAGGCATCAAAGGTTCTGAAAGAACGTGGAAGATTTTATATGGTTCACAGACCGTTCAGACTGGCTGAGATTATGAATGTTCTCACAAAGTATCGTCTGGAACCGAAAAGGATGCAGCTTGTATATCCATACATAGACAGAGAACCGAACATGGTTCTGATCGAGGCATTAAAGGAGGAAATTCCAGAGTTACAGTGGAACCTCCTCTGATCGTATATAAAGAGCCGGGAGTCTATACAGAAAATATACTGAAGATTTATGATATGATTTAACCGAATTTTATTTGCAAAGTAATATGAGAGGAAACAAATTATGAGTGGTAAATTGTATTTATGTGCAACACCCATAGGAAATCTGGAGGATATTACACTCCGGGTACTTCGAACATTGAAAGAAGTGGATCTTATTGCAGCAGAGGATACCAGAAACAGTATTAAACTGCTGAACCATTTTGATATAAAAACACCTATGACCAGTTATCATGAGTACAACAAAATTGATAAGGCATATGTTCTGATCAGTAAAATGCAGGAAGGGCAGAATATTGCACTGATCACAGATGCGGGAACTCCGGGGATCTCAGATCCGGGAGAGGAGCTTGCGGCAATGTGTTATGAAGCGGGGATTGAAGTAACTTCTCTTCCGGGACCTGCTGCTTGTATCACTGCCCTGACTCTGTCCGGACTTCCAACCAGAAGATTCGCTTTTGAAGCATTTCTTCCGGCAGATAAAAAAGAAAGAAAACTGATTCTGGAAGAACTGAAGAATGAAACAAGAACTATCATTCTCTATGAGGCTCCTCACAGACTGGTAAGAACTCTGGAGGAATTGAAGGAAACTCTCGGAAATCGCAGAATGACTCTTTGCAGGGAACTGACGAAAAGACATGAGACTGCATTCCATACGACTATCGAGGAGCTGATCCTCTATTATCAGACAGAGAAGCCGCTTGGAGAGTGTTGTGCTTGTGATCGAAGGCAGAAGCAGACAGGAGATGGAAGAGGAACAGAAGGCATCCTGGGAAAAAATTACCATAGAAGAACACATGGAAATCTATGAAAATCAGGGACATTCAAGAAAAGAAGCTATGAAAATGGTAGCAAATGATAGAGGAATGACGAAGAGAGATGTCTATCAGTACCTCATCAATAAAACCGAAGAATAAGATTAACATACAGAAGAATTCCCGTTTTCGGGGATTCTTTTTTATTCAGGCTGTGGCAAGGAACGGGCTTTTGTGCTATAATAAATTTGTATTATTATGTCCAGATACCAGAATATATTTGAAAACCTGTCTATAATTTTCACGCAGGGGTTTTCAGATATATTCTGGTGATAAGTATATATAACAGGAGGAAAGAAATGGGCGGAGAAAATACAGAATACGGAGCGGATCAAATCCAGATTCTGGAAGGTTTGGAAGCCGTACGAAAGAGACCAGGTATGTATATCGGAAGTACATCCGGCAGAGGTCTTCATCATCTGGTTTATGAGATTGTAGATAACGCGGTTGATGAAGCACTGGCAGGATTTTGTACAGAGATTCAGGTAGTTATTAATCCGGACAACTCTATCACAGTTGTAGATAACGGACGTGGTATTCCGGTAGGAATCAATCATAAAGCAGGGATTCCTGCTGTAGAAGTAGTATTTACCATTCTTCATGCCGGCGGTAAATTTGGAGGCGGAGGGTACAAGGTATCCGGTGGTCTTCACGGAGTAGGTGCGTCTGTAGTAAATGCACTTTCCACATGGCTTGAAGTAAGGATCTATCATGAAGGTAAGATTTATCAGCAGAGATATGAACGCGGTAAAACTATGTATCCTCTGAAGGTTGTGGGAGACTGCCAGCCGGATAAGACCGGAACAACAGTTGTCTTCCTTCCGGATAAAGAAATATTTGAGGAAACAGTATATGATTATGACATTCTGAAACAGCGTTTGAGAGAGATGGCATTCCTGACAAAGGGATTGAAGATTTCTCTTAAAGATACCAGAGAAGGAATGGAAAGAGAGAAAATTTTCCATTATGAAGGTGGTATCCGTGAATTTGTAAGCTATCTGAACAGAAGCAAGGAAGCGCTTTACCCGGAAATCATTTACTGCGAAGGACAGCAGAACGGTGTGTCTGTAGAGGTTGCCATGCAGCACAATGACTCTTATACAGAGAACTGCTATGGATTTGTAAATAATATTAATACACCTGAGGGTGGTACTCATATTGTAGGTTTCAGAAATGCCCTGACAAAGACGTTCAATGATTATGCCAGAAAGAACAAGCTGCTTAAAGACAGTGAACCCAATTTGAGTGGCGATGATATCCGCGAAGGTCTGACTGCAATCGTCAGTGTTAAGATTGAGAATCCCCAGTTTGAAGGTCAGACAAAACAGAAGCTTGGAAACAGTGAAGCAAGAGGGGCTGTTGACAGCGTGGTGAGCAAGCAGCTTGAGATTTTCCTTGAGCAGAATCCAACAGTAGCGAAAACTACAGTAGAAAAATCAGTTCTTGCACAGAGAGCACGTGAGGCTGCACGTAAGGCTCGTGATCTGACCAGAAGAAAATCAGCACTTGATAATATGTCACTTCCTGGAAAGCTTGCAGACTGTTCAGATAAGAATCCTGAGAACTGTGAAATCTACATTGTAGAGGGAGATTCCGCCGGTGGCTCTGCAAAAACAGCCAGAAATCGTGTAACACAGGCTATCCTTCCACTGAGAGGTAAGATCCTGAATGTAGAGAAAGCACGTCTGGATAAGATTTATGCAAATGCAGAGATCAAAGCTATGATCACAGCTTTCGGAACAGGAATTCATGAAGATTTTGATATCAGTAAACTTCGTTATCATAAGATTATTATTATGACTGATGCCGATGTCGATGGTGCGCACATCGCAACCCTTCTGCTGACTTTCCTGTATCGTTTTATGCCTGAGCTTATCAAACAGGGATATGTGTATCTTGCACAGCCGCCATTATACAAGGTGGAGAAGAACAAGAAAGTATGGTATGCATACGACGATGATGAACTGAATCAGATTCTGACAGAAATCGGACGTGACGGAAATAACAAGATCCAGCGTTATAAAGGTCTTGGAGAGATGGATGCAGACCAGCTTTGGGAGACGACAATGGATCCTGAGAAACGAATCCTGCTTAAGGTTACCATGGATGAGGCTGCGACTTCTGAGATTGACCTTACATTTACTACACTGATGGGTGACAAGGTAGAGCCGAGACGTGAATTTATTGAAGAGAATGCAAGATTTGTAAAGAATCTGGATATCTGATAATAGGGAGAATAGATAAATGGAAGATAATATTTTTGACAAAGTCCACGAGGTGGATCTGGAAAAGACCATGAAGGACTCTTATATTGACTATGCCATGAGCGTTATCGCTTCCAGAGCACTGCCTGATGTAAGAGGTGGTCTGAAACCGGTTCAGCGGCGTGTATTGTATTCATGATAGAACTGAATAATGGTCCTGACAAACCGCATCGTAAATGTGCGCGTATTGTCGGTGATACAATGGGTAAATATCATCCACATGGTGACAGTTCTATTTATGGAGCACTTGTAAATATGGCACAGGAATGGTCTACCAGATATCCGCTGGTAGACGGACATGGAAACTTTGGTTCCGTAGATGGTGACGGGGCAGCGGCCATGCGATACACTGAGGCACGTCTGAGTAAGATTTCCATGGAAATGCTGGCAGATATTAACAAAGATACTGTTGACTTCCAGCCAAACTTTGATGAAACAGAGAGAGAGCCGGTTGTACTGCCGTCCCGTTATCCGAATCTTCTGGTGAACGGAACTTCAGGTATTGCAGTAGGTATGGCTACCAATATCCCTCCTCATAATCTGAGAGAGGTTGTGGATGCTGTTGTCAAGATTATAGACAATATCATTGAAGAACAACGCGAAACGACTATGGAAGAGATTCTGGATATTGTAAAAGGTCCTGATTTTCCTACAGGTGCGACGATTCTTGGAAGAAGAGGGATTGAAGAAGCATACAGAACAGGTCGTGGTAAGATTCGTGTACGTGCAGTGACAAATATTGAGACTCTTCCAAACGGAAAGTCCAGAATTATTGTCACAGAGCTTCCGTATCTGGTAAATAAAGCGCGTCTGATCTCAAAGATTGCAGAACTTGTAAGAGATAAAAAGATTGACGGAATCACAGACCTGAATGACCATTCCAGTCGTGAGGGAATGAGAATCTGTATTGATCTGCGCAAGGATGCAAATGCAAATGTAGTTTTGAATTTACTGTATAAGCATACGCAGTTACAGGATACTTTTGGCGTAAATATGCTTTCACTTATTCCGAATAACGGAAGTCTGGAACCGAAGGTATTAAACCTGAAACAGATGCTGGAATATTATCTGGCTCATCAGGAAGATGTAGTGACCAGAAGAACGAAATATGACCTGAATAAAGCAAGAGAGCGAGCTCACATTTTAGAAGGTCTGCTGAAAGCACTGGACAATATTGATGAGGTGATCCGTATTATCAGAGCTTCGCAGAATGTGCAGATCGCAAAACAGGAGTTAATGGATCGCTTTGAACTGACAGATGTTCAGGCACAGGCAATCGTAGATATGCGTCTGCGTGCTCTGACAGGTCTGGAAAGAGAGAAGCTGGAAGCAGAGTATGCTGATTTAATGGAAAAAATCCGTAAATACGAGGCTATCCTTGCGGACAGAAGTCTTCTTCTTCGCGTGATTCGGGAAGAAATTCTTGCAATTGCAGAGAAATACGGAGACGACAGAAAGACTTCTATCGGATATGATGTATACGATATTTCTACAGAGGATCTGATTCCGAGAGAGAATACAGTGATCACAATGACCAAACTTGGATATATTAAGAGAATGACAGTAGATAATTTCAGAAGCCAGAACAGAGGTGGAAGAGGAATTAAGGGAATGCAGACTCTTGAGGATGACTACATTGAAGAACTTCTGATGACAACTACCCATCATTATCTGATGTTCTTTACAAATACAGGAAGGGTATATCGTCTGAAGGCATATGAGATTCCGGAGGCAGGACGTACTGCAAGAGGAACTGCGATTATTAATCTGTTACAGCTTATGCCGGGGGAATGCATCACTGCAGTAATCCCGCTCCGCAAATTTGAAGATGGTCATTATCTGATGATGGCTACGAAGAATGGCCTGGTAAAGAAAACACCGATTAAAGAATATGCGAATGTGCGTAAAAACGGACTGGCAGCTATCACATTGCGTGATGATGATGAACTGATCGAGGTTAAGCTTACAGATGATAAGAAGGATATAATACTTGTTACAAAAGATGGTATGTGTATCCGTTTTAAAGAAACAGATGTAAGAAGTACAGGCAGAACTTCTATGGGTGTACGCGGTATGAATATCGATGATGGAGACGAAGTGGTAGCAATGCAGCTGAATTCTCAGGGAGATTGCCTGCTGATAGTTTCTGCAAATGGTATGGGTAAACGTACTTCTATGGGTGAATTTACCTGTCAGAATCGTGGCGGTAAAGGTGTAAAATGTTATAAGATTACCGAGAAAACCGGTGATGTAATCGGAGCAAGAGCTGTAAATGAAGATAATGAAGTAATGCTGATCACTACGGAAGGTATTATCATCAGAATCGCCTGCGCTGATATTTCCATTCTTGGAAGAATTACATCGGGTGTAAAACTGATCAATCTTACAGAGGGTGTCACTGTAGCCAGTGTAGCTAAAGTGAGAGATAAAGAAGAAAAAGATACAAATGCACAGCAGGCAGCAGTGGAAATTACGGACAGTGCAGAAACAGAAGAATCTGATCAGCCGACAGATCAGGAGACACAGGATGAGAACAGAGGGGAAGAGGAATAACCATGAAGAAATGGTACAGATATCTTGCAGCCGGAGTGTTGGTATTACTGACACTCTGTGTGGCAGGATGCGGGGGAGTGAGTCATAAATCACCGGAAAAAGTAACAGAGGAATTGATTCAGTCCTATACTGACGGGAAAGAAAAGAAAGTGAAGGAGTGCTATAACCAGGCAGATAATACAGAAGCAGATCTTCAGGCAGAGATTACAGCAACACTCAAATATTTTGCGGCACATAATCCTAAGAAAGTATCTGTTCAGGATTGTGAGATCCTTCTGAAAATGACAAGTACAGTTAATGTATACATAACCTACAATCTGATCCTGGAGGATGATCAGGAATATCCATGTGTTGGAACTTATATGGTTGGTAAACAGGATAAAACTTATTATATCATGGCACCATCACAGATCACAGATGATATGAAAACTCAGGCGGCTACAGCATATGTCCAATTTATGAAGACAGATGCTTACAAGACGTATACCAAAGCATATGAAACATTTATCAAGAAGAATCCGGGATATGAAGACAAAATTTCGGAAAAAGCAGGAGTGTAATATATCGAGGGCAAAAAAATGAAAAGAATATTACTGATGGTATTTAGAAATCTCTTTTTTGTTCCATATGGATGGTTTAAGTTATGCTGGTATGCATCGCATGCAGAACGTTACAGTGAAGAACAGAGATATCAGCTTCTTAAATATGTAGATAACAGAGCAGTGAAAGGCGGTAATCTGGTAATTGACGGTCATGGTATGGAAAATATTCCAAAAGAAAATGGGTTTATTTTCTTTCCCAATCATCAGGGATTATTTGATGTACTTGCAATCATACAGGTGTGTCCGGTACCTTTCTCGGTAGTGGCAAAAAAAGAGCTGACAAATGTACCATTTCTGAAGCAGGTATTTGCATGCATGAAAGCGTTTATGATTGACCGTGATGATGTCAAACAATCTATGCAGGTAATCATTAATGTTATCAAAGAAGTAAAGGCAGGAAGAAACTATCTGATTTTTGCCGAGGGAACCAGAAGCAAAGACGGCAATCATCCGCAGGAATTTAAAGGTGGAAGTTTTAAAGCTGCAACGAAATCAAAATGTCCGATCGTACCCGTAGCACTGATTGATTCTTATAAAGCGTTTGATACGGGATCTGTCAAAAAACTTACAGTGCAGGTACATTTTCTGGAACCCATATACTATGATGAGTATAAAGATATGAAAACAACAGAGATTGCAGCAGAGGTAAAAAAACGTATCGAAGCGACAATAACACAGTATACTTCTTGATGGAAGTATGAAATTTGCAAGTCCTGAAACCGGATTTTAGGGTAAAAATAAAAAATATGAAAAAAAAGTAAAAAAACCTGTTGACAAAACAGTTTTTACATATAATTACAAATGCGCTTCGGGAGATTCCAAAGTGCATTCGAATTTAATATTGAACTATTAGTTCGGAGTCTGGAGAAGTACTCAAGAGGCCGAAGAGGTGCCCCTGCTAAGGGTATAGGTCGCTAACGCGGCGCGGGGGTTTCAAATCCCTCCTTCTCCGTTTTTATTTTTTGAAAAGCAAAAAATAAACAAAAAAAGATGTTGACAAACACTTGAAACTATGATAAAGTAAACAAGCTGTCAACAAACAGTAAATCGGTTGAAAAAAAGATTTGAAAAAACTTAAAAAAGTTCTTGACAAATCAAAAACAACATGATAAAATAAACAAGCTGTCGCAAGACAGACAACCTTGATAACTAAACAGTGAAACACATACGATTCTCGAAAATTCTTTACATTTTTAAGAACGGTTTGAAAAACCAAAAACAGTAAAACGAGAGATAGCTAGTTGTTATCTTGAGTGAATCAAACATTTAATCAGAGAGTTTGATCCTGGCTCAGGATGAACGCTGGCGGCGTGCTTAACACATGCAAGTCGAACGGGAAATATTTCATTGAGACTTCGGTGGATTTGATCTATTTCTAGTGGCGGACGGGTGAGTAACGCGTGGGTAACCTGCCTTATACAGGGGGATAACAGTCAGAAATGGCTGCTAATACCGCATAAGCGCACAGAGCTGCATGGCTCAGTGTGAAAAACTCCGGTGGTATAAGATGGACCCGCGTTGGATTAGCTGGTTGGTGGGGTAACGGCCCACCAAGCGACGATCCATAGCCGGCCTGAGAGGGTGAACGGCCACATTGGGACTGAGACACGGCCCAGACTCCTACGGGAGGCAGCAGTGGGGAATATTGCACAATGGGGGAAACCCTGATGCAGCGA
>ENA-OQCF01000488-OQCF01000488.1-human-gut-metagenome-genome-assembly--contig:-NODE-488-length-15437-cov-1.769366_pt1 | contig 15437 bp, 20 predicted proteins | sample MGYA00242756_ERZ504573 | MGnify/ENA primary metagenome ERZ504573 (study PRJEB26092, sample SAMD00036240) | human gut metagenome | host: Homo sapiens | study: EMG produced TPA metagenomics assembly of... | reverse complement strand
CAGCAACGGAACGACCGTGATGATGGCCCCATAGCCAATCCACACATAGCCGCCTTCGTAAATAATGGTATCGATGAATCCCTTTCCTGCACCCAACCCCACGCAGGCCAGGAACAAGGCGATACCGATTTCGCGTATCATCAGATTGGCACTCATCGTCGTGTAGGTTATCAGCTATATTGAGGCCCGAAACGGCTGATGAGGATGGAAACCACCAACGGTCCGCCGGCCAGTCCCAGTTTCACGGTTGGGGAATGCCGGGGAACATGAACGGCAGACTGCCCAAGATACATCCCAGGGCAATACCCAGGAAGATAGGAATCAAGTTTGGATGGTTGAGACGCTTCAGCGAGTTACCCAGCACCTTCTCCGCATGACTCACGGCAAGCTCGCTGCCTACAATCGTCACACGGTCTCCCATCTGCAACTGCAAGTGGGGAGTTGCCACCAGTCCACGCCCGAACGGTTGATACGGGTGATGCAGGCACCGAAGTTGTTACGTATCTTGAGCTGAGACAGAGACTTGCCGTTCAGTTCCGGCTTGGTGATGAGGATGCGGCGTGAAATCAAGTTCTTGTCCTCCCGTTCCCACTCCACCGAAATTTTTCTTCCGAAGAAGGCAACAATGGCCTCCACATCTTTCGGGTTGGCAATGAACAGAATTTCATCCTGCATGTGCAGCACCGTATCGGCATTCGCCAGTTCTGTTTCCTGACTGCCGGTGTGCCGGATGCGGGAGATGACAAACGCACGGTTCAACAATGGTTTCACATCTCTGATCCGCTTGCCGTCTATTGCCTCATTGCGTATCTCTACCGATATGGGACGCACGGTCAGCTCCTGCAGATGACCCAGCCCGTGCTCGGCATCCTCCTCTTCTTTTTGGGTGTTAATCCGCATGAAAATCTTCAAGGCAAGCAGCCCCAAGATGCAGCCCACCACACCCAGCGGATAGGCAACGGCATATCCGAGTGCGATTTCCGGAGCATCCACCCCGTTGAGGTCACTGTTTGCCTGCTGGGCAGCACCCAGACCGGGGGTATTGGTCACGGCTCCGGACAAGATACCCACCATCGTAGTAATGGGAATTCCGGTGGCAAAGTGCAACACAATGGTGATAACCACGCTGAGGAAGACGGAAAGCATTGCTACCATGTTCAGCGTAAGTCCGCCCTTTTTGAAAGCGGAGAAGAATCCCGGTCCCACTTGCAGACCGATGGAATAGACAACAGTATCAAGCCGAACTCCTTCAGGAAGTGCAGCAGATGTTCGTCGAGGTTCATGTCGAAATGTCCGAAGACAATGCCCACAAACAAAATCCAGGTGACACCCAGCGAGATGCCTGCCACCTTCAACTTGCCCAGCATGATACCGAAGGTGATGACCAGGGACAGAATCAGGACAGAGTGTGCCACTCCTCCGCCCCAAAGATTGGGATAACCCTCAAAGAGGTTTCTTAATAGTTCCATAGTTTCTATCTTTAGTTTTTACTTTTTACTTTTCAACCTTACTGTTTAATTCTTAATTCTCTATTTAAAAAGTATATCCCCACAGAAATCACTTCTCCGGGGATACGCATTTCACACATAAAAAACAACTACTATTATAAAGCATGTTGCCGTGCTTTTTCGGTGGATTGCTCTGATTCTTGTTGTGCGCCATCTCCAATGCCTGCACCAGCTTGTAGCGGGTATCGCGCGGCATGATGACCTCATCTATGAGGCCACGCTCGGCGGCGCGGTAAGGGTTGGAGAACTTGTCTTCATACTCCTTGATAATCTCCTGCTTCTCTTCGGCAGAGGACTTGCGGTAGAGGATGTTCACTGCACCCTCGGCACCCATCACGGCGATTTCCGCCTGCGGATAAGCCAGGTTCACGTCGGCACCCGTCGGCTTGCTGGACATCACGATGTAGGCGCCGCCGTATGCCTTGCGGGTAATCAGCGTTATCTTGGGCACGGTAGCTCAGCATAGGCATAGACAATCTTGGCGCCGTGGCGGATGATGCCGTTGTGCTCCTGCATCGTTGCGGCAAAAAGCGGGAACATCTTCGAAGGTTATCAGCGGGATGTTGAAGCAGTCGCAGAAACGAATAAAACGTGCCGCCTTGTCGCTGGCATCAATATCGAGCACACCCGCCAAATAGGCAGGTTGGTTTGCACGATACCTACCGAACGCCCGTTCAGACGACCGAAACCGATAACGACGTTCTTGGCAAAGTGAGGCATCACTTCGAAGAAATACTGGTTGTCCAGCACCGGTTCTATAATATCCTTGATGTCATAGGGCATGTTCGGGTCTTCGGGGATGACGGTCTGAAGCGTCTCTACCCGGCGATGGATATCGTCGGAGCAGGGAGTGAAGGGAGCATCCTCCATATTGTTGGACGGCAGGAACTCAGCAGCTCGCGGATGCTCATCAGTGTCTCCTCCTCCGTATTGCACATGAAGTGGGTAACGCCGCTCTTGCTGCTATGCGTATAGGCACCGCCCAGTTCCTCCTTGTCCACCTCCTCGTGGGTCACGGTCTTTACCACGTCCGGACCGGTGATGAACATGTGGCTCTGCTCCTTTACCATGAAGATAAAGTCGGTAAGCGCCGGAGAGTAGCATGCCCCACCGGCACACGGCCCCAGAATGGCAGATATCTGCGGGATGACACCCGACGCAATGGTGTTCTGATAGAAGATGGAGCATAGCCTGCCAAGCTGTTCACACCTTCCTGAATGCGCGCGCCGCCCGAATCGTTGAGGGCAATGACGGGAGCGCCGTTCTTCAGGGCAAGCTGCTGCACCTTCACAATCTTTGCGGCATTCGTCTCGCTGAGCGAACCGCCGTGCGCCGTGAAGTCGTAGGCATAGACAAATACAAGGCGGCCGTCTATCTTTCCGTAACCGGACACCATGCCGTCTCCGGCAATCTGTTTCTTCTCCATGCCGAAGTTGGTGCAACGGTGGTTCACGAACTTGTCCAGCTCATTGAACGAGCCTTTGTCCAGCAGCATGTCAATACGTTCGCGGGCAGTCATGCGGCCGGAGGCGTGTTGTTTCTCTATCTTGTCTACGCCCCCACCCAGCGAGGCACGTTTGTCCAGTTCCTCAAACTGCGGTATATTTCTTCTCTGTTCATATTTGCATTTACAATTTAGTGATTTATAATATACGGACTGAATGCGACTCGGGATTATTCCTCCTTTATCAACTCCAATTCAATCAATACCTGGTTGGCATTCACCGGTTCGCCCTCGCTCACGAGAATGTTGCGGACGATGCAGTCGGCATTCACCTTATAGTTACTCTGCATCTTCATGGCTTCCAGCACCACGGCAATGTCTCCGGCAGCCAGTCGGTCGCCCACCTTGACGGGGATGCTTACCACCTTGCCCGGCATCGGAGCCAAAATCTTGTCGCCCTGCTTCTCATCGGCTCCTTTCTTCATGTGCAGATACTTGGCTTGCGTGTCTACAATGTCTACGTGGAAGGAACGCTGGAGCATGCTGATGTCATAGCTCTTTCCTCCCTCGCCGCGCACAAGGCCTGCGTTGAACGAGTTTCCGTTGTGCAGGATGGAGCAACTTCCGTTCTCCGCCATCACAATGTCCACTTCGTAGGGCTTTCCGTCAATGGTAAGCTGAACCTTATTTCCTTCCTTACCCACCAGGGTAATGTCTGCTATACGGTCTCCTATATGTATTTCCATTATTAAATCTCCATTATCAATTTTCCATTCCTTAAATCCTAAGCACTCCCTTCTGCAAGCCGAATTCCCTCCAACGGCTGATGGGGCGGCCATCGGACAGCTGTGCCGAAACGTTCTCCTCCAGATTAACCAGATAGTCCATATAGGCGGCTATCATGGCAATGTTCTCCAACTCTTCGTTGGTGGTATTGGTGCGTACCAGCATGCGGGCGTTCTTCTCGATAAAGAGGGTGTTGTACTCTCCCTTCACAAAGTCGGGCACGTGCATGATGCGCTTCAGATAGGCAAGGTTGGTCTTTACGCCCGTAATCTTGTACTCGTAGAGCACACGGCGCATACGCTCGATGGCATACTGGCGGGTGGTTGCCCATACGATGAGCTTACCTATCATGGGGTCGTAGTAGATGGGGATTTCATAGCCGTCGTACACGTAGCTGTCAATGCGGACACCGATTCCGTTCGGCTCCGTCAGTTGCTTGATGACACCGGGAGACGGCATGAAGTTGTTCTCCGTATCTTCGGCACAGATGCGGCACTCTATGGCATGGCCGCGCTGGAACAGGTCCTCCTGCTTGAGGTGCAGCACCTCGTCGTTGGCAATGCGGATTTGCTCTTTCACCAGGTCCACGCCTACCACTTCTTCCGTGATGGGGTGCTCTACTTGCAGGCGCGTATTCATTTCGAGGAAATAGAAACGGCGGTTCTTGTCTACCAGAAACTCGATGGTACCTGCACCGGAGTAGTTCACTGCCTTTGCTGCAGCAACCGCCTTCTCTCCCATTTCCCGGCGCAATTCCGGCGTAAGGAAGGGTGACGGGCTTTCTTCTACCACCTTCTGGTTGCGGCGTTGCACGGAGCATTCGCGGTCGAAAAGGTGGATAACGTTGCCGTGGTTGTCGCCCAATATCTGAAACTCGATGTGATGCGGTTCTTCCACGAACTTTTCCAGATAGACCGTGTCGTCTCCAAAGGAGGACATGGACTCGGAGCGTGCCGTGTTGTAGGTTCCACCACTTCGCTCTCGCTATGGATAAGGCGCATACCTTTACCACCGCCACCCATAGACGCCTTCAGCATCACGGGGTAGCCTATCTCGTTGCAGATGCGCACAGCTTCTTCGGCACTCTGCAAAGGTTGTTCCGTTCCGGGAACCACGGGTACGCCTGCCGCAATCATTCGCTTGCGGGCAGCTATCTTATCGCCCATCGCCTCCATCGTCTCGGCGGCGGGACCGATAAAGATAATCCCTTCCTCCTTGCAACGGCGTGCAAACTCCGAGTTCTCCGACAAAAAGCCGTAACCCGGATGGATGGCATCGGCACCGCATCGCTTTGCCGTGGCAATCACTTTTTCAATATTCAGATAACTCTCTTTTGCCACGGCCGGTCCTATCGGATAAGCCTCATCGGCATATGCCACATGATGAGAAGTACGGTCGGCATCGGAAAAGACGGCAACCGTAAGCAGTCCCATCTCCCGGCACGAACGCATGACGCGCAAGGCAATCTCACCTCTGTTGGCAATCAATACTTTCTTAATCATTTTACTTTTTCTTTAATATATAAAGGATATATATAGTCACACCACAATGCGGACATACCTTCAACAAAGGCATTCCATTTCTTGTTTAAATGTTCAACTAATATCTTCGTACTGTCTTCCTAACCCACGAGCAAAGGCAGCCTTTAATGAATGGCAGGTCTTCTGACTGACTCCTAATCCTGAAGCCTTCCCGATATTTCAATGCATATCAGTGGCAAGGGTGTTTTTCATGATATAAACGGAGCTTCACAGCAGCGGGACTGTCCGGGATTTACACCCGATTCCCTTTTAATCCAGATGATGGAAACATGCATCCGGAACCAATTCGCGGGCAAAGATAACAAAAATTATCAGGAGTATTCGCAAACCTAATAGTTTTTGTTATCTTTGTCCCAGTTTTGGTTTCACCTCTCCCGGTTCTGTTGGAGATGAGTGATGAAAAAGGGAATCAGGTGCAAATCCTGAACAGACCCGCTGCTGTAAGTCCTTCCAAAATCTTTGAATATTCTACAAGCACTGTCCGCCCGGCGGATGGGAAGGCATTCAAAGAGGGATAAGTCAGAAGACCTGCCAAGACAACATAGTTTTAGTGCTTTCGGGGAATAAAGCAACAAAACATTGAGTCGAGGCATTCTTTATCCATATAAAGGAATCTTTCTCTTGTTCATTTTTCCTTGAGGGCAAGTTACGAACGCTTATAAGGAACTGAAATGAGATTCATCACAGGACTGCTATTTACATTTATCTGCCTGCTTCCTGCAGGTAGTATGGCACAAAATAAGGTCACCTTATCCGGAAAAGTCATAGACCAGCACGGGACACCGATAGCCCAAGCCACCATCGCTGTGGAAAACACCACCTCCGGCACCTATACGGACGACCGGGGGAAGTATTCACTGCAAGTCGCTCCGGGTAAACATACCTTCATCGTCTCCTTCCTGGGCTACCAAACCGTGAAACAATCCCTCGACATCCGGCAGGATAAAAAACAGAACTTTACATTGCAGGAAAGTACCGTAACGCTAAGCTCTGTCGAGGTTTACGGAAAGACCCAAACGCAGAAAGTGAAGGAAGGGGCCTTTGCTGTCAATGCACTCGACATCAAGCCGATAGTAAACTCTCTGAATAACCTCAACGACCTGGTGAACCGTACAACGGGCATTAAGGTGAGAGAGGAAGGCGGAGTTGGCTCGGACTTCGACCTCTCCATCAACGGAATGTCCGGTAATTCCATACGTTATTTTCTGGACGGAATACCATTGGACACAAAAGGCAGCGGCGTTTCATTGGCAAATCTGCCGGTCAATATCATCGACCGGATTGAAATTTATAAAGGAGTAGTACCTGCCAGTCTGGGTACAGATGCATTGGGAGGCGCCATCAATATCATTACGAAGCAAGAGAAGAAGAACTATCTGGATGTCTCCTACGGTATCGGTTCCTTCCATACCCACAAGGCAGACTTGAATGCCCAGTTTGTAGAGCCTCGAACCGGACTGATCATTAAACCTACCTTTGGGGTCAATTACTCCAAAAACGATTATATGATGAGAGATGTCGAAGTCTGGGATGAAGACAGCCGCAAATACATTCTGACTGACCGTAGACGCTTCCATGATGACTATTTTTCACTGTTCGGACAAATGGAAATCGCTTTGCCAATAAGTCCTGGGCAGATGCTTTTTTTGTTTCCGCCTCTTACTCCAAAGTAGACAAGGAGTTGCAGACAGGCTCTGTACAGAGTAAGGTATATGGAATGGCAGAAAGAGGCTCCGATGCATGGAACATTTCAGCCCGCTATCAAAAGCATAATTTCATTTGGAAGAACATGCAGCTGAATGCCGCACTCTCGCACACTTGGGACCATTCATTGACCACAGATACAGCCTACCGTAAGTATGACTGGAACGGAGATTATATCGTAAGCTCACGTAACGAAATCACAGGACGGGGCCGTTCGATGCGCCATTACAAACGTCCCCTGACCATTGGCCGCGCCAATCTGGACTATCGGTTGAACAACCATCACTCCCTCAACCTAAACTATCTATTAAGCCGCATCGGCAATGACCGCTATGATGAAGCGGATACTGATTTTGAAGCCTCCAATGATATTCTGGCAAAACATGTGACAGGCTTCTCCTACAATCAGTCCCTTCTCGAAGAAAAAATGAGCAATACCTTTTTTGTAAAGAACTACATCAACCACCTGAATATCCGGCAAACGGATTTATCCAGCATCACCGGGTCGAAGGATGTAAAAGGGACAATAACCAAAAAGTATTGGGGCTACGGTATCGGTTCACGCTACACAGCCATAGAACCTTTATCCATTAAAATTTCCTATGAGCACAGCGTCCGGCTGCCCCTTGCCCGCGAATTATTGGGAAACGGTACCACCATATATGCCAATGTAGCCTTGAAACCCGAAAGCAGCGACAACATCAATCTGGGTATCTTCGGCACATGGCATCCTGCCCCCGGCCATACACTTTATTATGAAGCAAACGGTTTCCTGCGCTATGTGGACGACTATATCCAAGCCACCGTAGAAACCAAAGAAGGTATGATGCAATATAAGAATGTTCCGGCTGTACATATCAAGGGCATAGAAGGAGAAGTACGTTACGACTGGCAAAGCAAGTTACAGCTTGCCACCAATGTCAGTTTTCAAGAGGCACGCGACCAGAACAGATACAAGACTGACGGGAACCTTCGGCAACTTACAACAACCGGGTACCCAAACCGCCCCTGGCTCTTCGGAAGTGCAGAAGCAAGCTATCTTTTCCACAAATGTGGTTCTGCCCGAAAGCAAATTACGGCTGAGTTGCAGTTATCAGTGGGTGCACTGGTTTTTCCTGACATGGGAGGCCTATGGCTCTCGCGAAAGCAAGGCACGCATCCCGGCACAACACATTTGCAATGCCGACATCACCTATTCATGGAAACGAGGACGATACAATATTTCGCTGGAATGCTCGAACCTACTCGACAAATTGGCCTATGATAACTATAAACTGCAAAAGCCCGGACGAGCATTCTTCGCCAAATTCAGATTATTCATCAACTAACTAATTTTATTTAAAATGAAACGACTAAATCTTTTATCCGGTATCCTTATGGCCGTAGCCATGACCTTATCATTCAGTGCATGTTCCGACAACAACGATCCAGACCCCACCCCGGATCCAGACCCGCAACCGGAACTTTCCGATTATCACTTTGATATTTTTATGACTATCGGCAAACAACGGTGGTATGAACCAGGGTGACGGTACCATTGTAAAAAGTGTAAACAGCCTTACGGCAGATATGGGAGTCATTGACATAAAGAATGACGGCGTTGAGTTCAGAAGTGAAAACAACACTTATTCCATGGAAGCCATTGTCAAAGGGAAATACTATTATCAAGTGCCAAACTCAAACGACCGATTTACTAAATTGCAGGTAACCGGTAATTCCATCAAAATAGTCCAAGAACAAACATTTGTACAGAATACCTTCAAAGTACGCGGCTACACACATGCCTGGCTGGATGACCATACCCTGATTATCATGCAGCCAATGGTAATGCGGACAAAGTTATCTGGACCAAGCTGAATGCTGACGACATGCGTATCCTTGCCGAAGGAACACTGGACCTTCCTTTGCCAGAAGGAGCAAAAGTATTCACAGCTTCCGGCATTCTGCCTACAACGAAAAGGCCGGTAAATTATATTACTTCTACTTCGGTAAAGACAAATCAGGCAGAGGTGGAAAGGCAACCTCAAAACTTCCTGACAGCAGTTATCAATCCCTCGGACATGAAAGTGGAAAGTAACAAGGTCAATACCCTTGCCGGAGAAATGGCGGGAAGCGCTTACGGAGAACTGATGCAAAGTTGCGTGATGTATGATGCAGACGGTAACCTCTACTTGGCTGCATTCACTGATGCCAATGACATAGAACAAGGCCATCTGCTCCGCATCAAGAAAGGTGAAACAGACTTCGATGCAAGCTATGAGGGATATCCCAACGCCGACGGTAAACTGCTCACCATCCAAAACCTGGGTAACGGTAAAGCCCTCGTGTATGCACGTAATGATGCAGCCGGTACTGCCATCGACAGTTACAGCCACTATTATTCTATCATCAACATCAATACCGGAACACAAGAACGCTTGAGTTATAACGGACAAGAAATACCTTACAGTGGCGGACGATTTGCACAACGCTCCGTTATTATAGACGGTAAGGCATACATCGGCGTAAATACAGAAAAAGCCAATCCTTGTATCTACATCTATGACATAGCAACCGGTAAAGTAGAAAAAGGCGCAGAAATTGCCGAAGGTTATTATTTCGATATGCTTAGAGTGATTGAAAACGATAAATAATCTATGAACAAGATTCTTTCTTTATTACTTTTACTAAGCACCTCCCTCCTTTGCCATGCGCACGGGGGAGGCAATTACGAGCACAGCGATATGCTTGCAAGTATGAAACCCGGTGACAAGGCCGCCCTGCTCATGGTGCACTTCGGCACTACGCATGACGATACCCGTGCCCTCACCATTGATGCCATCAACGCCAAGGCACAAGCTGCCTTCCCGGAGTTGAAGTTCCAAGAAGCCTATACGTCGCGCATCATTATCCGCCGCTTGAAAGAGCGCGGCACCACGAAGCTGACTCCACTGGATGCCATGCTGAAACTGCGCAGCGAAGGTTACACACACCTCATCGTGCAGAGCACCAACATCATTGACGGAGTAGAAATGGAATCACTCCGCAGGGATGTGGAAAGTGCACTGCCCTTCTTCAAGGAAATACGTGTAGGTACTCCCCTGCTCTACTCTATAGAAGATGCAGAGAAGGTGCAGATATTCTGGGCAACCGCTACAACGCCCCGGCACAAGGCAAGAAAGTTTCCAAAGAACACTTCGTCCTTGTGGGGCACGGTACCTATACCCCTAGTACCGCTATCTACAGTCAGATGGACTATATGCTGAAAGCAGGCGGACTGGCCAATTTCCATGTGGGCACCATCGAAGGTTATCCTACCTTTGACACCATGCTGGCACAACTGAAAGCCGGGAAAGCCAAACGTGTGACCCTCATCCCCTTCATGTTTGTTGCCGGAGACCATGCCAAAAACGACATTGCCGGAGAGTGGAAGGAGATGCTCGAGAAAGAAGGCTTCACCGTCAGTGCACAACTGGAAGGACTGGGACAAATTCCGGAAATTCAAGAAATATTCATTGACCATATCCGTTTCGGACTGAAGCACCGCATGCTGGACATCATGACGAAGAAGGCGGCCTATGCTGCCGGAAAAGACACTGAATAATATACCCATTAGTGGTATTTAGTGTTCTTGAATCATCTTGTACTTTTGCAGGAAAAACGCGAACGACAATGAATGTTATCACCAAACTGATGTACTCTATTCATAGGATACTGGGCACTTTGCTCTGTATCCTATTTCTCATGTGGTTCCTCTCCGCCTTCGTGATGATGTACCACCGCTTTCCCCGTGTCAGCGCCAAGGAGAAAATGCAAAAGCTGGAAATGCTCTCCCAAGCCGGAGACTCACTTCCGGACATCTCCTCCGTCACAGCCCGCCTGCCCCGTGGCGTAAAGGTCAGGTCTACGATACTGAACCTCAATGCCGGACACCCCGAGTTCAGCTTTAGTACCACAAAAGGCACGTTTCATTTCCTTGCCGATTCCACCATCTCACGACCCTCTTTGGACAGCGAGCACCTGCACCGGACAGCAGCTTTGTGGTGTTCTTCTCCCATTACCCGCATCGACACCCTCCACTCTCTGGACCAATGGATTCCCTTCGCTGAACTGAAAAAGGAAATGCCCGTCTATAAAATATACTTTGCCGACGATGCCGGGACACAACTCTATCTCGGCTCGCAAAACGGCGAAGTCTTGCAGTTCTCCAACAAAAGCGAACGCTTCTGGGCATGGCTGGGAGCCATCCCCCACTGGGTGTACTTCACCTGGCTGCGGCAGGACACCGCCCTTTGGACTAAAACCGTCATCTGGCTCACAGCTCTGGGCTGCCTCATGGTTATTGCCGGCATCTGGGTAACTGTGGATGTATGGCGCAAGACACACCGCAACCGTCACTCCAAATTCTCTCCCTACCGAAAAAGGTGGTATCACTGGCACTACGTCAGCGGAATATTTTTCGGCATCTTCGTACTGACCTTCACCTTCAGCGGGCATGATGTCTTTGGCAGACATTCCCGAATGGATTCATAAACCGGCACTGAAGAAAGGCAGCGCCACACGCACGCTCCATGCCCGTGCCCCACAACCGGAGGATTACCCCCTGGACTACCGCCGTATCATAGCCGCCTATCCCCAAGCTTTGCAGATAGAGTGGCGCAACTTCCGCGAACATCCCTACTACATCGTAAAAGACAGCAAAAACGAATATTACATCGATGCCACCGACAGCCTGCCGCGTCCGTTGCAACTCTCCGAAGAAGAAATTCTGAAAGGCGTGGAAAGCATTTATGCCTCCCGGCGTGATTCTTCACAACATATCCCCGGCATACGCATCTCCCGGCTCGAACATTTCGAGACCTACTATCGCGACATGAGCAATATGTATCGCGGACGCCCCCAGCTTCCCGTGTGGAAGATTACGGTGGACGACCCGGACCGGAGCGTCTATTACATTCACCCGGAAACGGGAATCATCCGCCATACAGACACTTCCTCCCGCTGGAAATACTGGAGCTATACAGCCCTGCATCGCATGCGTCTGCCCGGTCTGAACTCCAATGCCACCCTACGCAAGACTGTGCTTTGGGTATTGCTGCTTGGAGGTACAGCCGTTTGCATCACGGGTGTGGCGTTAAGTGTGAATTATATAAGAAGAAAATGTTGCAAAAGACAAAAACTCTATTAACGAGAATAAACTTGTATGAATAAGAAAAGACTTGGAATATTCCTCGGCAGCATAGCCCTATTGATTGTCTGCAGCTTTGCGGCCTATCAATACTGGCTGGCTCCTACACGTATACTTATTATCAACGCAACCCTGGCACAAGCTGCCGACATTGCCCTGAACAATGACTGTGCCCGGATAGAAGTCAACTGCATCAAAAAAGAAGATGTGAAGGACCTTTCCGGCTATGACGCCATCGTGATGTACAGCAGGGGCTTGTATCTCGATGACAGCCAAGTTGCCGAAGTGGAACGGTGGGTGCCGGCGGAGTACCGGTCTTTACCAATACGTTACGAAACTCCGCTTTCTCCATCAACTATAACATCACCAACGAGCAACAGCACACGTTGCGGAGTACCTCAAGAACGGCAACAAACACAACTACCGGAATGCCTTAACTCTACCTGCGCCACATTGCCACTCCCCACCGGTGGGACACCAAGATTACGAGCCTCCCATCCCATTGCTAGAGAACATGTTCTACCACCGCGAATACGGCTGCTACTTCAGTACTCCGCAAGAGGTAACTGCCTATCTGAAAGAAAAAAATCTCTACCATGAGGACGGACGCAACCTTGCCCTGATTTCCGGACGCAACTTTCCGATGGAAGGAAACCGTGCCCACGTAGATTCCCTCATCACACGCCTGACACAAGCAGGCTTCAATGTCTACCCTTTCACTGCCGGAGGCCAACCGCGTGCCGATATGATACGTACCCTCATCCGATGCAGTATCTACCTACTATGGGACGGCTGGGCAATGACTCACTCATCAACTGGCTGCACCAGGAAAACATTCCTTTATTCATGCCTTTCCCGCTGATTCAGCCCCACGAGGAATGGCTGAACCCCAATACCCCCGTCAGCGGCGGTACGCTGACTGCCCGTATAGTGGTGCCGGAGATAGACGGAGGCATGCTGCCCCTCTGCATCGCCACCCAAAACAAAAACAAGCAGGGATATTATCTGTACACCGCCGAGAATGAACGGATAGATGCTGTAGTGGACCATATTACCAAATATATGTCCCTGAGAAACATGTCCAACAAAGAAAAACGTGTTGCCATCTGCTACTTCAAGACTCCGGGAAAAGACGCTCTGCTGGCAAGCGGAATGGAAGTGATTCCTTCACTCTACAACTTCTTGAAACGCCTGCACTCGGAAGGGTACGACGTCGGCGGACTGCCTGCCACTGTAGAGGAGTTCGGCAAGCGGATTACATCGTGACGGTGCGTCATGGGTTCGTATGCCAAAGGAGCGCAAGAACAGTTTTTGAAAACAGCACACCCGGTATGGTTGTCTACCGAGCAATACGAACAATGGGCACACGAAGTACTCCTTCCCGAGAAATATCAGGAAGTGACGGACAGATATGGAGATGCGCCCGGCAATCTGCTGGCAACAGAAGATAGTATCGCCATTGCCTGCCTGCAATTCGGCAATATCCTGCTCTTCCCCCAGCCCCGCCCGGCATTGGGAGATGATGAGTTCAAACTGGTGCACGGTATGCCGGTGGCGCCGCCCCACAGTTATCTGGCTCCTTATCTGTATATGCAAAAAGGTTTCAAAGCAGATGCGGTGATTCACTTCGGCACCCACGGCAACCTGGAATATACTCCCGGAAAGAATGTGGCACAGTCGCAGGCCGACTGGTCGGATGTACTGATTGGTAACCTCCCCCACTTCTACTTCTATACCACCGGAAACGTAGGCGAGGGTATCATTGCCAAACGCCGAACACATGCCGTACTGGTCACCCATCTCACTCCGCCCTACGTGGAGAGCGGTATGCGCCAACGCTATTCGGCCTTGCTGGAAGATATTCACAAAGTGCTGGACGAAGGGACTGCCAAACACCGGGCTCTGGGAATGAACATCAAAAAAGAGGCCATGCGCCTGGGGCTGCACCGCGACCTCAATCTGGATTCCATATCCGGCGAACCCTATACAGCCGAGGAGTTGGAACGTCTGGATGCCTTCACCGAAGAGATAGCCAACGAAAAGATACTGGGTGCGTACTACACCATGAACGAGCCTTATTCTGACCGCGACCTGCTGACTACCACTCTCGCCGTCGCTGCCGACCCGCTGGCATACGAAACGGCCCGCAAGGACCGCGATAAAGGTAAAATCACCACAAAGCAGTTGCAAGACTTTACCTATATAGCCCACCACTACTTGCCTGCTGCCAGGAAAAGACTGACTGCCTTACTCCAGAATCCACCCAAAGATACTGCATCTGTAGCACCGGAGCTTCGCCCCGCCCTGCTCTATCGCGAACAGTTGCTGGCCTCCACCGCCAACGAGCAAAATGCATGGTGCGTGCACTCAGCGGGGAGACCGTATTTCCCGCTCCAGGAGGTGACCCCGTACTGAACCCGAACGTTCTGCCCACCGGACGCAACATGTACAGCATCAACGCCGAGAATACTCCCAACCCAAGGGCTTGAAGATGGGAAGCGATTGGCAGAAGCGACTTTAAAACAGTACATCGGCAAGCACGGCAAATATCCCCGGAAAGTAAGCTATACCTTCTGGGCAGGCGAATTCATCAATACGGAAGGAGCCACACTCGCTCAAGTATTCTGGATGTTGGGAGTAGAACCCGTACGCGATGACCAAGGCAGAGTGGTCGACTTGAAACTGGTGCCCAGCGAAGAACTGGGACGTCCGCGCATCAATGTGCTGGTGCAAGTCTCCGGGCAACTGCGCGACATCGCCGGTTCCCGCCTGAAACTACTGACCGATGCCATACGTCTGGCATCGGAAGCCGGGAATGAGACCTATTCCAACTACGTGGCATCAGGTACATTGTTGCAGGAAAAATTACTGGTAGAAAAGGGAACTTCCCCCAAACGTGCCCGTGAAATGTCTGTGATGCGTGTATTCGGACCGGTCAACAGCGGATACAGTACCGGTATGATGGCCTATACCGAGCACAGCGGTTCGTGGGAAAGCGAAAAGGAAATAGCGGAAGGATATCTCAACAATATGGGTGCCTCTTATGGGGACGACGAAAATTGGGGAGACGTCCAGGAAGGTTTGTTTGCCTCGGCACTGTCCGAAACGGATGTTGTCATCCAGCCCCGTCAAAGTAACACATGGGCCCCATCTCTCTGGACCATGTATATGAATTTACGGGCGGACTCTCGCTCACCGTCAAAACCGTGACCGGCAAGGAACCGGATGCCTATATGGCAGACTACCGCAACCGGACCAACCGCCGCATGCAGGATGCCAAAGAGGCC
>ENA-OQCF01000485-OQCF01000485.1-human-gut-metagenome-genome-assembly--contig:-NODE-485-length-15479-cov-2.489187_pt1 | contig 15479 bp, 20 predicted proteins | sample MGYA00242756_ERZ504573 | MGnify/ENA primary metagenome ERZ504573 (study PRJEB26092, sample SAMD00036240) | human gut metagenome | host: Homo sapiens | study: EMG produced TPA metagenomics assembly of... | reverse complement strand
AAGGCAAAAAATCAAATGGCTCTCCTTGTCAAGAAACTCCTCAATCAAGGCCGTATTGATGATGTCAAGCGGGCATCTGAAGATGAAGTGTACCGCGATCAGTTGATAAAAGAATTTGGCATTCGATAAGACCGGAGGCCCACGCAATATGTGCGATGTGCTTGATAAAGTGGAAAATCGTGGAAAGGCTGAAGGCGCAGATAGTGTAGCTCTGCTCATGAAGAAGCTCTTCGATCAAAACCGCATTGAGGATGCAAAACGGGCTTCTGAAGATAAGGAGTACCGCACTCGGCTGATGAAAGAGTTGGGCATCAGCTAAAAAATTCATATGTACAACTGGGGGAGCGTCTTCGGATGCTCTCCCTTTACTTTTGCAGGGCAGTCCGTGTGGATTGTCCTGCTTCTTATATGAGGAGAAGACAGATTATGTGAAGCAGGAATAACAGAAAAACTTGTGCCGGAGAGGTATTAAAAATGCCGTTCGTCATTTTAGCGTTATCAATCTGCTAAGATAAATTGCCCAATCTCGCTGTAATTGATACTTTTCTGCACCTACGGCATTTTTGATACAGAAAGAAAAAAGTTATGAGTATTTATGGCTATTGCAGAATTTCCACTGCAAAACAGAGTATCGACCGCCAGATCCGTAACATCAAGGCAGAATACCCTACTGCCCATATCGTGCAGGAAGCCTATACTGGCACATCTATCTTTCGCCCGGAATGGCTGAAGCTTTACCGGGTTCTGAAAGCAGGAGATACGGTGGTGTTCGATTCAGTGTCCCGGATGTCCAGAAATGCAGAAGAAGGTTTTGCTCTGTACGAAGACCTCTATCATAAGGGCATCCGGCTGGTGTTTTTGAAAGAGCACCACATCGACACTGAGACCTACAAAAAAGCCCTGTCCGGTAGCATTGCCATGACAGGGACAAATGTGGACTTCATTTTAAAGGGCATCAACGAGTATCTGATGGCCTTGGCAAAGGAGCAGATCAAGCTGGCCTTTGAGCAGTCCGAAAAAGAAGTTGCCGATCTGCACCAGCGTACCCGTGAAGGTCTTTTGACAGCCCGGTTGAACGGCAAGCAGGTTGGTCGCAAGAAAGGCACTGGCTTTGAAACCAAACAGTCCAAAGCAGCCAAGGAGAAGATCCGTATCCATTGTAAGGCGTTTGGCGGCACATTGGATGACATGGAGTGCATGAAATTGACTGGTCTTGCCCGGAATACCTATTATAAATATAAGCGGCAGATTCGGGCAGATTTGACTGACGAGGGAAAACTTAAAAAGGAAGAGCTGTTACTCTGTCTACTCCAGGGGTATCGCCGCAACAACAATCCCCAAAAGAAGCGGCTGGGGGATGGCATCCTCTCTCTGAAACAGGAGCAAAAGCCGGCAGAGCCTGCCAAACCGGAAAACGGAAAGAAAGACCACAGCTTTCTAATCACGCTTGCGGTGTCGATCGCCATTATTCTGATCCTGTGGCTCATCAAAAAGTTCTAAACCGTGCCGAATCGGAATATCTTTTCGGGATCGCAAAGGTTTAAAGTCCCCAAGCGTCCAACTTACAACAAAAATGAGACAGGCGACCCGCCTTTCGGGAAGCCTGTCTCATTTTCCGTTGGGGGCTATTTGCATTGCGGCGAAGCAGCCCGGTTTGGAAACTCAGTGATTGAAGGAGAATGGGGAAACTACTTAAAGGCTGATATCCTTGCCGCCATTGAGCTTGCTGAAGGCCAGCAGGGAAATGACGGTCAGGATGGTCATGATGGTGGACAATGCGGCTGCAGTGCCGTAGTTGCCGCGGATGACCTCGGTGTAGATTGCCACCGTCAGGGTCTTGGTTTTGCCGGTATACAGGATGATGGCGGTGGACAGTTCACTGATCATGGTGACCCAGCTCAGGATAGCACCAGAGATGATGCCGGAAGCCATCATGGGAACCGTGATGCGGAAGAATGCCTTCATCTTGGAAGCGCCCAGCGAGATAGCAGCTTCCTCAATGCTCATGGGGATCTGCTGCAGGATAGCCACCGACGAGCGGATGGTATAGGGCAGACGCCGGATGATGAGGCTACTACCATGATGAGCATGGTGCCGCTGATGAGGAGCGGGGGCTTATTGAAGCCGATGAGCAGTGCGATGCCAAGGACCGTGCCGGGTACGATGTAGGGGATCATCGAGAGGACGTCCACCACGTTGGTCAGGGCATTGCGGCGGCGCACCACCAGATAAGCGATGAGAACAGCCAGCAGCACGATGACGACCAGTGCCAGCAGGGGGATGATGATGGTATTCTGAATGCTGCGACCCAGCTTGCCGATGGCGGTCTGGTAGCTCTGCAGCGAGTAGCCGTCCACAAAAATCTTACCCTGCGTGTTCTTGAACGAGGTGTAAATGACGTAGGCCTGCGGCATGATGGCGATGCCACTACAAGGTAGACGACCAGATGCACCAGAGCGTTGATGCCCTTGCGAGCCTCTCGCTCCTCCACGGGGTGCATACTGTTCAGAGCGAAGGCGTTCTTGTTGGAAACGTACTTCTGGACGAGGAACACCAGCGTGGTGACGACGATAGCGATGACGGCGATAGCGGCTGCAAAGCCGTCGCTGCCGCCCACCTCGTTGATGAACTCAGTGTAAAGGACAACAGGGAAGGTACGGTAGCCCTCACCGATCAGCATCGGGGTGCCGAAGTCTGCAAAGGATCGCATGAACACCAGCAGAGCCGCAGCCAGCAGGGTGGGCATGATCAGGGGTACGACCACTTTGAAGAAGCAGGCAATGCCAGAGCATCCGAGGTTCTCAGCCGCCTCGATGAGGGAGTTGTCGATGTTCTTCAATGCACCCTTGGCGTAGAGGAACACCAGCGGGAACAGCTGGAGCGTCATGACCAGCACGATGCCGCCGAAGCCGTAGATGTCCGGGATAGCGATGCCGAGGTTTTTGAAGAAGGCGGTGATGACACCGCTGCGACCCAGCAGCAGGATCCATGAGTAGGCACCGATGAAGGGAGCCGACATAGATGCCACCACAATGAGGATATTCAGCACCGACTTGCCTTTGATCTTAAAAATCGTGAACAGGTATGCCAGTGGGGTGCCAATGGCGATGGAGAGCACCGTCGCTGTGATGGACACCTTGAAGCTGTTGATCAGGGTATCGAAATAGTAGCTCTTGGAAAAGAACTTCGTGAAATAAGCCAGCGTGAAACCGCCGGTGTCGGGATCCAGCACAGACTGGCGGATCAGGTATGCCATCGGGTAAAGCAGGAACAGTGCATAGAGTGCGATGGTCCCCAGCGTAATGGCTCCCCAGACATCAAGACGGAACTTATTATTGTTTTTCATAAGCGTCGCTCCTGATGAGATTGGTACCACCGTCCTTGGTAAAGACGTTGATCTTCTCTTTCTTGACCTTCAGCAGCACCTTCTCGCCCTTCTTGAGACCCTCGCCAATGGAGGACTCCTCTACGATCTCCACCGAGTCGCCCTGATCGGTGTCAATGGTGTAGTGGGTGTTGAGACCGAGGTAGGTACACTCCTGCACGGTGCCGTGGATGCCATCGGTGCCGTCCTTGCAGATAATGAACTCCTCCGGGCGGATGGAACAGCGCACATCCTGCTCGGCAGCCTTGTCCAGAGCGTCAATGTGCTCATGGTAGCCGTCGGCAAAGGTGATGATGCCGTCCTTGACGTGGGCATTCACGATGTTGGTGCGACCGATAAAGGTGGCAACGAAGACATTCTTCGGGCGCTGGTAGATGTCGCGGGGCGTGCCAACGTGCTGGATGACACCGTCCTTCATAACGGCGATACGGTCACTGATGGCCATTGCCTCTTCCTGATCGTGGGTGACGTACACGGTGGTGATGCCTACGCTTTTCTGGGTGTGGCGGATGACGCTGCGCATCTCGACACGGAGCTTTGCGTCCAGATTGGAAAGCGGCTCGTCCATCAGCAGCACGTCCGGCGAGATGACCAGTGCGCGGGCCAGTGCGATACGCTGCTGCTGACCGCCGGAAAGCTGGTTGGGCATCCGGTCGGCATACTGCATGATCTGCATCAGGTTCAGAAACTCATCTGTCCGCTTCTTGATCTCGGCCTTGTCCACCTTGCGGTTCTTCAGACCGAATGCCACATTGTCCCGGACGGAGAGGTTCGGGAAGATGGCATAGTTCTGGAACACCATGCCGATGTTGCGCTTGCTGGGGTCCATATCGTTGATGCGCTTCTCGTTGAAGAAGATGTCGCCGCCCTCAATGGAGTTGAAGCCTGCGATCATACGGAGAAGAGTGGTCTTGCCGCAGCCGGAGGGACCCAGCAGGGTGAACAGCTCACCATCTCCGATCTCCAGATTCAGGTCCGGGATGACCGTATTATTCCCGTAGCGCTTTACTGCGTCTTTGACTGATATTCTGCTCATACTAGCCTCCTGCTGCCCTTTGAATTACTTGCTCTGCAGATCGGTGAAGATCTCAGTGTACTTGTCCACCAACTCTGCCTTGTGGGCGCTGACGTAGGGAATGTCCTCTTCGATGACATTGATGTCTGCCATCGGGGTCATGGCATCGTTGGTGGCAGCGTCCTTCATAACAGGACGGTTGGTCAGGGTGCTGCCCCAGATGTTCTGGACTTCCTCGCTCAGGATGAAGTCAATGAACAGCTTGGCATTGTCCATGTTCTTTGCGCCCTTGATGATGGTGGCAGAAGCAGGAAGGAAGACGGTACCTTCCTTCATGTAAACGATCTTGACAGGTGCGCCGTCCAGAACCAGCTGAGCACAGGGATCCTCATAGGACAGACCCACCACATACTCGCCATCGGCAACTCCCTTGTAAACGCCGCTGGAGCTTTCGCAGATCTTGCCGTCCACATTCTCAAACAGGTCGTGGACGTACTGCCATGCCTTATCGTCCTCGTAGCCGCCCATTGCAAGCAGCATATTGGTCAGGTGTGCGAAAGCGGAAGAGGAGTTGGCGGGGTCGGCAGTGGCGATCTTGCCTTCAGGCCGGGTTCAGCAGATCCTCGTAGCCCTCGATCTTGATGTCACCGATGAGGTCGGTGTTGACGATGAGGACGCTGCCGTCCAGCACATTGCCGGTGATGAAGCCGCACTTGTTCTTGTAGCGTCGATGACGTTTGCATCGTTGGCGGAAACATACGGCTCCCACAGATCCTCATTGGTGTACATCTGCGACCAGGAGCCACCGAACAGGACATCTGCGTAGGGATCGTTCTTTTCGGACTGGATACGCTTGACCAGTTCGCCGGTGCCGGCCTGAATCAGCTCGACATTGACGCCGTATTTCTCCTCAAACAGAGGAATGGTGGCGTTCAGCAGACCCTCAGAGTTGGGCGAGTAGATCACGAGGTCGCCGCCGCCCTGTGCAGCAGTACCAGAAGCGGCAGTGGAAGCAGCGGTAGAACCGGCAGAAGAAGTGCTGGCGGAGGAGCCGCCGCAAGCGCTCAGAGCAGCAGAAGCTGCGATAACACCGGTAGCCATCAGGAACGAACGACGAGAAATCTTTTTCATAGTAAAAACCTCCATTTTTTACTTGAAACTTTTCGATAGTCTCATTTTAATGCTTATAGCACAAAAATAATACTCAAATTGCAGAACAAATGGAAAAAATACCGAACAGCGGCTGTTCGGTATTTTTTCATAGACACTTATTTCAAGGTGCTCTGGTACTCCCGCACCGAGCAGCCTATGTATTTTTTGAAAACGTGGTTAAAATATTTGTACTCACCAATGCCGCACTCCCAGCCGATCTGGGAGATGGGCAGTTTTCCTTTCCGGATGAGTTCCAGAGCGTTCTGAATGCGGCAGCGGTTGAGGTAGTCAATGACCGTTGTGCCAAGCTCTTTCTGAAACTTCTGGTTGATGTATCGTTCTGAGTAGTGGAACTGTTCCTGAAGGTCAGCAAGTGTTATCTTGCTCCGGTAATTCTCTTTCAGATAGGCTACGATGCGCAGCACCAGCGGGTCAGTGACCTTATCTTCGCTTAATGGCGGCAGAGCTGTCCGGCTGCGGACGGCCTCTGCCTCGTCCTCCCGCTGTTGGAGGTACTGGTTATCCCCCGCAAGGCGGACAGCCTTCTCCAGCGCAGTACGCATCTCGTCCATGTCGAGAGGCTTGAGCACATAATCCGATACGCCGTTCCGGATAGCCTGCTGGGCGTACTCAAACTCCGAGTAGCCTGTCAGGATGATGGCGATATAGTTGAATTTCTCCCGGGTGTCGGCAATCATCTCAAGACCGTTTTTTACCGGCATGGTAATGTCGGTAATGACGATGTCAGGCTGCAGTTCAGCAATCTTTTCTTCACCTGCTGCCCCATTCTCTGCCTCGCCCACCACCGAGCAGCCGCACTCCTCCCACGGTACCGAGTAGCGAATGCCCTTGCGGATGATCTCTTCATCTTCTACAAGCAGAACGCGATACATGGTTTACATTCCTCCCAGCCGGAGCTTGAGTTTCACCGTGAAGCCTTCGCCCTCGGTGCTGTCGATGGTCAGTCCGCTGTCACCGCCGTAGCCCAGCCAGATGCGGCGGTTGATGTTCTGCAGACCATTGTGCTCGATGTTCACTTCATCCGAGCGCAGGATGTCTCGCAGCTGTTCCAGCATTGTCTCGTCCACGCCTCCGCCGTTGTCCTCTACCGTGAAATAGAGCGCATCCTCCCCCAGCCAGCCCCGTACTCTTATATGGATGCGTGGCTTCTTCTGGAATCCATATTTGATGCTGTTTTCCAGCAAGGGCTGTAAAAGCAGCTTCGGGATGATGAACTCCATGCAGGCGTCGTCGATGTCGATCTCGTAGGAGAAATTCGCACCGAAGCGGGTGGACTGGATCACAAGGTAATCCTGCAGATATTTCAGATCACCTTTAACAGGGACATTGTGCTTTGTGTTGTTGATGCTGTAGCGCAGGATGCCGATAAACCGCCCGATCAGCTGCTGGGCTCGCTGGGGGTCTGTCGGGATAAGATAGCGGATATTGTCCAGCGTATTATAAATAAAGTGGGGATTGATCTGCGCCTGAAGATTCTGCATCTCCATCCGGTTGTTCACTTCGGCAAGAGCGATGTTGCGCTGGCTCAGCTCCTGAATGCTGCGAACCATCTTGTTGACCTGACGGGCGATCTCCTCGATCTCATCGCCGGTGTCGATCTCGATGATGTGATCAGGGTCCTCCTTGCGGATGATGCGGATCTCCCGCACGAGGGTGTCCACCGACTTTACCATCTGCTCAGTCATAGCGTGCATGATACGGGCGAACATTGCTGCCCAACTCAGCCCCAGCAGTACGATCAGGAGCAGACCCACGAAGAGATAACTGTAATTCGTGGGCGAGTAGATGAAGGAGTAAGCCAACACCGTGCCGTTTTCCAGCGAGCGGCTGCTGCGCAGATAGCGGTTCCCGTTCACTCGCACATACTGCGCCGCATCGGCGGGCAGATACTTGTTAGCGTTCTTCTGGGAGAGGAAGGAGGAGTTTGAACAGGTAATGACATCACCGTTGGATTTGGTGAGGATGGCATCGTACTGGTACTGGCTGAACAGTTTTGTCCAGTCGTTCTCATTCAGATAAACTGCCGCAGCACCCTGATATTCGCCATCCCGGTAGAGCGGATGGATCATAACGTATTCTGAGCTGTTGGCTCGGAAGTGGTAGACCGTGGTGTAGACGGCCCGCATAAGATGGCAGGCGTTGTCCACGGCGATGCAGTTGAATTCCTGCCGGTGGAGATTCATCTCTCCCTCCGAAAAGGTCGTGAACCGAACATTTCCCTTGGAGTCGGTAAGGATGAGCTGTATCTCCACAAGAGCCGAGACGTTGTAATGGCTGATAAGATAACGCAGGTTATCCTGATCATTCCGCAGCTCGGAGAGGAACAGCTCGGTGTGTCCAGCGTCCAGCAGAAAGGCTGACGTGTTATTGTACACCTCATGGAAGGTGGAGGCGACACTCTCCAGATGGTCTTCCCGCCGGGCGTCTGATTGAGAGCATTCACAACAGCGATTGCAATGCAGAACAAAAGACATCCCAGCAGCAGGCTTGAGATCAGCTTACGGGAGACGCTCTGCTCCAGCTCCTGCTGAAAGCGGCTCTTTTTGTAGGTGCGATCGCGGTGACTATGATCCATACTTTTTTCGCTCCTGCTCTTGACAAACTTTGCCATACTTCGATTATAATGCCTTGGATCAGATGAGTCAACGGGCGTGTTGCTGCCCTTTTTTATTGCAATAACACAAAAAACTGCCCGGAACGACCTTCTCCTATCGTTCCGGGAAATTTTAGCAGGAGGGATCTGCTGACGTGGATGTCAAATCAGATGAGACGATCAGACGCTCTCATTCAGGAATGCCTGCATCACCAGCTCCTGCGAGATGGTTATGCCTGAATGTGTTCTCAGCAAAAGATTCTATCGAACCGTTCTCTTTTTCATTCGTGTTGCAATTTTTTCGGCGTTTCAAACGTATCTGAATTAAAGTGGCATCATCTTCACACATTTTTGCAGTTTTCAGACAGGAGGTTGCTTTTATGAAAGTATCTGCCGACTATCGTATGCTCGCTCTCGATGCTCTGCGCGGAAAATGGAGAACTGCTGTTCTGACAGGTATTGCAGCCAGTGCGCTTGGTGCTACCATTGTGAGCAGTTCCAACAGTGTCGTATCCAATTCCAATCAGGGAAATCATATCTATTCTGAACTGTTCTCCCAGCCCAACGGCGGTCTGCTGCTTGCCGTTCTGCTTGGCGGCATTGGTCTGTGGGCAATCCTCCAACTGATCGTGGGCGGTGCAGTTCAACTGGGATATGCTCATTTTAATCTGAACCTTGTAGATGGAAAGGATGCGGCTGTCTCGGACCTGTTCTCTCAGAAAGACCGTCTGTGGGATGGCTTTTGTATGAAATTCCTGCAGGGTCTGTACATCGTCCTCTGGTCGTTGCTGTTGGTGATTCCGGGAATCGTGAAAATATACAGCTATGCGATGACACCTTACATCATGGCAGAGCATCCTTCGTTGACTGCAAATGAAGCGATCACAGAATCCCGGCGGATCATGGACGGCAACAAATGGCGGCTGTTCTGTCTGGATCTCAGCTTCATTGGGTGGGAGCTGCTCTGTGCGCTGCCAATGTATGCTGGCTATTTCCTATTTCTAAACAATTTCTCCGGTTCGGAAGCGATGGCAATTTCCATTGTTCTGCTGCTGGCGATCCCATTGAGCATTGGCTTTTTCTTCGTGCGCCCCTATGAAGAAACAGCATGGGCCACTTTCTACCGCGATATTACCGCAGCACCTACCGAACCGGATGAAGCATATTGACTTTTATCGCAATTTTCAAAAATAGTGCCTATCGAAACGGCATATTTGCGATATGCAGTTTGCGGATGTTGCTTGTGCATTAAAAACGCAACTGCTATATACTATTTTTCGGATGTGACCGAATATACGGGGTGATCTGTGTATGGAGAAGAAACCTGACCATTCCGAAATAATTACAATGACCCTCTTGTTTGCTTTAACGCTGGTGCTTACGGTATTAAAAGTGACGAGAGTGGTTTCGCTGCCTTGGTTGTGGGTGCTGGGTCCGCTTTGGTTTGGCACATATCGGTACCGCGATTAGGACTGCTTGCGCTGGGAGATCTCTCCCAGCGTTTTTTATTCCTCTGAGATGCCGAGATCTGACTGCTCCAGAATTGTGCTTTTGGCAGTACATGGAAAAGAACTTTTTACAGCATTTTCACGGTCAGAGCCTCGCTGGTGAGGTCCTGCGCGGTGTTGCTGTGGGCAGGGTCATCCAGCATATACCGCAGCACCAGAACTTCGCTACATAGAGGAATGCTGCCTTGATGGGGATGCTGCCGGAGTCCAGCGGGCTTTCCTGTGCGCCGCAGAGGAGGACGACATCTGCGAGCAATGCGCCGGGGGAGTCCTCGTAATGGGTCAGGAGGATGATCTTTGCCCCGGCGGCCTTGGCGGTGCGCAGTGTCTCCATCATGTCGCGGGTCGCGCCGGAGTAGGAGACGAAGAGCACAACGTCGGCCTCGTTCATCAGACTGGCAGTCAGCAGCTGTAAATGGCTGTCGCCTGCGGTGCGGAACTTGGTGGAAAGGCTGGCGAAGCGGGCGCAGATGTCGTTTGCCAGGAGCATACTGCCGCCCTGTCCGAGGCAGAACACCTGCCTGGCTCCTGCATCAGGTGTACGGCCTCGTCCACGGCCTCGGTAGAGAGGGCGTTCTGGGTGCCGTTGATGGCGGTGAGGAAACGGGCGTATGCGTGCTCGCAAAGTTCTGCGGTGGTGGCACCGGGCTGCAGCTCCCTCTGGCTGGAGGGTGTTCCGGTGGCGTTGGCCTGCGCCAGCGCAATGCGCATCTCATGGTAGCCGTCGAACCCCAAAGCCCGGCAGAACCGGAACACTGTCGCCTCCGCGACGTTGCACTCCCGGGCCAGCGAGGAAATGGAGAGATACTGCGCTTCGTCCGCATGCTGCAGCAGGTAGTCGGCGACCGCGTGACCGGATCTGGTCAGCTGGTCCTGTCGTTGATGCAGCAATTCCCAAAAATTTGTACCCATGGTCAAGCTCCTTCGAGCGGGCCGCAAGGCCCGCACTATTCCTTATACCTTCTTTTGCCCCTTCCGCTGCACAGGGAAGGGGGAATCTTTATAAAAAGTATAAAAGAAGTCTGGCCGCTTGACAAGTGTGCCTTTCGCCATAATTCGGAAGAAAAAGCTGTGCAGAGCATCTAAAAATCGAGGAAAAGTATGACTCTTTAATGAAAATAAATTTCAAAATTGCGGCAAGGAGAACGAAAATGATTTTCAAACCGAAAATGACAAACGGCGCAGAAATGATTACAAAACGGCTACAACTGGCGGCAAAACTAGTGAAAGTGGCCAAAATCTGGCTGGTATCCCAGATATTTGTGCGGAATAGACAAGAAAACTTTCTGAAAATTGTGTATGCGACCGATGGACAAAATGAAAGAAGTTTTCTATAATAAGGCCAACAAGAGCGGTCAGGGATGAAGGACCGCCGATATGATGATAGGTAAGGAGAACTTATTATGAAGAATGCCATTTCTCGTCGCTCCTTCTTGAAGGCCGTTGGTATTATGAGCGCAGCGGGTGCGCTGGCTGCCTGCGGCGGCAAGTCCGCTTCTACCAGCACGGCAGCTTCTACTGCTGCTTCCACTGCCGCTTCCGGCTCTGCATCCGGCGCAAGCATCAAGCTGTGGACATACCCCATCGGCGGCTGGGGCAAGGACGAGACCGTACAGGAGCTCATCGCCAGCTTCAACGCAAAGTATCCTGATATTAAAGTGGCCGTTGAGTATCTGGACTACACCAACGGCGATGACCAGGTGAACACCGCCATCGAGGGCGGCAGCGCACCCGACCTCATCATGGAAGGCCCCGAGCGTCTGGTGGCCAACTGGGGCGCAAAGGGTGTCATGGCTCCGCTGAACGATCTGTGGACCGACGACGCCAAGAAGGATATTTACGAGTCCGTCAACTCCGCCTGCCACAACGACAAGGGCGACTACTACGAGTACCCTCTGTGCATGACTGCACACTGCATGGCCGTCAACATGACCAAGGTCAAGGAAGTGGGCGCTGACAAGTATCTCGACACCGATAAGCACACCTGGAGCACCGAAGGCTTCCTGAACACCGTTGACGCTCTGTACAAGGGCGGCTACGAGAATGTGGCAGCCATCTACTGCGGCGGTCAGGGCGGCGACCAGGTACCCGCGCTATTATCAATAATATGTACGGCGGCACCTTCACCGACGACGCTCACACCAAGTACACCGCAGACTCTGCCGAGAACATCAAGGCCATCCAGACCCTGTACGACACCGAGGGCATCAACTTTGACGCTTCCATCGCAGGCGGCGACGAGATCACTCTGTTCCGCAACGGCACCCTGCAGATGGCATTCTGCTGGAACATTGCCCAGCAGCTGAACACCGACAACAACGACGCCGGCCTGACCAACAGCGGCGACGAGATCATGCCCATGGCATTCCCGACTGCAAGCGGCGACCCGAAGCTCTGCGGCGGCATCTGGGGCTTTGGCGTCTTCGACAATGGCGATGAGGCCAAGGTCAAGGCAGCCAAGACCTTCATCGAGTTCATCGCTGCTGACCCTGACCAAGTGAAGGACAGCGTTCTGGCTTCCACCTACTTCCCGGTCCGCGCCAGCGTGGGCGACATCTACGCCGACAACGCCATCATGAGCGAGTACACCAAGTTCATGGCCTATCTGGCGACTACTACCAGATCACTCCGGGCTGGGCAACTGCCCGCACCGAGTGGTGGAACATGCTCCAGCGTGTAGGCACCGGCGAAGACGTTGCCACTTCCGTTGCAACCTTTGTCCAGAACGCCAACGCAGCCGCAGCTGCCGAAGCCTGAGCTTTTCCGCCTGAGGGCAAATAAGTAATGACTGCCCCTCCTCGAACATCCCGGCGAGGGAGGGGCATTTTGTGTAAGACAAGCACCCAATCAGAACGAAAGGTCTGGTGATTTCTTTGGCTGCAAAGACTGCAAGCATCAAAGAGCCGAAGCGCAGCAGCGCACTGGTTCGGCAGGAGACCATCGCTTCCTACCTGTTCCTTCTGCCCAGCCTCATCTTTTTTCTCGGCTTCGTCATTTACCCCATGATACTCTGCGTGGTCACGAGCTTTTTTGACTCGACCATGAACCGTGCCGACGTCTTTGTGGGTTTTGCCAACTACGCAGAGCTGTTCGCAGACCCCATCTTCATCGGCGCTTTGCGCAACACCTTCATCATCGTGGTCGTCTCGGTGCCTGTGACCTGTGCGTTCTCGCTGTGGGTCAGTTCGGCCATCGTCGATCTGCCGAGTGGGCCACCAGCCTCTTCCGCTGCGTGTTCTACCTGCCGGTGGTCACCGGCTCGGTGGCTGTCACCGTCGTGTGGAAGTGGATGTACAACAACTACTACGGTATCTTCAACTATCTGGGCAAGGCTGTGGGCCTCATCGACAAGAACATCAACTGGCTGGGCGATGAAAAATACGCTCTGGGCTGCATCATCCTCATCCTGCTCACTACTTCTGTCGGCCAGCCCATCGTGCTGTACGTTTCCGCACTGGCAACGTAGACCAGTCCATCGTGGAAGCCGCTGAAGTGGACGGTGCCACCGATTTCCAGTGTTTCTGGCGCATCAAGTGGCCCGCCATCATGCCCACCACCCTGTACATCCTGGTCATCACGACCATCAACTCCTTCCAGTGCTTCGCACTGATCCAGCTGCTGACCTCCGGCGGCCCCAACCACAGCACCGATACCATCATGTACTACATCTACTACACTGCATTCAAGCTCTACCGCTATGGTTACGGCAACGCAATGGGCGTTGTGCTGGCCGTTATCATCGCCATCCTGTCGGCTGTCCAGTTCAAGTTTGGCAGTCAGGATCATTAAAGGAGGTGCCGGGCAATGACTGCAACTGCAAAAAAACAGAAACCGTTGAAGCGTCACCCCAGCAAGCTGAAAAAGGTGAGCGCTTACATGATACTGACCCTCATTCTTATCAGCATCGTGGCCGTGCTGTTCGCGTTCCCGCTGTACTGGATCATCACCGGTTCCTTCAAGACCGGCGCGGCCATCAACTCCACGACCCCCGAGTGGTGGCCCAGCCAGTGGGTGCTGACCAACTACCAGAAACTTTTCGCAGGCAAGAGCGCACCCCTGTGGCAGCTGGCCGTGCCCTTCAGCCACTCTTTCAGCGCGGATGGAGAGCCGATCTATTTCTCCGTCGGCCCAACTGCTCCGGCCGCGCTGCGCTGGATGATCAACACCGTGTTCATGGCCGTCATGTCCATGATCCTCACCTGCATCACCGCCGCAATGGCAGGCTATGCGCTGGCAAAAAAGCGCTTCGTCGGCCGCAAGCTGCTCTTCACCCTCATCGTCTGTGCAATGGCCCTGCCCAAGCAGGTCATCCTCATCCCGCTGCTGCGTGAGATGAGCGCACTCAACCTCTATAACACCATCTGGCTGTCATTTTCCCCATCGTGGGCTGGCCCTTCGGCGTCTTTTTGATGAAGCAGTTCAGTGAGGGCATCCCCACCGAGATGCTGGAAGCGGCCCGTATCGACGGTGCCAGCGAGGCGCGCACCTTCGTCAGCGTCGTGCTCCCGATGGTCAAGCCGGGCATCGGCGCGCTGGCCATCTTTACCTTCATCAACAGCTGGAACGATTACTTCATGCAGCTCATCATGCTGTCCAGCACCAGCAACCTGACGATCTCGCTGGGCATCGCAAAGCTGCAGGCGGAGAACAGCACCGACTTCGGCCTTATCATGCAGGCGCCGCTCTGGCCGCTGTGCCGATCATCATCATCTTCCTTATCTTCCAGAAGTACTTCACCAAGGGCATCGCAATGGGTGCGGTAAAAGGTTAAAAAGGAGACCTATTATGAAAAACATTACCAAGTATCAGGGCGTTATCCCGGCCTTCTATGCCTGCTACGACGCAGAGGGCAATATCTCCACCGAGGGCGTCAAGGCACTGACCCGCCATCTGATCGCAAAGGGCGTCAAGGGCGTGTATGTGGGCGGCTCCTCCGGTGAGTGCATCTATCAGCACGTCGATGAGCGCAAGGCCGTGCTGGAAGCCGTCATGAGTGAAGCCAAAGGCAAACTGACCGTCATCGCACACGTCGGCTGCAACAACACCGCCGACAGCGTCGAGCTGGCCCGCCACGCCGAGAGCGTGGGCGTGGATGCCATTGCATCGATCCCGCCCATCTACTTCCATCTGCCGGAGTATGCCATCGCCAAATATTGGAACGATATGTCGGCGGCGGCTCCCAACACCGAGTTCGTCATCTACAACATCCCCCAGCTGGCCGGCACCGGCCTGACCATGAGCCTGCTGCGCGAGATGCTCAAGAACTCCAACGTCGTTGCCGTCAAGAACAGCTCCATGCCCACCCAGGACATCCAGATGTTCAAGGATGCCGGTATTGCCGCCCGTGGCGAGGGCAATTTCGTGGTCTTCAACGGCCCGGATGAGCAGTTCGTCTCCGGCCGCGTCATCGGCGCGGACGGCGGCATCGGCGGCACCTATGCCGTCATGCCGGAGCTGTATCTTGCCATGAACGACCACATCAACAAGGGCGAGATCGAAGCTGCCCGCGCGATCCAGTACGACGCGACCGCATCATTTATAAGATGTGCGAAGCCCACGGCAACCTCTACGCGGTGCAGAAGGAGATCCTGCGCCGGATGTACGGCCTTGAGCTGGGCGGTGTCCGCGAGCCGATGCCCGGCCTCATCCCGGAAGATGAGCCCATCGTCGCCGAAGCACAGGCCATGATCGAAGCCGCCATCGCAAAACTCTGAAAAATCAAAAAAGCGCCCCCTCTCCGTCTCTCAATGAGGGGGAGAGGCAGGCGCTCTTTGTGCTTCTGTTAAAAAAACACTTGGTTAGGAG